>Ga0075024_100000961_pt1 | contig 11268 bp, 9 predicted proteins | sample Str013_2_FD_71389 | JGI IMG/M metagenome (GOLD analysis project Ga0075024, IMG submission 71389) | Freshwater sediment microbial communities in response to fracking from Pennsylvania, USA - Straight Creek_MetaG_SC_2013 | ecosystem: Environmental > Aquatic > Freshwater > Creek > Sediment... | reverse complement strand
GTGCCGGCACCGCTGTCGGGATTCGACGCCGAGCGCGCGCAGCGTCTGATCGTCGATCCCTCAACCGAGGACGAAGTAGCTGCGGCCCATTCGCCGCTCGCGGCCACGGGTTGAGCGTGGAGCCGGAACGTCGCACCGGCGAGCGCCGCGCGCACATCCTGCGCGCCCTGCTGCAGGGCCACCTGTGGCAGCGCCGTCGCCAGCCGCGCCGCGGCGGCGCCACGCAGCTGGGCGCCATCGATTGGCACGAGCCGCAATGGCTGGCCGCGGCACTGCTGATCATGCTGCTGTCGGTCGCCGATGCGGTGCTGACGCTGACCCTGGTGAATCACGGCGCGATCGAGCTGAATCCGTTCATGCGGCTGCTGGTGATGGGGAGCGATCGCAGCTTCGTGTACCTGAAGATGGGCATCACCGCAATCACCGTGACCATGCTAGTGCTGCTGCTGCGCGTGCGCACCTTCGGGCGCCAGCTGGCCGGACCGATGCTGCTAGCGACGGCCCTGGCCTACGCCCTGCTGGTCAGCTACGAGTACTGGCTGCTGGATCGCATCGGCAGCTAGGGCTTCCGGCCGGGGCGCCCGCTCGCCGCCGGGCGTCCAAATGAGCGTGGAACTGCCCGCTATTCCCGCTTGTCTACTGCTCATGGAACATGTCAAATACTGTCCCGGGCGCCTCGGCGCAGGAATAGGCTGTAGTGCATGCGCGGCGGCAAAATAAAAGTGCTTCAGAGCGGGTTGCGGCGCAGCACGCCGGGCGAGCCCGGCGTGGCGGCCGCAGAATTGGATCCACCCATTGCCTGGTGGCGCCATGTGATGCGCGGCCTTGGCTCCACTCGCAAGCGTCGCGCCCAGGCGACGCTGCAGCGCCTGGCGCAGAGCGATGTCGAGGACACCATCAGCGAGGCTGACATACAGGGTTGGCTCAGCATGCTGGAGATGGAATCGGCCGTCGGCAAGGCCAGAGCCAAGGCCGAGAGCGCGGCGACGCGGCGTCCAAAACGCCGCGAGTGAGCGTACGCAGGATTACCGAAGCTGCGCGCACACTCGATGTGGTGCTGGATACCGATGTGCTCGTGGTGGGTAGCGGTCCGGGAGGACTTGCCGCGGCGCTCGCCGCCGCACGCGCCGGCGCGCGCACCGCACTGATCGACCGTCACGGCTGCTTCGGTGGCAACATCACCCAGGTCGGCGTCGAGGGATTCGCCTGGTACCGGCACGAGCAGACCGTGGATTGCGAGGGGATCGGCATCGAGTTCGAGACCCGCGCAAAGGCCATGGGCGCGGCGATGCCGGAACCCCAGTCGCTCAGCCACGCGCTCGATGCCGAGATGTTCAAATGGGTGGCCGACGTGCTGGTCAAGGAAGCGGGCATCACGCCGCTCCTGCACCGGCTGGGCGTGGCGCCGATCATGGAGAACGGCACGATCCGCGGCGTGATCACCGAGAGCAAGGCCGGGCGCGAGGCGATCCTGGCGCGTCGCGTGATCGACGCGACCGGCGATGCCGACATCGCGGCGCGCGCCGGAGCGCCGTACCGCAAGAGCGCGAAGGAGGAGATGATGGCGGTGTCCGTCATGTTCTCGATGTCCGGCGTCAACAAGCAACGGTTTATCGACGCGGTGAAGGCCGACCCGCAGACCTATGCCGACTGGGCGGGGAACGGGGAGTGGGATTACGAGACCACGGGCAAGGAAGACGCGATGTTTTCGCCGTTCCTGCGCAAGCCCTTCAAGAAGGCGCTCGAGGCCGGTCTGATTCCGCCGTATCTGCACACCATCGCCGGTACCTGGGGCACGGTCACCGACCAGGGCGATTTGACCTACCTGAACCTGGTGCATGTGCCGGGAATCGATGGCACGGACCCGGGCGATCTGACCATCGGTGAGATGCGCGGGCGCCAGGAGGCGATTCATGCGATGGAGGCCCTGCGGCATTTCATGCCCGGCTGCGATGCGGCGAAGCTGCGCAATTTCGGCATGACGCTCGGGATCCGCGACACGCGCAAGATCGACGCGCTTTACAACCTGACTGGCAACGATGTCCGCGAGCAGGGGAGATTCGACGATGCCATCGGGATTTTCCCCGAGTTCATCGACGGCTACGGCATATTGATCCTGCCAACCACGGGGCGTTACTGGCAGCTGCCGTACCGGGCGCTGGTGCCCAAGGGCGTCGACAACCTGCTGGTAGCCGGGCGCTGCATCGGGGGTGACAAGGTGTCACACGCCTCGGCCCGCAACATGATGTGCTGTGCCGTGAGCGGCCAGGGCGCGGGTGTGGCCGCGGCAATCTCGCTACAACGCAACGAAGCCCTCGATCGGCTGGATATCGGCGCGGTCCACAAGGAACTCGCGCGCCAGGGCGCCCGCTTCCAGTGAGCCACGCCGCCGCCGCCACGGCCGCCGACGATGGCCGCGGGGCCTCGCGGTTGCGCTGGTGGGCGCTGGGGCTGTCGGCCGTTGCGATCTTCAGCAGCTACTATGAGTCGGATGCGATCGGGCCGATCGCCGATCTGCTGGGCCGTCAGCGCGGCTTCAGCCAATCGCAGATCGGCGAGCTGACGGCGGTCATTTCGCTGCCCAACATCGCGCTGGCGCTGATCAATGGCCTGCTGATCGACCGCTTCGGTCCCGCGCGCGTCACGCTGTGGGCCGCCACCATTGGTTTCATCGGCGCACTGATGACTGCGATCGGCACGCCCTATGATCTGATGTGGGCCGGCCGTTTCGTCTTCGGCATCAGCGAGGGCGCGATCTTCATCTCGCTGGTCGCGGGCCTCGCGCAGTGGTTCACGCGTAGCCGGATCGCGCTGGCGACCTCGGTGTTCCTGAGCCTGGCGCGCGTCGGGTCCTTTTCCCTCGATACCTCGCCGACGTGGGCGCGTCCGCTCTATGAGGCCGGCTGGCAGCAACCGCTGTGGTTGGGCGCCGCGTTGACCGGCCTGGGGCTGGGCGCCGCGTTGGCGCTGCGCCTGATCGACTTCCGGCGGCTGCCGCTGGCCGCGGCGCCCGTCATGCGCACGCGCCCGCGATGGTCGGAGATCTGGAACTTCGATCTGTCGTACTGGTACATCCTGGGTCTCCATGTGCTGTATGCGGCGGTGTTCTTCCCGTTCCGCCAGACCTACGCGATCGAATACCTGCAGCATGCCAAGGGCCTGACCCTGCAGCAGGCAGGCAACGTTAATTCCGGGGTGTTTGCGGCGGCAGTGTTTGCGACACCGCTGTTTGGCCTGCTCGCGGACCGTGTCGGCCATCGCGCGCTGCTGCTGATCATTGGCACCGTGCTGTTGCCGGTGACCTTCATCGTGCTGGGCGCCACAAACCTCAGTCCCTGGATATCCACCGTACTGATGGGCGTGAGCTGGTCGCTGGTGCCGGCAATCATCTGGCCCTCGACCACGCTAATCGTGGAGCCGCGACGGCTGGGCATTGCGCTCGGCCTGATCACGCTGCTGCAGAGTTTTGGTCTGTGGGGTTCGAATCGGCTGGCCGGCTGGCTGGCCGACAAGGCACACGCGGGACCGTTGAATCCGGCGGGCTACACCACGATGCTGTGGTACTTCGGCCTCTTGAGCCTGGTGGCGCTGACTTCGGTGTTCCTGCTGTGGCGTCGTGAGGTCAGCCCCGAGGGTCATGGACTGGAGCGGGCGGGCACGGCGGCCCGATTGCGGGAGGGCAAGCCATAGCTACCGAGGGCCGCTATATCCTCGCGCTCGACCAGGGCACGACCAGTTCGCGCGCCATCCTGTTCGATGGGGCAGGGCGCGTACATGCCTCGGCGCAGCGCGAATTTACCCAGTACTTTCCACAACCCGGCTGGGTCGAGCACGAGCCCGAGGAAATCTGGCGCAGCCAGATCGAGGCGGTCACCGAGGTGGTGGCGAGGGCCGGCCTTCGCGGTGCCGCGATCGCGGGCCTCGGCATCGCCAATCAGCGCGAGACCACGCTGCTGTGGGACCGGGCCACCGGCGCAGCGCTGCACCGGGCCATCGTCTGGCAGGACCGGCGCACCGCGCCGCTGTGCGAGCAGCTGCGCTCAGCCGGGCACGAAGCCACCATCAGCGCGCGCACCGGCCTGCTGCTGGATCCGTATTTCTCGGCGACCAAGCTGCAGTGGCTGCTGCAGCACATTCCCGGTGCCCGTGATCGTGCCCGTCGCGGTGAATTGGCCTTCGGCACCGTCGATACCTGGCTGGCGTGGAAGCTGTCCAGCGGGCGCCTTCATTTCACAGACGCGTCCAATGCGGCGCGCACGCTGTTGTACAACATCCACAGCGGCGAGTGGGATGAGGAACTGCTGGCCCTGTTCGATATCCCGCGCGCTATCCTGCCGACGATCGGCAACAGCAGCGGGATCGTCGGTGAGGCGGACCGTCGCTGGCTGGGTGTGCCCGTCCCGATTGCCGGGATCGCCGGCGATCAGCAGGCGGCGACCTTCGGCCAGGCCTGCCTGGCACCGGGCATGGCCAAGTGCACCTACGGCACGGGTTGCTTCATGCTGATGAACACCGGAACGAAGGCCATGCCATCCGCACACCGGCTGCTGACCACCGTGGCCTGGCAGCTCGGTGGCACGATCAGCTATGCACTGGAGGGCAGCGTGTTCATGGCTGGAGCCATCGTCCAGTGGCTGCGCGATGGTCTGGGGATAATCGGCTCGTCGGCTGAGGTGGAGTCGCTCGCCGCCAGCGTGCCCGACAGCGGCGGTGTCACGCTGGTGCCGGCCTTCGCCGGTCTCGGCGCGCCGTGGTGGCAGACCGATGCGCGCGCCGCCCTCTTAGGGATGACGCGCGGCACAGGCAGAGCACACATCGCCAGGGCCGCGCTCGATGCCATCGCGCTGCAATGCGCCGAGCTGTTTTCCGCCATGGAGCAGGATTCCGGAATCCGCCTCAAGGAGCTGCGCGTCGACGGCGGGGCCGCGCGCAATGATCTGCTGCTGCAGAGCCAGGCGGACCTGCTCGGGATTCCGGTGGTCCGGCCGCAGGTGACGGAAATCACGGCGCTAGGCGTCGCCTATCTGGCCGGACTCGCGGTGGGATTCTGGAAGTCGCCGGCGGACTGTGGCGCGAACTGGCGCGCCGAGCGTACCTTCGAGCCGATGATCACTGACAGCGTGCGCCGCCAGCGGCTCGAGCAGTGGCAGACAGAGGTGCGGCGCGTGATTGCTTAAGAATCCGGTTCGCCAATGACCGCTAAGTACCAGGACACCATTCATGGCAACCGACCACATCCGGTTCGACGACGGGGCAGCCTACGAACGATACATGGGCAAATGGAGCCAGCTCGTAGCTGGTTCGTTCCTCGAGTGGCTTGACGCGGGATCAGGAATGCGCTGGCTCGACGTTGGCTGTGGCAATGGTGCTTTCACCGAAACGCTGTTCCAGCGGTGTGCACCCGTGCTGGTACAGGGCGTAGATCCGTCAGAGGGGCAGCTGGCGTTCGCCCGTAAACGACTGGCATCGCGCGCCGCACAGTTTCACAAGGGCGATGCCATGGCCTTGCCATTCCCTGACAACAGCTTCGACGCCGCCGTCATGCCGCTGGTAATCTTCTTCGTTCCCGACCCGGCGAAGGGCGTGGCCGAAATGACGCGGGTGGTTTGCCCCGGCGGCATCGTTACAGCCTACGCGTGGGATATGGCCGGTGGCGGTTTTCCCTATGAGACCCTGCAGGCCGAGATGCGCGCAATGGGCGTGGCGCCCCTGGTGCCGCCCAGCCCCGAGGCTTCGCGAATCGACGCCATGTCGGAGCTATGGATGGCTGCTGGCCTGGACGAGGTCGATACGCGGGAAATCACCGTGCAACGCTCGTTTGCCGATTTCGACGACTATTGGGCGACTATCCTCGGAGGACCAAGCGTCGGCCCGAAATTGGCGGCGATGACGCCCGGGGATATTGCAAAGCTCAAAGCGCGGGTCCGCGCGCGCCTGCCGACCGATGCCACCGGCCGGATTACCTACCGTGCCCGAGCCAACGCCGTAAGGGGTCGCGTCGTCGTTTCACTTGAGCCTTAGTGCAGGTGGCCTTGCCGCGCGACGCACGCGCGGATTCGGCCCCAAGGTGTAGGCTAGGACCCAGGAACGCGGTAGCAGAGTGCCCATGAGCGCTTTCACACGACGTTATGCGTCAAATATAACGCCTAAATGCAGTGAGGTCTCTTTACTCTAGAGGTACTACACAATGCAGCAGTCTCGGGCAGTCACTTTTCTCGGCGTGCTGACCATCGGTCTTATGGCGGGGTGTTTGGCTACGTACGGGCTTGTTTACTGGCACGCAAATAGCTCGTTCAATGCGCAGTTCAACTCTGCCGCGGACGCTCTCTTTGTTGAGCAGAGCAGCGCCTTGAAAGCTCTCCGTGATGGCACAACGCGGAAGTATCAAGATCGGCTAGAAGGCGTCATTTGGCAGCAGATGTCTCGGCTCAGTTCGGCGAAGGTGTCTGGGCACCCGCTCAGCCTAAGCCTTCAAAGCGCCGTCGATTACCATTGCGGGCAGCTTGAGCATGGCGCGTCTGGGGCGACTGAAACTGAAGCGGGAGCACACATTAATCTTTGCAGGAATCTGCACGGAGGTTAGCAGCGTGGCTCAGAGACCTGACAACGCGTTCGAGCGGTCCGTTGTGATCTCATCGCGGCGCGCAGCCGCGCTCATCGCGCGGCCGCTCAACGCGAGCTTAGGCGCCTCATCGTTAGCTTAGAGGTAACGCCAGTGGAAACACCTCAGCTGACACCAGCAGCTCCTCTGCCAACTGCGGACTCGCCGGCGTTTCGAGAGTTAATTTCTGACGCCATGAGGTATTGGGAACCGCGACGCATTGGGTACAACCTTGCCCTCGCTGCAGTTGTCTTGGGCTGGGTGGCGTTGACCTGGCCGCACTTTCGCAGTGCATTCGCGTGGCCATCCGCTCTCGCGGTATTGGTGCTCGCGGTACTGGCAAACGTTTGCTACTGCGCGGCCTATGTTGTTGATGTTACGGTGCAGTACTCGGTACTTCGACATCGCTGGCGCCGGCGACGTTGGGTGCTGTGGGCGATTGGGGTGGTATTCGCCGGAGCAGTAACCTTTTATTGGATCGCGGATGAAATCTATCCGTCGGTGGCGTAGATGTCTGGGCGGCGCCTGACACCCACATCGAGCGCACACACGTGGAATAGAGTGCAAAGGACCACGTCGCCACTTGTACTCGCAAGGGAATCCCATGGGCGCCACCGAAATCAATGCCGACGGCTCGCACACGGCGAGTATTGGCATGTATGAACTGACCGTGCCTCCTGGATCAAACGTTCCTTCGTCGCCGTCGTGGTCAAGGCCGGAGGACCACCGGACAGAGCGGCCCTCGTATCCGTCATGTCCAGCTATGGGCTTGTCCCGGCCGTGCCGAAGTGACGACTAACTACGTGCTGCAGCGAGCCGTGGCCGCGGCTGCGCGCGCCGAGAGCCGTTGGCACGCGGTCGCTGTGCGCGGGCGTTATCGGCCACGGTTTTCCCGGGCCTAATATGTTGGGTGCACCGACCTCGCGGCATAATGCCTGGCGAGGTGGGTGCGAGGGGAGGAGCTGATGACTGGACGAATGTCTGGAGTCTCTGGCCTGGCCCTGAGTGGGCTAGTGTGGGTGACGGTAGGCGCCCTGCACCCGGCGCACGCGCAGTTGCTGCCTGCTGCTGCGTCGGCGTCCGAGGCGCCCGTGCTGGAAGAAGTCATTGTTACGGCCCGTCGACGGCCGGAACGAGCCAGCGACGTGCCGTTGGCAATGACGGTTGAATCGGGGCGCGAGCTGGCAGCACAAACAGCAGTGCTGTTCGAGGATGTAGCGAAGGAGGCACCGAATGTGCTGGCCTTCAGGTCCGCGCGGTCGGTGTCGGCGTTGGAAGTTACGATGCGCGGTCAAACTGCCATTCCATCGTCCATAGTCTACGATCCTGCCGTTGGGCTTTACATTGACGGCGTGTATGTCGCCAATGGCCAGGGCGCAATGGGTACGCTGCTCGACATTGATCAGGTCGAAATCGTGCGCGGCGCGCAGGGCACGTTATTTGGGCGCAACAATACCGGCGGTTCGATTGCAGTGGTCACGCATCGGCCGGAACTCAAGGGGTATTCGGAGGAGGTATCGCTGTCGGGCGGCAGCAGTAGCCTGTTTCAGGGACGCGCCATCTTCAACGTACCACTCAGCGGCAGCTTCGGTCTGCGCATCGCCTACCAGGATAACCTGCGCGATGGCTGGGGCAGCAGTATTGCTACGGGCCAGACCAATTTCATGAATCAACACCGGAGCCAGCTGCGGGTGGGCGCATTGTGGAAGCCCAGCGAGGGCTTCGACGCTTATTTTAGCTATGAGCGCTTCAACGCCAACGAAGTGGGCGCACTGCTGCATCCGCTAGCGGGTTCGCCCCCGGGCACCATCGCTTCGCAGTTGCCGGGGGATGTGGTCCCCAGTGACTTCTTTCAGACGGACACGGGGAAGATTCAGAATGATCGGGCGACCAGCAATGCCCTGCAACTGACTCTGGCCCAGCAGTTCTCGTCCAACTTCGCGGCCAAACTGATTCTTGGCTATCGCGAACTGCATGCCGCCAATGACTACGATGCGGACGCCTTTGCTGCGCCGATCGCCGATGTGTTATTGACCAGTACGTCTTTTCAAAAAAGCACCGAGCTGCAGCTCAACGGGAAATCCGCCGGTGGCCGGCTCGACTGGGTGGGCGGCTTATATGCGTTTCGGGACAACGGCAGCGCGGATTCCACCCTCGCGCCGGTGACCCCGTTCCTGAATCCCGGTCCGCCGGATGCGACCTATGAGCTCAATGCCGTTCAGAACTCATCTGTGGCGGTGTTCCTGCACGGGGAATGGCAGGTATCCCCGGTCTGGAGTGTGGCGGCGGGACTTCGGCATACCGACGACAGCCGTACCCTGACGGACAACGCGTTCATTGATTTGTCGCCGCAGGGCGGACCGGCGCAGTTCTGTACGATCGTGACCGATCCAGTGACCGCCATTCCGCTGGGAGCCATCACCGGTGGGGCCTGCCCGGCCATTCAGCGCCAGGCGTCCTTCAAGTACTGGTCGTGGGAAGTGTCCTCACGCGTCCGTTTCAGCGATCACCTGATGGGCTATCTGCGCTCGGGTCGTGCGCAGCGTTCGGGCGGGTGGAACGTGCCGTTCAATACGCTCCAGGATCAACCGTTTCAGCCGGAGGTACTCACTGACGTCGAGCTGGGATTGAAGGCCTCGTCCGCTGATGGGCGCTGGAGCGCGGATACCGCCGTGTTTACCGGCAACTACGATCAGATGCAGCGACTATTGGCGCGCCTGGTAGGCAGCACACCCACCACGTTTGTAATCAATGCTGGCAAGGCACGTGTCAGTGGTGCGGAGTTCTCAGGTCATCTGCGAATCGCGGCGCCATTGGAGATCCATGCCTCCCTCGGTTACACCGCGGCGCGCTACCTGCAATTTACAGATCCGTTTGGTAACGATGCTTCACACAATGACTTCTACATGACGCCGAAATTTCAGTGGAGTCTGGCCGGGACCTACTCAATTCCGGTGTCCTGTGGGGTTATTCGCGTGCGTGGCGACTATGCCTGGCATGATCGCGTCGAGTTCAACGTGATTCAGGATCCCAACTTTCCGGTTCATCAGGCGGCCGTGGGTTTATTCGATGCTCGGGTAGCATTTGAGAGTCGCAGCCAGGCGATTGAAGTGGCACTGTTTGGCAAGAACCTTATCGATAAGCCATACGCCTACATGGGCGGTAGCATCCTGAGCCCGCCGCCCGTGCCGCCGGTCGCCAGCTGGGAGGCAGCGGGTGATCGGCGTGTCTATGGTCTGGAGGTAAGCTACCGGCTGCACCAGGGCCGTTGATCCCGATGCTGCTGACTCGTTGGTTGTGGTGCACGATTGCAGCGCTGCTAACGGTTCCAGCTGCGGTTTCGGCAGCGGCGCCATTCCTGCCGGTGCCGGAGATTGATGTTGATCCGAATAGTGGCACTACCGTGGGGCTTTTGCCCATCTGGATCAGGACTGACGAACAGCACGCGGTTCGTCGCATCATTGCTCCGGATGTTATTTACAACCCGTACTTTGGGTATGGCGCGCGGGCGCGTGTATTTGCCTTTCCCTCCGCAGATACGCAGTGGTCGGTGGTTGGCGGCGGTAAGCAGCGAGTTGAGCGTGAATTCGATGCGATCTATGAGACGGGTCGGTTGCGCAACACGAAATGGTCAGCATTGCTGGAAGCGGTCTTGGACCGGAGCGGTACCCCGCGCTTCTACGGCATCGGCAACCGATCGCCGGCCATCGACCAGACAGACTATACGAACCAGCAGATGTATCTGCAGGCCCACGTTGGGCGAAATATAAATCGGGCCCTGCAATGGTCGTACACGCTTAGGGTGCGGGGTGTGGAAGTGACCCCGGGGTCATTGGCGCACATTGCATCCTTGAACCAGCGCTTCGGGAACATTCTGGGTGCCGGAGTCAACCAGGAGGTGCTCAATCGACTGGCTGCGACCTTCGACACGCGCGACGACGCTACTGTCCCTACCACCGGTTTCCTGCTATCGGCATATGCGGGCTTCGCGGCGCGCCACGGATTCCTGAACGCTTCGCTTTATAGTGCGGCCGGGTTGGATGCTCACGCCTATTGGATGCTGGCAGCCGATGTTTCGCTGGCTGGCCACGTCTCGCTACGGTACTTGCCTACCACTCACCACACGCCGTTCTGGGCACTGAGCAGTCTCGGCGGTGCCAGCAGTGAGCTGGAAGGTTCCCAGCCGCTGCGTGGTTTCGGGACCTCGCGATTTTACGGCCGTAACGCCTTTTCCACGAGCTGGGAGCTGCGTTGCACGGTCGCCAAGTTCGATGCCGTGGGTACGCATATCGATCTACAGTTGACGCCGTTTGCCGATGCGGGTCGGGTCTTTGCCCGTGCCGGCACCTCGCCGCTGTCACAGCTGCACTATGTCGGTGGCCTGGGTGTGCGCGCGGTGGCCCGGCCGACGGTGGTAGGCTACCTGGACGTCGGGTACGGCAGCGAAGGCATCGCGGTCTTTACGGGCATCAATTACCCCATTTGAACGTTTTGCGCTCAACGCTCAGGCAGCGCCTCAACCTGTCGCGCATTGCCCTGGCGCATCCGCGCTGGACGCTGTGGTTCTGGGCGCTGATTACGGGGGCTGGCGCGCTGGCGGCCTGGAACATGCCGATCGCGCTGTTCCCGGATATAGAGTTTCCGGTTATCGCGGTCACTATCGAATC
>Ga0075024_100000957_pt1 | contig 11279 bp, 4 predicted proteins | sample Str013_2_FD_71389 | JGI IMG/M metagenome (GOLD analysis project Ga0075024, IMG submission 71389) | Freshwater sediment microbial communities in response to fracking from Pennsylvania, USA - Straight Creek_MetaG_SC_2013 | ecosystem: Environmental > Aquatic > Freshwater > Creek > Sediment... | reverse complement strand
CCATGACGCTATGGCTGAAGACACTCGATGAATCGACCAGTTTCACGGCGTCGGCATAGTGGGCATGGCCCTTCAGGAAATCCGCCAGGTCCAGTGTGTCCGTACCCGCTGTGAAATCCTTGATGGTGTCGACGGCCCCGCCCGCCAGGTCCTTCTTGAGGTAGACGAAGGTGTCAGCGCCAGCGCCGCCGGTCAGGGTGTCGGAGCCGGCGCCGCCGCGCATCCAATCGGCGCCTGCTCCGCCGACCAGGGTGTTGGCGGCCTTGCTGCCGGTGAACGTATCGCCGGCGCCATTGCCGATCAGGCCTTCGATGCCGGTGAGTTTGGCGGGCGCGGCGGTGTGGCCGAACATGAGCGTGCCGGCATCCTTGGAGAGGTCGACCGTGACCTTGCCCAGGATGTTGCTGAAGTCGACGGTGTCGACGCCCGAGCCGCCGTCATAGAGGTCGGTGCCGGAGCGCGCGATCAACAGGTCATCGCCGCTGCCGCCCTGCAGTTGGTCATTGCCGGAGCTGCCGTCCAGCGTGTCGTTGCCCGAGCCGCCGATCAGCGTGTCGTCGCCGCTGTTGCCGACGAGAAAGTCGTTGCCGGAATTGCCTTCGATGTGGTCGTTGCCTTTGCCGCCGCTGACCGCGTCGTTGCCCTTGCCGCCGTCGATGACGTCATTGCCATCGCCGCCGTCGATGCGGTCGTCACCGCCGCCGCCCGACAGTGCGTCGTTGCCGCTGTCGCCGTAGAGCGTGTCGTTGCCGGAGCCTCCGGCCAGGCTGTCGTCGCCCTTGCCGCCGTGCAGCTCATCGGCGAGCATGCCGCCGGTGAGGACGTCGTTGCCCTCCTGGCCCCAGATTTGATACTGCTGTTTCGGGTCGCCGGTGATCGTGTCCGCGGTATTGGTGCCTTGAATGATCAGCACGTGTCGTCTCCTGTTGCGGGCTCAAATCCGTTAATCAGCCGAGTGCCGGTTAACGTGTGGGCTGGCCCGGTTAGATGACCGTATCGTCTCAACCGGTGCCTATGTCGTCTTGTTGCGAGAGTATTAGCGGCAATGTGTTGCCGTGAGGTATCGCTCGGCGTGAAAATGCTGTGATAATTTTAGACAAACGCTGTATGCGCAGGTTTTCCGCGTTAACGATCGGCTCGGTGTTAACCCTTGGTCCTGCAACCGCTAACGGACGGTGACCGTCACCCGGTCCACGCGCCCGGTTGCGTCCACAACCGATAGCTTGGAAAACCCCTTGCCATGCGGTGTAACCATGGCCTCGCGGCTGAACGCGTCCGATGCAACCGGCTCGTCATCCACCATCCAGGTGAGCGGCAGGACGCCCCCTTCCGCCTTCACGATCAGTGGCCGGCTGGAACCGTCAGCGGCCTGATCGAGCGCGATTTCGGCGTTGTCGGGCGGGAAGGAAATGGCCAGCTCGGGCTCGGAAAAAGGCTTGTTTCCGGCCTTTTCTACACGATCCGGCAGGAAGACCTTGAGCGGGGGCGGCAGATCCACGCCCACCTCCGCCCCCTCCGGAGCGGGTGGCAATGGCGCCCGGCGGCCCGGCAATCGTGCAAAGGCGTCGAACAGGATCGGGGCGGCCGTCCCGACGCCGGTGATGCCTGGCTCAGGTACGCCATCGGGCCGTCCGACCCAGACCGCGATGGTGGTCTTGCCATCGAAGCCGGCCGCCCAGGCATCCCGGAAGCCATAGGAGGTGCCCGTCTTATACGCGATCTCCCCACCTTTGGCGTTGCGCGGCGGCGCCGTTCCGCGCAAGATCGATTGGATGTACCAGGCCGCCGTTTTGTCCAACAAGTTGGCATTTCGGTCGGTTGCGCTGGCGTTGCGATCAGCATCACGTCCGGCGCTATCGGTCGCTATTGTGTGACGCAGCGGTTTGGATCCGCCGCCACGCGCGATGTCCGCATACATCTGCGTCAGGTCGCGCAGCGTCAGCCCCACACCTCCCAATCCCACCGCCAGCGACGGCCCCGCATCCAGCGGCAGCTCGTAGTGAATGCCGGCTTCCTTCAGCCGCGCCATCATGCGCGTCGGCCCGACGGCGGCGAGCACTTTCACCGCTGGCACGTTCAGGGACTGTCGCAGAGCCTCGCGGATGGTGACCATGCCGTGGAAGGTGTCGTCGAAGTTCTTGGGGGCATAGCGCCCGAACCGCGTCGGCTTGTCGTCGATCAGGGTATCGGGATGGGCGATGCCGGCCTCGAAGGCCAAGCCGTACACCAGCGGCTTCAGCGTCGAGCCCGGCGAGCGGATGGCGTTGGCCATGTCGATGGCGCCGAATCGCTTCCTGTCCAGATAGTCCGGAGACCCCACAAGGGCCAGCACCTCGCCTGTCCCGTTGTCGGCGACCAGCATCGCCAGCGACAGGCGGGGCCCGAGGGCCTGGGCCGACGAGCGCGCCAGGTCCTCGAGGTTGGCCTGCAGGGCACGATCGATGGTCAGGCGGTGGATGGCGGCGTCCGGATGGGCGGCCACCTCCTCTTCGCTGAGATGAGGGGCGTACTGTGGGAATGGCTTGCGTGCGGTCGCGATGGGCTCGGCATTGGCGTGCGTCTGTTCCGCGGCATCGATGATGCCCGCCGCGCGGGCCCGCGCCAGGACGCGGGAGCGGGCCGCGCGCGCACTCTCGGCATGCAGATCCGGACGGCGCGCCTCCGGCGACTGCGGCAGCGCCACCAGCAAGGCGGCCTCGCCCACCGACAAGCGCAACGGCTCTTTTCCAAGGTAGGCCAGCGAGGCCGCGCGCACGCCTTCGAGATTGCCGCCGAACGGAGCCAGCTTCAGGTAGAGGCGCAGGATTTGCGATTTCGTCAGCCTACGCTCAATCTCGACGGCGCGCACGATCTGGCGCAACTTGCCCAACCCCGTGCGGTCGTGCTTGCCGTCCAGCAGGCGCGCCACCTGCATGGTGAGCGTCGAGGCGCCCGAGCGGATATGGCCCGAGGTCAGGAATTGCAGCGGCGGACGCAGCAGGGCAGCGAAATCGACGCCGTGATGGGTCTGGAAGCGCCTGTCTTCATAGGCGAACAGCATGGCGAGATAGCGCGGGTCGACGCTGGTTTCATCCACCGGCAGACGCCAGCGGCCATCCTTGGTTGTGAAGGGACGCAGCAGCTTGCCGTCGCGGTCAAGCACCACGACCGAACCCTCGGTGGCGGCGTCGAGCGGGGGCGGGCCGAGGTCGTAGATGAAAAGGGCCGCGGCGCAGATCAGAATAGTCATGAAGCAGACGCAGGCGGATACAATCTGCCGACGGCGTAAAAATTGTGAAATTTTCGTCAGTTTACGCATTAACAATTTTCAGTCAATGGCAGGTTGGGTCAAGCAATTCAGCGCGACCCAACCTGCGGGCTGCCGGTTACTTCTGCGGCTCGACGATCAGCCGTCCCGCATCCGTCCGGGCGAACCGCGCCGGGGCATACATGTCCTCGATGGTGGCGGCCGGCAGCAGATAGGTCCCCGGCGTCACTGCGCGCACCACATAGGCGACCGTGGTCGACGGATTGGCGTCCGGCTTTCCGTCGGCAGGCAGATTATCGCCGCCGTCGCTCTCGATCGTGCCGCTGTCCGGCTCGGTGGCGGCCTGATCGCCGTCGTGCACCGCACCGTGAGGGCTCTTGGCCGCCAGATCGAGCGAGGCCACGAAACGGTCGTCGCGGAACTCGGTGTGTTCGGCCCAGCCCAGGCCCTTCAGCCAGGGGAAGTTGGACGGGCTTGCACTGTCGATCATATGCGGGTTTTCGACCTCGAAGCCGGCCGGCAGGCGGTCGGCCAGGATCACGCGGCCGAGCTTGCCGTCGGTGGGCGTCACCTTCAAAACCACGACCACGCGGGTATTCTGCGCCAACCTGGCCTCGCCTGCCTTGAGCGGGATCGGCTTGCCATCAAGGCTGAAGTAGCTGCGCTCCAGCTTGAAGCCTCGCGAGGTGGCGGGCTCGGGGGTAAGCGAGTCACCCGCAACCGTCACGACGGCTTGCACGTCGCCGTCGCTGGCATTGGCGACCGTGAGCGCACCCTTGGCCAGATCGTCGGCCGAGAGCGAGCGCATGAACGTCCCGGTCTGCGGTGCTCCGTTCACGGCCAAGGCCAGCGTCTTGCCCTGTTCGATCAGACTGCGCGCCGCCAGCAGCATCCAGGCCTGCTCCTGGGTCGAGCTGTAGGCCTGGCTGAGGCGCGACTTGCTCACGATATCGGCCAGCTTCGCCGCCGCCTGTTTGCGTACGCCGGTTTCCGAGATCAGCGTCAGGGTGGCCGCGCCGTCGCGCAAGTTGGAGCCATAGTCTGCCCGGGCATCGTCACCCGCAGCGTTCCGATCGACATCGGCAATGGCCGCATCAAAGGCCTTGCCGGCCCGTTCGTTGTCACCGTAAAGCGCGAGGGCCGCAGCGATCTGGGCCTTGGCCATGGGGTTGGCGAAGCGGTCGAGCCTGGTATCGGCGTAGTAACGCAGGTCGCCGATCGGCGCGCGGCCATTGCGGGCGAGAACGTACAAGGCGTAGGCGATGGATTCACCGCCATGCTCGAAGTCGGTGGCGTAGCTCACCGAGTTCTGCAGTTTGTCGAGGGCCTGCGAGAAACTGCGCGGCGGCACCGCAAACCCCTGTTCCTTGGCGCGACCGAGGAAGTCGGTGACGTAAGCCGACAGCCAGAGTTCGCCGTTGCTCGGACCCCACAGGCCGAACGAGCCGGAGGACTCCTGCATCTCCAGCACGCGCGTGATGGACTGCTCGATGCGCGTCTTGGCTTCTGGCTCGCCGATGATGCCGGCCGCTGCCGCCACCTGGTTGAGATAGAGCAGCGGCAGCGCCCGGCTGGTGGTCTGCTCGGCGCAGCCGTAGGGGTAGCGGTCGAGCGCCGCCAACAGTCCGGGAACGTCCAAAGCGGCGGCGGGGCCGACCGCGATGGTGACTTTCGAGCGCTCCGGGATCAGGTCCTTCAGCACGTCGGCGCTGACCGTCAGTTTTCCGGTTTTGGCCGCCAGGGTCTGCACGGTGGTGCGCTTCACGTCGCCAGCCGGGGCGTGGACCTCCAGGCCGAAAGTGCGGCGGACCGCAATGTTTCCCGGGCCGGTGAGGGAGACAGCATAGGAGATCTTGCCGACGTGTTGGGTGGCGAGGTCGACCACCTGCAGTTTGCGCTCGCCCGCCGCCAGGGGCAAATCCTGGTCTAGGGTTTTGGTGGTCTTGCCGCTCTCCGTCTCATCGACTGCGACATGGTAGGTACCGGCCACGCCTTCGACATTGTGCAGATCGAAGACCAATTGGCTTTTGTCCCCCAGTGTCAGGAAACGTGGGCCCGACACCAACATGGCGACCGGATCGCGCACGATCAGCTCTTTTTCGGCATGGCCAAGCTTGCTCTTGGTCCAGGCCACGGCCATGACGCGCAGCGCGCCGTTGAAGTCGGGGACGTCAAAGGTGGCCTCCGCCAGGCCGTCGGCGCCGACTTTCAAGATGCCGCTATAGAGTGCAACCGGCGCAACCGTCGGCAGGCTGACCGCGGTATCGAGGCCGCCGCCGTCGCCGCCGGTGCGGGCCGAGCCCTTCTGGGCGTGCATGCCGTCGATCAACCGTCCGTACAGGTCGCGAACTTCGACGCCGAGGCGGCGCTGGCCGTAGAACCAGCCTTCGGGGGAGGGCGATTTGTAGGCGGTGAGATTGAGAATGCCGACGTCGACGGCGGCAAGGACCACGCGGGCCTCTTCTCCCGCCGCCAATCCGGAGAGTTTCACCGGAATCTTCAGAGTGCCGCCGGAGGGCGATTTCTCTGGCAGCTGCAGGCTGACGCCGAGCGTCCGCGCGGCCGAATCTACCGGCACCCAATGCACCCCGATCGAGCGGGACGGCATGCGCTTGGCGTCGATGTCCATCGGCCGGTACAGCATGGTGGCGATATAGGCGCCGGGCGCCATCGCTTCGTCGACCGGCAACTCGACCGTGCTCCCGCCTTTCGGCACGTCGATCTGTTGCATGCTGATCAAGCCGTCGCGCAGGACCGCGACGACGGCCTTGCCTTCACCCTCGGGGGCGATGGTGAGCTTGAGCTTATCGCCGACTTTATAGCTGGGCTTGTCGACGCCGATCTGCAGCACTTCGGGGCTGTCGGCCTTTTCGGCGCCATACCAGCCGGCATAGAACGTGTAGCTGCTGGCCGGGCCGCCGGAGTCGGGCGAGGCGACTTGCAGCAGGTATTCGCCCCATTGCACGGGTACGGACAGTTTGGCGGGCGTCGCCGCATCGGCGTCGATCGTGCCGTCCAGCACCTTGTTGGTGTAGACCACCGGATCATAGCTCCACGAGCCATTGCGGCCGTACCATTGGTAGCTGCGTTCGATCTTCTTCAGTTGCCAAGCGAGGCCTTTGGCGGTCGCGGGTTTGCCACTGGCATCCAGCTGCACCACCTGGAAGTTGGCGACGCCGCCGCGCTCCAGCACCTTGTCCGCCTCCGGCCTGATGCCGATCACGGGCGCGCCGGGAAGAACCGGCATCGTCACCGCGCGCTCGATGGTGCGGCCGCTGGGTTCGCGTAGCCGCAAGGACACCTTGGCCTCCAGCAGATGCGAGGTGCGCGGCAGCTGCGGCAAGGCGATGGCAACGTCCGCATGGCCCTTGTCGTCAGTCTTGCCGAGGGCATTCAGCGTCGCACGGACGGCGTTGATCTTCTCGTCGTCCATGCCGAAGCGGTAGCCGGCAAACCCGTCCAACCCTTTGGTCGACGGAACCACCACCACATCGGCCTCGATGCCGAGATTGGCCGCCGGTGGTCCGTAAAGATAATGGCCGTCGATCCTGATGGTTCCGTCCTTGCCGGGTTCGAATGCGGCGACAGCGGGCGTCAGCGTCATGTCCAGGCGCTCAGGCACATAGTCCTCGACCAGGAATGAGGTCGCCCCGATGGCGTCGCCCTTGGGGTCGGCAAAGACATTGGCGCGCCAGGTGCCGGTTTGCGCCGTTGGCGGCAAGCCAAGTGTGAAGCTGCGCCCGCCGATGCCATCGTCCTTAAGTACGACGCTCTGCTGCTCGACGCCGTCGGGACGCTCGATTTTCAGCGTCAGCGGCAGGGTTTCCGTGGCGTTGGCCTTGCGGTCGCGCAACAGGCCCGTCAGATGCACCTGCTCGCCGGGGCGATAGACGCCGCGCTCGGCGAAAATGTAGGCGTCGAGGGCTCCGGGCGCCTCGCGTCCCGCCACGCCGCGATCTGAAAGATCAAACGCGCTGCCATTCATGTCCAGGAAGGCGTAGTCGTGATCGGCAGTCTCAGCGATCAGGATGGCGGGGGCGAGGCCGCCCTGGCCGCGCGTCAGGCCGGCCTCGAAGCGCACATAGCCCCTGGCGTCGGTCTTGCCCGTACCAAGAATATCATTGTTGCGCGCAACCAGCTTCACCGCCACGTCCGCAGTCGGCTTGGCGGTCGCAAGCGAGCGCACGAAGGCATGCACGCCGTCCTCGCCGTTCAGCGCCGTCATCCCCAGGTCGGAGACGATGAACCATTGGGTCGCGCGCGCCTGATAATCCTTGGTCTTGCCGCCGTCGGCCTCGGCCGACATCACGTACACGCCCGCTCCCAGGTTCGGCAGCATCTCGCTGACCGGGAAGGCGGTGGTCACCTCCTGATTCAGATCCTGCTTGACGTCGAGGTCGCCGTGCCAGATCGGCGCGCCGGTCTTGTCCTTGATATCCGCCAGCTGATTCTCCGACAGCTGCGTGGCGATGTCGCCATCGACAATGGTGCGCGCGAGATTGCGGTCGCCGATCTTATAGACCTCGATCCCGACCTTGGCGGTATTGACGCTGAGCACCGGGATACCCTGCTGGCCCTTGTTCGGCAGCACATAGCTCTTACCGGCGAAACGCGCCGACGGAGACCGATCGCGCACATAGATGGCCAGCGGCACACTCTTGCCGAGGTCCTCGCCGACCGCCGAGGGCAGCCCCGCGCGCAGCTGCACCTCGTAGCGCTGGCCATGCTGCAGGCCTTCCGCGCACAGCTGATAGTCTTCCTTGCTGACGGCGGCGGGATCGGCGCCATTGATCGAGATGAACTTGGAATAGTCCAGTTGGCCCAGCACCAGGGGATCGGAGAACTGGATGCAAAGGCGCGGCACGATGGCATCGCTGTCCACGGAATAATCGGTGATGCGGAAGCCCTGCTCGGATTTCAACTTGTCGTAAGCGTCGTGAACGGACTTGTCATCGGCCAGCGTCAGGCTGGCCTTGTAGGCGCCGAGCGCGGGTCGCCAGAGCTCGCGGCGCTTCAGGGCTTCGGCCAGCACGGCGAGCGCTTCGCCCTTGGCGGGATCGGACTGCGTCAGGGTATAGGCGGTATACGCCGCGCCTGAGGCATACTCGTTGAAGCTGGTGCGCTCCTGGTCGTTGACCGGCTCGGTGGCTTCCAGCGCCTTGCTCAGCGCCAGCCAGCTCTTGGCATCCTGCGGCTCCAGCGCCAGGGTCGCGCCCAGATCGGTGATGGCCGCGCGCGTATCGCCAGCCTTCACCATCTCACCGGCCAGCTTGCGCCACTGCGCAACGCTTCGGCCGGACGGCGACCAGAGTTTCTTCAGTGTGCCCTGCAGCCGCGTCGCGTCGGCCGCGACGTCGGGATGGTAGTAGGGCTTTTCGGCCGCGAGGGCTGGGAGCGTCGAGGAGAGGGCAACCAGGGCGGCGAGGCAGGCAGCTTTGGCGATGCGGATCATGGTCATCCCGTGGCGCAAGTGTTAGAGCGCGGGAGCTGACCGGAACGCCATGGCGAAACTTGGGGAAGCGCAGCAGCGATCGCCGGCAGCCCCGGCTTGCGCAATCGTGCGCACGCAGGCTTGGCCAAACAAGGGCGGGATTGTTTCAACTCACGGGACAGGTAGCGGCGCGGCGCGGTCGAACCGGGGAGCGTGGGGGAAAATCACTCGGCCCGCGCGCAAGCAGCGGCGGGCCTTGGAGCGATCGCTCTATGAATATGGCCGCGCGTCAATGCCGCGTCGAGGCGCTTGGCCCGCCCGTTCCGACAATGGTGGGGGTCAGATTGAGCACGCCGGCGGGCAGTTGCTCGGGATCGTGCTTGGCCGGCATGCGGCGCGCCGCAATCAGTTTTTCGCCCTTGGGCCAAAGCGCCTGGAACGTGCGGGTGGCGCGCTTTGCCGCCTCGCTGTTGAAACACTCGAAGGTCTCGAAAGCGTCGCGCGTCTCGGGATCGCGGCGCATGCAGTCGCCCTGCCAGCTGAAGGTCGTGCCCAGCACCAGTTGCTCGTGGGCGTCGATCAGCGCGGGGTGGCTGGCCCTGCGCAGCTGCAAGACCGGGTCGGCGCTGTCGTTGCGGGCGACGATGTCCAGCCATTGCGCCATCTGCTCGGCGGGCTCGGCCTTGGCGAACATCACGTCCAAGCGCACCGCCAGCGATTCGCACTCCGCGGTCGCGGCCAGCAGCGCGCGCGCCATCGGCGAGGCGGCCGAGCGGGCGATCAGCGTCACCCGGCGCTGGGCCAGAGTCGGCTCGGCGGCGATGCTCAGCCGGTCCAAATAATAACCGATGAAGCGGGAGGAATTCTCTTGCTTTTCCGCATGCTTGACGAATTTGGAATGGCGGGCGTTGTCGAAGAAGCTCATGTGCACCTGACCCTCTGGCCTGTAAGTCGCAACCGATGGCGGGATGCTCGGTCGTCCAGGCATTGACGCAACCACTCATCGGGTTATCGGCTACGAGGGTTAAGGAACGCTTTCCATTTGTCTCCGCGAGGGAGAATTTTGGGCGGAACGGGGGGAGATTTTGGCGGAAGGGTGGGGGAGGCCGTTCGCCGAACGTTCTTGCCGCACTTGGCTGCGAGGGGCGCTCGATGCACGCCGTGACGACCACCGGAGTCACACCAGACTCATCAAAGACTCACCAAAGAGTCACCCAAAATATGCAGCGCCTCGGCGCCCTATCACCGTCGTCCGGTACGTCCGGGGAGACGGAAAAATTCGTCTTCGACGCCGATCGCACCGTGGCGACAAGACTGTCTAGTTGTGTTCCAGACGCCAAAATAAGTCGCCCCGGATATCGCGTCATGTAACAAACGGGCGATCTGTCCGCAGGTTCGAGATATATACTATCAGAGTCATTGAACGGTTACAGACTGGTCGACTATTCGCAACTTGCTACGGTTGAATATTGCCAGACAGAATTTGAGCGGCGCCGCCCAATCCGATCCGGTAGGCCTCATCAAAGTTCACTCCTTCTGTGTGCCAGTGTGTCTTTTCCCCGTTTTGAGTCATCGTCCAATCCGCAATCCAGCTGAATGCTGAATCGCTCCAGGTTAGGATACCGGCAACTGCTGTATCGGCGCTGGCGCTCTTGGCGACAGCGTTCAGGGCTCGTAGCGCAGGGTGCGCCGCGACGGCCAGATCCATGCCGGCAGACATCAGATCCTCTTGGCTAGGGACGACGCCCATAAGCCCAATGCGATCCGAGGCGTCGGAAATTGCATCGGTCATGCCAGGCCCGCGGTCACCATCGCTGGTCAGCACAAACGGCTTGTCGCCGTGTCGAACCAGCACCACCAGCGCTACGACGGGGCGCCGAACCGTCCAGGGCTTGCGGCCAATTTTGGTCAGCATGGCATCGATGTCGGCGGGCTTGAAATCGACCGTGAGATCGTGCGGACGATCGCGCGTGCCTTGTTCGTCGTGGATCGGACGACGCCAGAGCCGGTCGCGCAACGTGATCTTGTCGACCGCGGCAAGAACCTGTTCGATCGATGGATTGATCGTGCGGTCGTCGAGCAGCCGTTGATCGCCCGAGACTTTCACCAACGTGCGCTTATAACAATTGATCATGTTGGGTACGCGGCGCTCAGCATCCGTACCCGTGACGATAGTCTTGCATTGATAGAGGTTGATGGTTTCGTCCTGCGCCGTCACTGGACTTGACACGGCAAGCCAGAGCAATGCGCAAACTATGATGACTTGTCCCGGTCGAACCTTGTGCATGGCCAATACTCGCTTATCCGCGCGCCTTCCGCCGTGTCCCGCCGCGACTGAACTTAGTCGCGATCCGCTCGATATCCAATGTATCGCGATCGTGGCCAAGCAGCGGCTCCGACCCATCCGGTTCGCCGCCCAAAGCCTCCCGCTCGTCGGCGCGGCGCTGTCCCACCACCTGGCGCCAATCGGCGTCCGGCCCCCCGGCAGATGGCTCAAATCCGCTGTCCGCCGCGCCGACCGTCGTGTTCAGAAACGCGTCGATTTCGCGCGCACTCGAAACCTCCGGCAGCTGCGGAGCTGGCTGATAGGCCTCCCAGCTC
>Ga0075024_100000955_pt1 | contig 11295 bp, 12 predicted proteins | sample Str013_2_FD_71389 | JGI IMG/M metagenome (GOLD analysis project Ga0075024, IMG submission 71389) | Freshwater sediment microbial communities in response to fracking from Pennsylvania, USA - Straight Creek_MetaG_SC_2013 | ecosystem: Environmental > Aquatic > Freshwater > Creek > Sediment... | reverse complement strand
AGCGACAGCACCTTCTTGCCGAGCTTCTCCAGCCGCGCCCGCCCGCCCAATTCCGGCAGATCGATGATGAAGCTGCAGCCGACGACAGTGCCGCCCGCGCGTTCGATCAAGCGAATGGCGGCCTCCGCCGTGCCGCCGGTCGCGATTAAATCGTCGACGATCAGCACGTTGTCGCCCCTCGCCACCGCGTCGGCATGGATCTCGACCGTGTCGGTGCCGTATTCGAGATCGTACGACTGGCCGATGGTTTTCCACGGCAGCTTGCCCTTCTTGCGCACCGGCACGAAGCCGACCGAGAGCTGATGCGCCACCGCGCCGGCCAAGATGAAGCCGCGCGCCTCGATGCCCGCGACCTTGTCGATGCGCGTGCCGGCATAAGGCTGCACCAGGAGGTCGACCGTCGTGCGGAACGCGCGCGCGTTGCCGAGCAGCGTCGTCACGTCGCGAAACATGATCCCCGGCTTTGGGTAATCCGGAATCGTGCGGATCGTCGATTTGATATCCATGTGTGGTCCTATGTCTTGAGCACGCGGCCGGCGACCGCATCGAGTTTTGCGAACATCGTCGGGTCGCGCTTCTCCGGCGCGGTGATCACCGCGGTGTCGAGCGTGTGCTCGATGCCGAGCGGCGACGGCACACGCTTCGGTCCGAGCTTCGGCGCCACGCCTTTGAGCAACGCACGCGCCCGATCGGCGTTGCCGTTGAGAATCTTGATCACCTGTTCGACGGTCACGTGATCGTGGTCGGGATGCCAGCAATCGTAGTCCGTCACCATCGCTACGATCGCATAGGGCAACTCGGCCTCGCGCGCGAGTTTCGCTTCCGGCATCGCCGTCATGCCGATCACATCGCAGCCCCAAGAACGATAGAGCTTGGATTCCGCCAACGTCGAAAACTGCGGGCCTTCCATCGCCAGGTAGGTGCCGCCCTTCTTGAACTTGATACCGGCCTCGCTCGCCGCCGCGGACAACGCATCGTTGAGCTTCGGGCACACGGGATGCGCCAGCGACACGTGGGCGACAAACCCCCGTCCGAAGAACGACTTCTCGCGCGCGAAGGTGCGGTCGATGAATTGATCGGCCATGACGAACGTGCCCGGCGCCAGCTCCTCGCGAAACGAGCCGCAGGCCGAAACCGAGATAATGTCCGTGACGCCCGCTCGCTTCAGCGCATCGATATTGGCGCGATAATTGATGCTGCTCGGCGAATGTACGTGACCGCGTCCGTGGCGCGGCAGAAACACCATGTCGACGCCGCCGAGCCGTCCGAACAGAAATTCGTCCGACGGCTCGCCCCAGGGCGAGCGAATATGCCGCCATTCGGCATGCTCGAGGCCGTCGATGTCATAGACGCCGCTGCCGCCAATCACGCCCAATACGGTGTTCGACATGGGATCGCCGCCTTTTCAAAGAGCGCGGCTTTGTAGCACTAACGCGTGTCCGCGCAATGCCGGCACCGTGGGCAATCAGTGAATCCGGCGCTGGCGTCCCAGACTTCAGTGGTCGACGTCGCGCCACAATTGCTTGTAGGCCGCGTAGAGCACCAGCGAGAGCACGAAGAGAAAGGCGATCACTTTGATGCCCATCGTCTTGCGCTCTTGCATCTTCGGCTCGGCCGCCCACGACAGGAACGCGACGACATCCTTCGCCATCTGCGCCTTGGTCGCCGGCGGCTGGCCGTCGGCGTAGGTCACCTGTCCGTCCGTGGTCAGCGGCGCCGGCATGGCAATCTGCCCGTTGAGGAAATACGGGTTGTAGTTCATGCCGGGCATCATCTTGCCCTTCATGTCGGCCGGCGCGTCGCTGAATCCGAGAATCAGGGCGTGCACGTAGTCCGCGCCGCCTTCACGCGCCTTGATGATCACCGACAGATCAGGCGGCAACGAGCCACCGTTGGCGGCACGCGCCGCTTTCTCGTTTGCGAACGGCGATGGAAAATGATCCGCCGGCGTTCCGGGTCGTGTCGTCGGCTCGCCTTTGTCGTCGAGATCGGGCACTAGCGCGGTCGCTGCAATCGCCTTGACCTGTGCCTCGCTAAAGCCCGGGCCGCCGGGATCGCCGAGATTGCGGAACGCCAGCAAGTGCATGCTGTGACAGACGCCGCAGACCTCTTTGTAGACTTGGTAGCCGCGCTGCAGCTGAACCTGATCGAAGTGTCCGAAGACTCCGGTCCACGACCAATTTTGCGGCTCGGGCTCCTTCGGGCCGTCGGCATAGGCCGCCGTGAGTCCCAGCACCAAGCCGATCGCCACCAACGAGATGTGTCTCATGCTCATCCCCCTCAACCGCGCTGCGCGAGCGGAGTTCCGCCCGACACTGCGCCGCCGCGCGCGCCGAGAACCGCTTTGGAAATGCTTTCCGGCAACGGCAGAGGTGTCTCCAGCCGGCCGAGCGCCGGCAGCGCCAAGAAGAAGAACGCGAAATAGGCGATTGTCAGAATGCGGCTCAGATCGACGACCGCGAAGGTCACGCGCTCGCTCGCCTGCGCGCTCTTTTGTACCGCTGCGATCTCTTCAGGCGTCTTTCCGGCCTTTGTCGCGTGATCGACCGCCACATTGATCGCGCTCATATTCGGTCCTAGGTCGATGATCACATAGTCCGGCGTCTGCGCCCCGCACCAGCCAAGCCCGATACAGACGATCCCAAACACCCAGAACAATTGCCGGAAGATCGGCCTGAAGCGCGCCGAGCGCACATACGACGTATCGAGCCACGGTATGAACGCCCAAACCAGAATCGCGCCGAACAGCAAGATCACGCCAAGAAGCTTGCTCGGCACCGAGCGCAAGATCGCGTAGAACGGCAGATAGTACCACTCGGGCACGATGTGGGTCGGCGTCACCAACCGGTTTGCCGGAATGTAGTTGTCGGTGTGGCCGAGCGCGTTCGGCAGGAAGAACACGAACGCGGCAAAGAACAGCACGAACACCGCCAGCGCGAAACCGTCTTTCACCGTGTAGTACGGATGGAACGGTACGGTATCTTGCGGACCCTTGACGTCGATGCCGAGCGGATTGTTGTTGCCCGGCACGTGCAGCGCCCAGATGTGGAGCACGACCACGCCCGCGATCACGAAGGGCAGCAGGTAGTGCAAGCTGAAGAAACGCTGCAGCGTCGAGTTGTCGACGGCGAACGAGCCCCACAGCCATTGCGTGATGTCGGTGCCGACGACCGGGATGGCGCTGAAGAAATTGGTGATGACGGTCGCGCCCCAGAACGACATCTGACCCCACGGCAGCGTGTAGCCGAGAAAGCCGGTCGCCATCATCAGAAGATAGATGATGACGCCCAGGATCCACAGCACCTCGCGCGGCGCTTTGTAGGATCCGTAATAGAGGCCGCGGAAGATGTGGACATAGACCGCGATGAAGAACATCGACGCGCCGTTCGAATGCGCGTAGCGCAAGAGCCACCCGTAATTCACGTCGCGCATGATATGTTCGACGCTGTTGAAGGCTTGCGTCTCGTGCGGCACGTAGTGCATCGCCAAAACGATGCCGGTGACGATCTGCACGGCGAGCATGAACGTCAAAATGCCGCCGAACGTGAACCAGTAGTTCAAGTTCTTGGGCGTGGGATATTGCAGCACCGACTCGTCGAGCAGGCGCACGATCGGCAACCGGCTGTCCAGCCACTTCATGAACCCGTTCTTCGGCTCGTAACGATATTCGCCATGCATGGGCGTGAGGGCTCCGTTCAGCCGATTTGGATTTTGGTGTCGCTGAGGAATTTGTAAGGCGGCACACCTAGATTGAAGGGGGCCGGTCCCTTACGGATACGCCCCGAGGTGTCGTACTGCGACCCGTGGCACGGACAGAGCCATCCGCCATAGTCGCCTTTCATATCCTTGCTTGGGATGCAGCCGAGATGGGTGCAGGTGGCAAGCACGATCAGCCACTCCGGCTTCTGCACGCGCGCGCCGTCCGCTTGGGGATCCTTCATCTCGTCGAGCGGCGCCTCTTGGGCTTCCTTGATCTCGTCGGGCGTCCGCCGCCGGACGAACACCGGCTTCTTTTGCCATTCGACGGTGATCTGTTGGCCCGGAACTAGGGAGGCAAGATCGACTTCGATCTCCTTGAGCGCCAGCGTGTCGGCCGATGGATTCATTTGGTCGATCAGCGGCCACACGGCTGCGGTCGCGCCGACAGCCGCCATCGTCGCCGATGCCACGTAGATGAAATCTCGCCGCGTTACGCTGGCGTCGTCCGTCGAGTGCGCCAAGATGAGCCCCTTCTTGCGCCTGATTGATGATCACTTAGTTGCGTGGAGGCGGCGATTCCACGAGGTGTGGCGACGCAGCCGGAAGGCCTTGATTTCGCGACAAAATAGAGAGTCGAATCTTGGGGGTCGTGCGGCACGATGCCGCATAAATTGATCCGGGTCCCCGCCCACTCACTCTGTTTGAGTCGCGTCGATGCGCCTCGCTCTCTACCAACCTGATATCGCACAGAATGTCGGAGCGATTTTGCGCCTCGCCGCCTGTGTCGGCGTCGGCGTCGATATCATCGAGCCATGCGGCTTTCCGTTTGGAGATGCGACCTTGAAGCGCGCGGCCCTCGACTACCTTCGGCACGCGAGCTTCGTCCGCCACGAATCATGGGCGGCGTTCGCGGCCTCAAAACCGGTGCGGGTCGTCTTGATGACGACGAAGGCGGATCGTCCCTACACGAGTTTCGCCTTCGAAGACGCAGACACGATCCTGTTGGGGCGCGAATCGGCCGGCGTCCCGGCCGAGGTCGCGGCCAGTGCCGACGTCAGTCTGACGATTCCGATGTGCCCCGGCATGCGCTCGCTCAATGTTGCGATAACAGCCGGCATGGTCCTGGGCGAGGGCCTTCGCCAGACCAACGGATTTCCCGCCGCAGGAGGCGCATACCGATGAACGTCGACCTCACCGCCGAGCGCAAGCACCGCGCCGCCTTGTGGTTCGAGGACCTGCGCAATCGCATCTGCGCCGAGTTCGAACGCCTTGAAGACGAGCATCAAGGCCAATACCAGAACCGCCAACCCGGCCGCTTCGAGCGAAAGTCTTGGTCAAGGCCGGGAGAGGACGCAGGCGGCGGCACCATGTCCGTCATGCGCGGCCGCGTCTTCGAAAAGGTCGGCGTCAACATTTCGACGGTCCACGGCAATTTTTCCAAGGACTTCGCCCAAAGCATCCCCGGCGCGGCGGACGACCCGCGTTTTTGGGCCGCCGGGATCTCACTGGTCGCCCACATGCAGAGCCCCCGCGTCCCAGCCGTTCACATGAACACGCGCCACATTGTGACAAGCAAAGCCTGGTTCGGCGGTGGCAGCGATTTGACGCCGATGGTTCCCGACCCGCTCGACGCGGGCGACTTCCATGCCACCCTGCGAGCGGCTTGCGAGCGGCACGACGCAACCTACTATCCCCGCTTCAAAGCCTGGTGCGACGAGTACTTCTTCCTGCCGCATCGCAATGAGCCGCGCGGCACCGGGGGCATTTTTTACGACTATCTCGACTCGAGCGATTGGGAGGCCGATTTTGCCTTCACCCGCGAGGTCGGCTTGGCCTTTCTCGACGTTTATCCGCGAATCGTTCGCCGCCACATGAACGAGGCGTGGACCGGCGCCGAACGGGAGCATCAGCTTGTCCGCCGCGGCCGTTACGCCGAATTCAACCTGCTCTATGACAGGGGCACGCAATTCGGCCTGAAAACGGGCGGCAATACCGAAGCGATCCTCATGTCGCTGCCGCCCGAGGCGCGTTGGCCTTGAAGCAAGGCTTCCGCACGGCTATCGCTTGTGCTGCTTGAACCTCGAACCTGCGGAGCGCGAGCGATGAAACTCACCAATCGATTGGCGTCGGCCGCCGCGATCGTGATGTTTGCGTTCGCCATGGTCGCCGGCGCGAATGCCGGCTCGGCACCGCTCGAAATCAAAGCCTATTACGGCGATTGGCATGGCACCGCGACTGCGCTGAGCGAGACCGACGAAGACTTTCCCACCACCAAGCGCGATATCGCGCTGACGATCGCGCCGACGAATCTGAGCGGCTTCACGCTCAGCTGGTCGACATTGCAGCGCCAAAAGGGCGACCCCAAGGCGCCGCTTGAGGTCTTGAAGTCGACGACGATCGAGTTCGTGCCGGCGATCCAAGATAATCAATGGCGCGCCAAGGCCGATGCAGATCCTTACACCGGCGGCGTTATCTATTGGGCCCGCCTTGATGGCCACGGTCTAACGGTGTCGAGTTTCGCCATCAGCCAAGACGGCAAGCCCGAGTATCAAACCTACCGGCGAACCGTCAGTGGCAACGCGATGAAGCTCGAATTCAGCAACGTCAAGGACGGCAAATTCGTGCGCACGGTCAAAGGCTCCTTGACCCGCGCCAGATCGCATTAGGGCGAGACGCGCACCAGGAGCGCGGTTGCGTCGTCGCTCTTCTTCATCCGTGGAAAGCGTTGTCCGAAGGGGTCGGCCTCTTCGATCCGGCGCGCCTGGGCGCCCATTTCGGCCAGCCCCAATGTCTGGCTGGTGGCGACCAGGTCGCGATCGTCGAAGACTTGATAGTCTTCCTTCAAGGCATAGAAACCGTCCGTCGCCAGCAACACCGTCGCCGGCCCCGACAGCGTCAGCGACGTCACGCCGGCATGCGCGGCGGCTTCGGGATCGGCGCCGAGCAGCCAGAACCCGCCCGCGGTATTGACGGTGTTCCTCGCCCGCCGCAACTCCGGCAGCACGGTCGCGCGAATGGCGTCGATGCCAAGTCCCGACTTGTTGGCCACGACCTTTGCCGACAGTTTCTGCTCGAAAATCGTTCGCGTCGGGTTGGTGCCGAAATTGTGAATCTCGCCCTCCGCGCTCTCCACGATCACGCGGCTGTCGCCCAAATACGCGATGTGAAGAACACCGGGCGCGATGCCGATGATGCTGAGCGTCGTCCACGGCATCTCGTAGCGATCGGCCGGGGCGCGCAATCGCTCGCGCGAAAAGCGCTCGCTGATGCCCTCGGCAACGACCTTGATAAGCGCACGCAGATCCGCACCGCGGCCGGGTCCATGCTGCAAGAATAGGTCGCGCGCGGCGGCCGAAACCCAAGCGGCGTCGCTCTTGCCCGATAACAACGGCGCGTCGGCAAGCCCGGTCACGCCGTCGAGCACGAATGCAATCGTCCCCGTCGCGCCCAGAGCGTCCTCGTTCAGGCGTTCGGGCGAACCGGGCAAGCTGATTTCGTCGATCACATTGATCTGGGCCATTGAACCTCAAACAGGGAGTTCGAGCGCAAGCGTTTGATGCGGTGCAATCTGATTCCACGCGTCGGTAAGTGTTTGAATCTCCGCACGGATCTTACCGAGTATGTTCGGCGGCAGCGGTCTCAGCTTTTGCTTGCGTGCGTCCATCGTAATCGACAGCATTTCGATGAATGCGGCGTCGTCGGGAGGCGTACCCGACCACATTTCCGCTTGCATCGTCTCGACCAGAGCCTCGCCAAGCAGCGCATCATAGTCTGCATGACGAAGTTCCGCTTCGGGTCGCCCCTCACTCACAAGGCGCACAAAACCTCGTAACCCCATCACCTTCTCGATCGCATAGTGGATGAGGTCGTGGGGGAGGATGCGCTGTTTCGGGCAGTCGATGGAAAGTCGGCGCCCATTCCCCTCAACGACGAACTTGTCGTACTTGCCGAGCAGTTTCGTAAAGGTCAGCCGGATCGTGCTCGACATCACTCACACCAGCGCTTGCGCGACCGCTTTGAGCCGCTCGGCGATGGAGAACGGATCGTCGGTGAAGTTGCTGTCGATCCACCACTGTTCGACCTCGTTCATCACCCGCCCGACCAGCGGCCCCTCCGGCACCCCCGCATTCATCACGTCGCGGCCCGTCAGCGGAAACACCGGCCGCGTCCAGCTGTCGACGATCGCGAGCTCCGCGCGCCATTGCACGGCGTTGGAGGCCTTCGTGTCTTCGGCCCAGCGCAGCCGCACCAGATCGCGCACGCTTTGTTGCCCTTGGCGATAAAGCACGCGTTGCAATTCCGGAACCGACATATAGGAAACGATCTTAACCGGGCTCGATACCAGTCCGCGCAACCGGTCGCGGTCGTCGTTCGACAGCCGCCACCGCGACGCGATCGCGGCCGCCTGCCCGTCGCTCGGGATCAATGCCGCCAGGCGCAGAATCGCATCGGCTTCGAAGAAATTGTTGCCGTCGACATCGCGCAGCCGCTGCAGCCGGTCGAAATCGAGGTCGCCCGGCAAAACCTCGCTCAGGATTGTCGATGCGGCCATGGCCCGCAGAGCCGCGATCGGGTTCTCCGCTTGAAGCAAGCGAAGCATTTCCTTCTGAATGCGCTCGCCCGACAAGCTCTTGATATGATCGCGCGCCGCCGCACAGGCCTGGAGCGCGAGCGCGTCGATCTGGCCCTTGCCGTACCAAGCGTGGATGCGAAACAGGCGCAGGATGCGCAAATAGTCTTCTTTGATCCGCGTCGGCGCATCGCCGATGAAGCGCACGCGGCCGGCTTTCAGATCGGCCAAGCCTCCGGCCGGATCGTAGACATTGCCCTCTGCATCGGCATAAAGCGCGTTCATCGTGAAATCGCGGCGTGAAGCGTCCTGCGCCCAATCGTCCGTATAGGCGACGGTCGCCCGCCGTCCGTCCGTTGCCACATCGCGCCGCAATGTCGTGATCTCGAACGCGCGTTTGTTGGTCACCGCCGTGACCGTTCCGTGATCGAGGCCCGTGCCGATGGCGCGAATTCCAGCGGCCTCAAGCCTGCGCATCACGTCGTCTGGCAGCAATGGCGTCGCGATATCGACATCTGCCACCTCGACCCCGAGAAGCGCGTTGCGTACGCAGCCGCCGACGAAGCGCGCAGCGCCGTCCCGGCCGGCGACGGCCGCAAGCACGCTCTGCGTTTCCGGCGCCGTCAACCACGCCTGATTTGTAAGTTTCACGCTCTCGCTCATGCTGCGCACTGCAGGCGTTCGTAGAGATTGATCAACATGCCGGCGGTGGCGCCCCAGATATAATGCCCGTCGAAATTCATCGCATAGTAGTGCCGCTCCCGGCCTTGCCAGACGCCCATGTGCCGCTCATGGTTGGTTGGGTCCATCAAGAAGCGCAACGGCACCTCGAAGATTTCGGCGACCTCGGACGTATCCGGGACTAGCACGAATCCTTCCCGCACGAAGCCGACGATCGGCTTGATCGAGAACCCCGTGCCGGTCTCATAAGGATCGAGCGCGCCGGCAACGCGCACGAACTCGCGCCTCAAGCCGACTTCTTCTTCGGTCTCGCGCAAAGCGGTCGCAATTTCATCGGCGTCGTCCTCGTGTGCCCGTCCGCCCGGAAAACTGACTTGGCCGGGATGCGCCGACAAATGATCGGCGCGGCGCGTAAACAGCACCTGCAAGCCCGCCGCGCGCTCGATGATTGCCACCAGCACCGCCGCCGGGCGCAGATCGCGCACCCGATCCAAAGGTTCGCCCCCCACCGGGTTGAGGTCGAAGTCGCCCCGCTTACGCGTCGTACCGGCGCTGGGCGGCAGCGACAGGCACGTCGTCAACCGGGCCCGCAAATCATCGTCGCTGAGCTGGAGCGCCGTCATGCGTCAGGCGAACCGAGAGGAAAATATTGTCCGCAACTCCGGACCCCCAGTTGACACCGGCCATGTTGGTCGATGCTCTCCTGTGCCATCGCGATCAATTCGTAGAACACAGGTCGCGACAGTCGAGCCTCCAATCCGCCGCGCACATGCACATAAGGCTGCGGTTCGTCCGCGCCGCGAAAGGCCATACGCAGCGGATGCTCGGCGCTCGCCACCGTTTCGTCGCCGACATTGGTGAGAAACTTCAACCTCTGGTCGTGGCCCTCGCCTTCGACCTCGAGGCTGACGGCAATGAATGGGACGTCCTCCACTTTCAAGCCGACCTTCTCGACCGGCGTGACCAGCACGTAGCGGCCCTCCGCCTCGCGACGCAAGATTGTGGAGAACAGCCGTACCAGCGCCGGGCGCCCGATCGGCGTGCCGAGATAGAACCAAGTGCCGTCGCGAGCGATGCGCATATCGATTTCGCCGCAATCTGCCGGGTTCCAGCGCTCGATGGGGGGCAAGGCGCGCAGCATGGCGCCTTCGGCCTGCGCTTGCGCAAGCCCACGCAGCAAGTCGGGCGCCGGCGCACCCCAATGCATGGGATCGATGGACTTCTCCGACATTGTCATTCCAAGAAAAGATGCTAAGCGGTTGACGCGAAACGTTAACAACACGACAGGGTGGTAAGGATAGGAACTAATCCGGTTCTGTCCAAGCCATCGCTTAGGCTATAGTCCCCGCCATGCAGCCCCTTGAAAGCTCGGACTCCATCGTCCGCGAAGTGGAGAAAGCCGTCGCGCGCTTGGCCCAAGTGCGTGAGGCGATTGGACGAATCATCTTTGGCCAGCGCGACGTCGTCGACCAGGTTCTAGTCACGATGTTGGCGGGCGGGCACGGCTTGCTGGTCGGCGTGCCCGGCTTGGCAAAGACGCGCCTGGTCGAAGCCTTGGGGATTGTCCTCGGCCTCGCGACCAAGCGCATCCAATTCACGCCCGACCTGATGCCGGCCGATATCGTCGGCTCGGAGGTGTTGGAGGAATCGGAGTCTGGCCGCCGCTCCTTCCGCTTCATCAAAGGCCCGGTCTTCGCGCAGTTGTTGATGGCCGACGAAATCAATCGCGCCAGCCCGCGCACCCAATCGGCCCTGCTGCAGGCGATGCAGGAGCACCACGTGACGGTCGCGGGCGCGCGCTACGACCTGCCTCACCCGTTTCACGTTTTGGCCACCCAGAACCCGCTGGAACAGGAAGGCACCTATCCGCTGCCGGAAGCCCAGCTCGATCGCTTCTTGATGCAGATCGACGTCGGCTACCCCGACCTCGAGGCCGAGAAGCGCGTTCTCATTGCCACCACCGGCGTTCAGGACGAACAGCCGCGCGAGGTCCTGCGCGCGCAAGACATCATGTTCTATCAAAAGCTCGTCCGCGCCGTGCCGGTCGGAGAGAAAGTCCTCGACGCAATTCTAAATATCGTGCGCGCGGCGCGCCCTGAAGTCGGCGGTGCCGAAGACATCCGCGCGCACGTTGCTTGGGGTCCGGGCCCGCGCGCTAGCCAAGCCTTCTCGCTCGCGGTCCGCGCCCGCGCCCTGCTTGAGGGTCGCTTCGCACCGTCCGTCGACGATGTCGTCGCGTTGGCCCAGCCGATTTTGCGCCACAGAATGGCGCTGAACTTTGCCGCCAGAGCCGATGGCGTCACGATCACCGAAGTGGTCGAGCGTTTGTGCCGGCCTTACGCTTG
>Ga0075024_100000954_pt1 | contig 11299 bp, 11 predicted proteins | sample Str013_2_FD_71389 | JGI IMG/M metagenome (GOLD analysis project Ga0075024, IMG submission 71389) | Freshwater sediment microbial communities in response to fracking from Pennsylvania, USA - Straight Creek_MetaG_SC_2013 | ecosystem: Environmental > Aquatic > Freshwater > Creek > Sediment... | reverse complement strand
GCATTATATACGGTCTCTGGATATCTGTAATAGGTGCATTATTGATTATACCTTCAGCCAATGCCAATTCATTCCCGGCTATCCTGGCTTCCTTTTTTGTGGTGGCACTTGGGTTTTCATTACAGCAAACAGCGGCACAGCCCTTTGCGATTGCATTGGGTGATCCGTCCACTGGTTCGCACCGGTTAAACCTGGCGGGTGGTGTAAACTCACTGGGTACTACGTTGGGGCCGATCATTGTGAGCTTCTTTTTATTTGGCACGCCCTCGAGCGCCAATGCTAACATTACTGTTACAAACGTAAATAACTTATATATGATCGTGGCCGCGGTATTTGCAGCTGTGGCTCTGTTCTTCACCTTTTCCAAATTACCGGAAGGAAAAGATGATGCAAAATTCGAAGCTTCCCGCAAAGCCTCTTTCTCTTTAATTATACTCACGGGATTGGTTATACTCGTTATCATCGTCGGTCAGTTGACTGATGTAGGAAAGCTTACACTTACCGCGATAACATTATTGATAGTCATCGGAGTGCTGTTCACTTCTTACAGCAATGCATCGAAAAATGGTGAAGGATGGGGCGCCATGAAATACCAACAACTGATATTGGGAATGATTGGCATATTCCTTTATGTGGGCGTTGAAGTGACAATTGACAACAATTTTGGTGCGCTGCTGAAAACACCAGGTTATATTACTGATTCCGGTATGCATGACAGTGAAATTTCAAAATATATTTCCTTGTATTGGGGAAGCCTGATGATAGGAAGGTGGACGGGCGCTATCGGGGTATTTAATTTATCTGAAATGGGAAAGCGGATTGCAACCATCGTTGTCCCTTTTATTGCTTTTGGAATAATTCTTTTTATTAATCATCTATACGGGAATGATATTACCGATCTGTTGCCTTACGCAGTTTGTGTGGTCATTGCTATTCTTGCTTTTTTTTATGGGCAACAAAAACCAGTAAAAACATTATTAACGCTTGCATTGCTGGCAGCTTTTGCCATGTTATTCGGCGTAGCTACTAAAGGAATTATTTCCGTGTATGCATTCATGAGCGGGGGCCTTTGCTGCTCCATCATGTGGCCCTGTATTTTTTCTCTGGGTGTTGCAGGTCTGGGAAAGTACACCAGCCAGGGTTCGGCATTTCTGATCATGATGATACTTGGAGGAGCCGTGATACCGCCTTTCCAGGGATCGATTGGTGATTCTACCAGTAACATGCATATCTCTTACCTGGTAGCAGCAGGTTGCTTTGCCGCGCTTGCATTGCTTGCAATCAGAATGCGAAGTGTATTGAAATCTCAGGGACTTAATTTTGATGAACAAATTGGTGGCGGACACTAAAATATTTTATAACACGGATTACACGAATTATAGTCGAATTACACGAATGGATATTCACCATGTTTGAAAGGACTTTGATTAATAAAATAAATTTGTTTGCATTCGAGTAATTCGACATGATTCGTGTAATTCGTAATAAAAAAAACATTCATGGCAAAAGCTAAAGCCGCTGCACCTGCTTCCTTAGAGACACTTGCCGTTGGCATTGATATTGGCGGAACAGGAACCAAATTCGGCATAGTTGACCGGAATGGCAATGTTTTATTTTCAAGCCAGATATCTACCAAGAAGCACAAGCAGGTTGATAGTTTTATTGATGACCTGCATCTTCATTTGTCCGAGCTGATAGAAAAAGCAGGCGGCCCGGGCAGGATGCGCGGCCTGGGAGTAGGCGCACCAAACGGAAATTATTATACAGGAACAATTGAATATGCGCCGAATCTTCCCTGGAAAGGGATTGTACCATTGGCCAAACTTATTCAGGACAAATTTCAATTGCCCACCGTATTGACCAATGATGCCAATGCCGCTGCGATTGGGGAAATGATGTATGGCGCAGCCCAGGGAATGAAGGATTTTATCATGATAACGCTTGGAACTGGTGTAGGTAGTGGCATCGTTGCTAATGGCAAGTTGATTCTTGGTCATGATGGGTTTGCAGGAGAGCTGGGGCATACCATCATTGTCCCCGATGGTAGGCTGCACCAGGGAACAGGCAAATATGGCTCACTGGAAAGCTATGCGTCCGCAACAGGAGTCATGCTGACAGCTTTAGAAATATTAAATAAAACTAAGAAAAAGAGTAGTTTACGAAGTATACCTAAGGAAGAAATAGATGCAAAAAAAGTGTATGACGCCGCCATTAAAGGAGATGCCGTAGCCAAAGAAATATTTAATTTCACCGGGAAAGTGCTGGGTATGGCGCTTGCCAATTTTGTAATGTTCTCCAGTCCGGAGGCCATTGTTTTGTTCGGAGGTTTAACAAAAGCGGGAGACCTTATTCTCAATCCCACTCGTGAGCACATGGAGGCCAACCTGATCCAGGTATTTCAAAATAAAGTAAAAATTTTAATCAGCCACTTAAAGGAATCAGACGCAGCAATTTTAGGTGCGAGTGCATTGGTATGGGAAATGAAAAGCTGAACTGCTGATCTAAATGATTTGGTATATAATAGCAATTAGGGATTAGGTAGAATATTAGTTTTCATCTAGCAATTTGATGACATGTAGAAAATTAAAAAAATCAGAATGAGTAAGCAATTCCTCTTTTTTTCTGCAGGCTCTGTGCCATAACCTCACTGTATCTTTTCAACACCTTTAATCATAAACACCGCTGGCACGGGCCTTTGTCCTGTCTTTTCTGAAGGTTTGATTGTTTCTTTTCCATTGATTAGCATGCAACTGCTACCGCCGCCGTCCAGGTTCAGCGCTTCATAACAACCCAATTCCTTAAGAATTTCTGCTTCTTCCTTCAGTGTGGCCCCTTCAGCCAGCCCCGGAAATCTTCCCTGTATAACCAGGATGATTAACCGATTGTCGCGGGTATAGCCCATCGCTGTTCGCGGATGTCTTTCGTTTTCTTCTCCCACAAACATCTGCTCTTCCTTGCTGGTGATCCATATTTCTCCATCATGAATCAGTGTAGGTCCGCCGCCCACGGCCGTTCTCATCTCCCACCATTTCCAGTCTACATCATGGAGATCGAAGATAGAGGGATTAGGATATTTACCTTTGGCAATTACGGGTGCATTTTCAAATGCATAAGGACGGTAGTATTCCGCGGAATTGAAGATCCAAGCCACATCCGCATCTCTTTTCCGGTTGATGCCGATGGCGCTGCGTGTGGGAAAATAATATAACAGTGAGTCTGACCCGGTCCCCTTCAATGAAGTGACATTATAAGCAAGCTGTTTGCCATTTCGAATTACTGTGCTCAGGTTCTGCCCGCTTTCAAAAGAAAAAAAAGAACAGTTCACTATAAGCAATGGTTTCTTCTCCAATTCGTAATACTGATCCGGCGTATATGGGTCACCGCTTGCCACCTGCGTAGTGAAAAGTAAATGCTTATCCTTTAGTTTTGCAGAAACATAATAAGCAATAAACGGGAAGTTATTTAATAATTCTTTGGTTCTAAAAACATGGAATGAAGACGGAAGCGGACCAAACAGGGAATCAACTTTTTCCCAATGCAGTTGTGCAAAAGAAAGGCTCACTGAGATCAGGATAAAAAAAGTCACAATGATCATTCTTCTCACCACTCAGAAAGATTTTATATATCAAGTTCTGAAATATTTCGCGCAGAAATAGCAGAAGAGAAAAGTGTAGTCCTCTTTTTCTATGCGCGAAAAAATTATTTAATTACTGTTGCGCTGCGCCAGCCATTCCTTTTTGCCATAACCTGGCAAAACATGGCGTTCACTATGATAAGAAGAACGAACAAGGGGCCCGCTTTCCACATAATCAAATCCCAATTTATAGCCAATATCTCTCAATTCGGCAAACTCATCAGGATGAACAAAGCGCTGAACAGGCAGGTGCTTTTTAGTGGGTTGGAGATATTGTCCCAATGTAATCACATCAACTCCATTATTGCGAAGATCGTGCAGGGTTTGTATCACCTCTTCTTTCTTTTCTCCCAACCCCATCATGATGCCGCTTTTGGTGCGCATATTGCCTTTTTTCAATATCTTCAATGTTTCCATACTGCGCCAGTATTTGGCCTGTATGCGAACCTGCTTTGTCAATCGTTCCACTGTTTCAATATTGTGCGAGACCACTTCGGGTGCGGCGTCTACGATGCGCTGGATATTTTCTTTTTCGGCTTTAAAATCTGGAATCAGTGTTTCTAATGTAGTATCTCCATTCAATGCCTTTACTGCACGGATGGTATTTTGCCAAATGATGCTGCCTCCATCTTTCAATTCATCTCTGTCAACAGAAGTAATCACAGCATGTTTTACTTTCATAAGATGGATTGCTTCGGCTACCCGTTGGGGTTCGTCCCAATCCACTGCTTCGGGTCTGCCCGTTGCCACTGCACAAAACCCGCAACTGCGCGTGCATATATTTCCTAGAATCATGAAAGTAGCCGTACCGGCACCCCAGCATTCACCCATATTGGGGCAGTTGCCGCTTTCACAGATGGTGTGCAGTTTGTGCTGATCAACCAGGTTGCGGACATGCTTATAGCTTTCCCCAATCGGAAGTTTTACACGTAGCCAGTTTGGTTTTTTAATTGCAGACTGCCCTTGGTCATTTTCATTTATTGAAGAAAGAATCGGTAATTCATGCATAATAAATTGCCTCTTAGGGGGTCAGCAGTTGCGCGTACCCAACTGTTTAAACATATAATTTTAATTCGCAAATAGGACCAGTGCAAAAGTACATCACTTTCGCCTGCCAAACATGATGCTTATATAGGCATTAAAGAAAAAATGCTTTTCAGGAACCAGGTACAGCAGAGGTAAGCCGCCAAAATAATATTCGCCGGTAACGCCCGCTTCAATAGCTGTAACTGTTTGATTGAATCGTCCATAGTCGAAACGCAGAGCTGTTTTTGCGTTGAGGCCGCCTCTGAATTGCGCTTCGCTCCACCCGACAGTAAAACCAGATGCGCCGGTTATGCTTTGTGTAAATCCACTATCCACCACCTGGTTATATTTGAGCCTGGTTGCCCTGTTATCAGGGGTCTGTATTTCGTAGAAGTATGGTTTAAGTATACCGAGCGACAAACCGCCACTGTATAAGGCGGTTACGGCCACTCCGTTTTTATTTCCTTTACCACCGATGAGGTATTGCTGGCCAATGGCTGCCTTGAACTGGTAAAAATTATTCAATTTGCCAATTACAACTGAATTGAAATTATACCCATTGAAGACGCCGGTGGCCACTTTATGATCCTTTGGACTTTTCTTTTCATTTAATTCGAATTGAAAAAGCAATGTTTTCGTATTGCTTTTAAACTTTCCCTTTTCATAAAAAATACCATAGCCATCGCTTGCAAGTCTAAGGCCGAATACGCTGTGCTTATTAAAAATCAGATCGCCCTCCTCTTCCATTTTCAACATGTTGTTGATCCTTTCTCTTTTGGCTGATTTTTTATCCCTGGAAGAATAGGTCGGGGATGGAGACGGATTATCCTGGGCCAATAAATTTGTTGTAATTATCCAGGCAAGTGTAATCAGGAAAAATTTCTTCACTTGTATCGATTTGATTTAACTGCTGTAAATTTATGCAAAAAAATGACTTCATCTGTTATTTACGACGGAGATTTGAGAACGGTTGCTACCCATCTGCAATCTGCCTCCGTAATTGAAACCGATGCACCGACCGATAACCAGGGAAAGGGAGAACATTTTTCGCCAACGGATCTTGTGGCCACGGCCCTGGGTAGTTGCATGCTAACAATCATGGGGATGAAAGCAAGAGATATGCATGTTGATATTCGGGGAACAAAAGCGGATATTGAGAAAATCATGAAGCCAGATCCGCGACGCATTGCCGGTATTAATTTAACATTTCATTTTCCTCATGATTTACAGTTAAATGAAAAGCAACAATTGATACTCGAAAGAGCTGCATATACCTGCCCGGTAAAATTTAGTATTCACCCGGATATTGAAGTGAAGGTAAACTTCAACTGGAAGGAAGCGCTTAATGTACCGATATAAGAATGAAATGTGAAAATGTGTAAATAAAGAATGCGATAATTTTCACATCTTCACATTTTCACATTTCATTCTTACATCAATTACCCGCTTTTTTCAGTAAGGCATTTCCGATTGTACATTCGAGGCATCTTTTCTTATCACAATAACTGGTTGTTAATTCAAGAAGCGCTTGGGAATCGGATGCATGCTTTGGTGCAATTTTTATCCTTTTCCATTTTTCAATAACTGAATTTTCTTCGGGCACTATTCCCTCGAGGCATTCGATTGCCCTGTTTATGAAGGTTTCATCTTTATGAAGGTATCCATATGTGTATAATACAGGCACAATGGTATTAATAAGAATGTTTTCAATCATCTGCCGGCCAAGGGGCTTCTTTTTAAATGCAGATATTTCGTCGAAAATATAATGATGGTGCCAATAATCATTGGGCGTTACACTGAGTAATTTTCTTAGCTCGCCGATCATCTTCGCTTCTTTGATCCTTGAAAATAAATGCGAAGATGTATGGATCAGTGCAGCCAATTGTGCAAGGCGGATGGTAGGAAAATTTCCCGGACGCATTCGCAAAAAATGTACGTTTTGATAGACCGCAGGCAAATGATATTTACTTTTGAGAAACAGGTATTCTTTTTTCAGCATCGCGGGATATGCTTCTGTGAAATCATTTTCCAGTAAGCCGGCCTGCCCTAGCAACAATGCTTCCAGTTGGTGAATATGATTTTTGTGCCTTGCGAGAACCTGCACAGGTAAACTTCTGGCAATTGCTTCAAAAGCGGGTGCATTGACTTTGATTCCGAAGTTTGCAGCGATCAGCCACCACAATGTTTCTTCCCAGTGGTCCTTATTTTGTTGTAAGTATTGCTGTATTATTATTGATTTGCGCTGCAATCTTTCCACCAACAATCTTTGCTTCCATGACAACCAGGTGATATCATTTACCTGCTGAATATTTTTTTTACAGGGAATAAATGCAGGGCTGTCCATCCATTCTTTATATTTTTCGAGCAACAATTTGGAAACCCGATGTTGAAGAACTAAAATAGGAATATCTCTTTCAGGCCCAGCTATATCGTTTTCCCAAACAACATGAAGAATTACATTATTGTAGTTTTTGTCTTCATCATGCTCATGTTTTTTCCATTGAGATGTTTGCAGGTGCAATTCAATATTACCGATCCAGGTAGTTTCTTCAATTTTAATTTTTGCATAAAGAAAATCTGGTCCTTGATTGGGATTTGGATGACCGGGGAAGATGATAAGAATATTTTCGCCACTTTCGAGATATAGTTCATGCAAACTGAAGTACCTGAACTGCCAGATAAACTGGAGTAATTTTTCTGTCATGGATAAGGTTTTGAAGGTTCACCAATAAGGAACACTTCAAATTACCAATGCTTCAGAAATTATAAAGGAGGTTTTCACCCTATATAAGCCGGGATTTTAAACGCTAACAACTTTTCCAAAGTTTAAAACTTTGGAAAAGTTGTTAGCGTTTAAAATCCCGGCTCAGACTTTTCACTACCCTGCTTACAGGCAATCCCATAACATTATAAAAATCTCCCTGAATACTTTTGATCCCTATCACTCCTATCCATTCCTGTATTGCATATGCGCCGGCTTTATCGTAGGGCCTGTATTTATCTATATAAAATTCAATTTGAGCGAGGCTCAATTCGTGAAACCATACTTCGGTTATATCGGGGAATGCTACCTCCTGCTCTCCTTTCATAATGACGACCCCGGTAATAACAAGGTGCTTGTTGCCAGACAATCCAGCGAGTATTTTAATGGCCGCGGTTCTATCTATCGGTTTGCCAATCACTTCACCATGCAAAACCACAATGGTATCTGCGGCCAGGATAGTGCGTTCAGCCGATATTTTTTCCTTTACTGCCAATGCCTTGTTGCGTGCAATATGCACGGGAACCTGTTCAATGGGAAGGCCGAGAGGATAAGACTCATCGGTTTCGCTGATCACGATGTCGAAATCAATTTCGGCCCATTCTAATAATTGCTTTCTTCTTACTGACTGTGAGGCTAAAATTATGCGATCCATGAATGGTATAATTTGAAAAAAATCATTGACAAAATACCAGCAAGCATAACCGCTTTGATTAACTTACTTAGTTGATAATAATCTGCATTGCTTGCAGCTACATACAATTTGCGCAATATTTGCACCATGGGAAGGAGGATAAAAATGAAACAATATAATACGCTTATCCACCAGCGATATTGCAATACGTAAAACTGAATGACGATCAACGAAGCAATCAATACGATGAGCCAGGTTGCAATAAAAACTTTTGAAACATTTACTCCCCAAACAACCGGCATGGTACGGCAGCCATAACGTGCATCTCCTTCCATGTCTTCAATATCTTTCACGACCTCACGAATCAATGAAATGATGAAAGCAAATGCTGCATAAAGTATTGCGAATTTATATACGGTTGATAAGGAGCGATGATAAACCGGGTCAACGAAACGGTGCAGCCTGAATTCGCATAGGTACAAAACCAGGATCACCCAGGCGGTCAACAGAGAAATGATAACATTGCCGATAAGTAATTTTTTTTTGAACGTAGTGCTATAGAACCAAAGCAGTGCAACGCAAATCATATTTGCCGGACCAATGAAAATATTTCGCAATCTCCAACTGATATAAAAGCCGATCAGTATCCCGATGCATGATAATACCCAGTGCCATACAATTGCCCATCTTCTTTTGATAAGCTTTTCAACAACTATTTTTTCCGGTTTGTTTACGCGATCAATATTGAGATCAAAATAATCGTTGATGATGTATCCTGCTGCCGCAATCAACACAGATGAGGAAGAAAGCAGCCAGAACTCAAAAGGTTTTAAAACATTTTCATACACAACAGTATCGATATGAAAACTTGGGAGTAAGATACAATAGTAAAAAAGTGATTGGGTTAATACAATAAAAAAAAGATTGGACCAGCGAATCAACCGGAAAAAAGCGCGAATGGTTTTCAAGTTTTCGATTTGTGGTTTGTTGTTAATGATCAGGGGGTGAACCGTGAGACGAGAGACGTCAAACGCAAGATTTTTTTCACGTTTGACGTCTCACGCCTCATGATCGTATGCGCTTATTTTGACGCGACCGCCACATCCATTTCCCAATGATCATTTAATTTCAGTACCTTTTCAATAACATCTCTAACGCAGCCATTACCTCCTCCATAAACAGAAATATATTTTGCAATATGTCTTATGGCCCCCACCGCATCTGCCGGGGCACAGGATAATCCCGCCAGTTTCATTACAGGATAATCGGGAATATCATCTCCCATAAATAATATCTCCTTCCATTCCAATTGATGGGTCAGCATATATTCCTGCAATAATTGTTCTTTATTTTCCACTTGCAGAAACACATCCTCAATACCCAATTTATTCAACCGGGATTGTACACCTACTGTATTTGCCCCGGAAATTACTGCCACCCGGTATCCTTTTTTAATAGCTAACTGCAATGCATATCCGTCTTTAATATTCATGCGGCGGACCTGCTCTCCGTTTTCAAAAACAAATATGGTGCCGTCTGTCAAAACGCCATCCACATCAAAAACAAAAGTAGTAATTGGTTTAAAAAGCCCGAGAACACTCATATTATCCGGCAAATTAGTCAATCTTTTCCTTTTACACATTCAATCCACCAGGCTGTTTGTAAAACTCCCGGATGCTTTCGGTAAGTGTTACAAATACCTGTTTCAGCGCAGGGTGATTGCTGAGCGCTTCAAGATGTTTTTGTATTGTTTCCAGGTCATTTCGGAACGCAGGGCCGGTTTGCATTTGCGTGGGTGAGCCGTAGCGCAGCCGGTTTGCAGTTTCTTCGAGAAGCGGTAATAATAAATTAAAGTTTAGTTTTTCAGCCGCACAATAATTCTCTGCAAGAGAAAATAAATGATTGGAAAAATTACTGACGATCACAGCAGCCACATGCAATTTTAACCTGGTTGCATCATCAGCAGTTTCTACGCCATCTCCGAATGTTTTTGCAAAATCATGGATCAAAGTGAGATTGTCTTCCGTGTTGGCATCCACCATCAGGTTCAACCTGGGAAGTTCCTGTATTTCTTTTCGCAGACTTTGAAGGGGATAAAGCACCCCATAGTTAACGCTTACTTTATTCAGTACGTCCTTTGAAACAGAGCCGGCAGTATGCACTACCAGTTTATTGTGCAATGAAATATTTTTTGCGATTTGTTGCAGCGAATGGTCAGCTATTGCAACTATGTAAAGATCTGCATGCCTTTCAATATTATTCCATGAAGAAGTGAAGCCACTATGCAATAAGGCCGCCAGTGTGGCGGCATGCTTTTCGTTCGGGCTGAATACCTGCAGCACCTGGTGCCCGGCGGCAATTATTTTTCTTCCCAATACCGTTGCAACATTGCCCGAACCGATGAGAGAGACTTTCATATACAAATATGAGAAATGTGGAAATATGGAGATGTGAAAATGAAAGAACTAAACTCAATTCATTTCCCGCATTTTCACATTTCTACATTTCTCACATTCATTTGAATTATTTCTTTTTCTGTGATTTTGGCGCCCAGATAGCCAGCATTCTTTTACCTTCCATTTTAGGCATGCCTTCCAACACTCCAACTTCATTTAATCTTTCAGCAAATTTCAGCAAAAGCAATTCTCCCCGATCTTTGAACTGTATGGCACGGCCCTTGAACTGTACATAAGCTTTTACTTTATCTCCGTCTTTCAGAAATTTTTCGGCATGTTTGGCTTTAAAATCAAAATCATGATCATCCGTATTAGGCGTAAACCGGATTTCTTTTACTTCTGAGGCCTTGCTTTTGGCCTTCATTTCTTTTTCTTTTCTTTTCTTTTCGTAAAGGAATTTATTGTAGTCAATGATTTTACAAACGGGAGGATCGGCGTTAGGAGAAATTTCTACCAGATCAAGTTCCTGTTCCTGTGCCATTTTGATGGCATCAGGTGTAGGATAAACGCCTACGGTTACATTATCTCCAACCAGCCTCACCTGAGGTACCCTGATCATGTGGTTGGTACGGTGTTCCTGTTGTTGTTCTTTTCTAAAACGTGGATTAAAATTACCTCTTGGGGGTCGCGGTGGAAATGCCATTTACAGTTTTTAAGTGAGCAATTTGATTTTTTATGTTATCGGTTAGTATCGTGAAACGTCAGACTTGAGAAAAGTCATCAGTTATGAACATCATCCTCGCGGTTCAGGTCTTTCGTTTCACGATTTAAGATTCCCTGTTTTTTAT
>Ga0075024_100000950_pt1 | contig 11319 bp, 9 predicted proteins | sample Str013_2_FD_71389 | JGI IMG/M metagenome (GOLD analysis project Ga0075024, IMG submission 71389) | Freshwater sediment microbial communities in response to fracking from Pennsylvania, USA - Straight Creek_MetaG_SC_2013 | ecosystem: Environmental > Aquatic > Freshwater > Creek > Sediment... | reverse complement strand
TCACCGAACTCATCATCGAGCACAACTTCTGGGACGGCATCGCCTCCCCCGCCGACTGGGCCACCGTGCCCGACCGCTTCGCCCCCGTCGTCACCGCCGCCCGCGGCTGATCAAGGGGCCCATCGCCGCGCCGACGCGGCATGGCTAGCTCGATCGCGATCCGCTAGTCGTTGTCCGCTCCCGCGGAAGCGCCGGGAGCCGCACTGGGCGGCGGACGAGCCGCTCGGTAGGCAAGGTAGCGCAGATGCGCGAACATCGCGCCAGCGTGACCCCATCAGGAGGGGGCATCGTGACGCGGGAACTGGTTGGCACGGCCGCGAGTCCGGGCGCGGACAGCGGGCCGGTGCGCGTCATCGTTGCCGAGGACGACCTCCTCGTGCGCGAGGGGGTGATCCGTTTGCTGGTCGAGGCCGGCCACGAGGTGGTCGCGTCGGCCAGCGACCCCGAGCGACTCCTCGCCGCCGTCGCCGCGTGCGCCGTCGACGTCTGCGTGATCGACATCCGCATGCCGCCGACGCATCGCGACGAAGGCCTCGTCGCGGCGAGAGCGATCCGTGAGCACCATCCGCATGTCGGTGTCCTCGTGCACAGCCAGTTCATCGACGACGCCTATGCCGCCGAGCTGCTTGCCGCCGGCGACTCGAGCGTCGGCTACCTCTTGAAGGACAGCCTGCTGTCGTCAAGCGAGCTGATCAACGCGGTCGAACAAGTCGCCAGCGGCGCCGTCGTCGTCGATCGCCGTCTGGTGCGCGATCTGCTCGAGCGCAGTCGAGCCGCCAACGATCCACTGGCCCGACTGTCGGCCCGAGAGCGCGACGTGCTCGCGCTGATGGCCGAGGGCTGCACCGATCGGGCGATCGCCGACCGCCTCGTGGTCTCGATCAAGACGGTGGAGTCGCACGCGCATGCGATCTTCACCAAGCTCGACCTGACCGACGACCCGATGTCGAACCGGCGCGTGCGGGCGGTGCTCAGCTGGTTGCGCTCATGAGCACACGCCGGCTCGAGCGTGCGGCTGCATCGCCTTACGTGTGGATCGGTTCGGTCGTGATCGGCGTGATCAGCATCGCCGGGCGCTGGTTGGCCTTCCCGCGCTACGACACGCGCACGCATGGCGCCGACATCGCTCAGGCCGTCTCGGCCGGTTCGGTTCTCGTCTGTGCCTACCTGTTGGCGCGTCGCCATCCCGACAACCCGATGTGGGCACTGACGCTCGGTTTCGGCTTGGCTGGGTTGATCCAAGACTTCTACGGACCCAACCGGCTGCTTTGGACGATCGGCCTCGCCGCGTCGCAGTGGCCGGCGGTGTTCCTCGTCTGGCTCTCGCTCGCCTACCCGACCGGTCACCTTCGCAGCCGGCTCGATCGGTTGCTGCTGGCATGGGTCTGGGCCGTCGCCGCCATCGGCGCGGCGCGGATGTTCACCGAACGAAACAACGACCCCGTGTGGCGCTCGCTGCTCGCCATCGACGCCTGGCACGCGAAGACATCCGATGTCGAGCAAGCCGCGTTGTACGGCGCGATACCGGCCGGCCTGGTGTTCCTTGGTCGGTTGATGACGCGCGCCATCGCCGCACGCCACGGTCCGCGACGCGTCTCGATCCCACTGCTCGTCGCCGCCGCCGGAGCAACGATCTGGTTCCTTGCCCAAGTACCGTTCGTCGGCCGGAACGGCTTCGCCCGTGCGATCATCGACGACTTCTACTGGTTCAGCCTGCTCATCCAAGCCTCGATACCGATCGCCTTTGCCATCGGTGCGCTGACCGGACGTTGGAGCCGCTCTGTCGTCGCCGCGTTGATGATCGAGCTCGACGGCGCGGCGCCCGGCGCCGTCGAGCCGGCCCTGGCGCGCGTCCTTCGAGACCCCGACTTGAAGGTCCTGCTGCGGCGGCCCGATGGCTCCGGCTACGTGCGTCCCGATGGCACTGCCGCCGCTTGGGATCATGCATCGGTGCCGGCATCACGAAGCTGGGCCCCGATTGGCGTCAACGCGAACGAAGTCGGCGTCGTCCTCTACGACGCCGAGCTCGACGCCGAACCCGATCTGATCCGCTCGACGATCGCTGCTGCTCGCTTCGCGTTGGAGAACGAGCGCCTCCACGCCGACCTCCAGGCGCAGATGATCGAGCTGCGCGCCTCGCGGACGCGCGTCGTCGAGGCCGCCGACGCCGAGCGGCGCAAGATCGAGCGCAACCTGCACGATGGTGTCCAACAACGGCTCTACACCGTGGGCATGGAGCTGGACCGGGCTCGCCACGCTGCCGCCAACCGGGATGCGAGCGACAGCGCGGATGGCGACGGCGTAAGCGAGCACCTCGAACAGGTCGACGCCGCGCTGCGCACCGCCATCGAAGACCTGCGCGATGTCGCCCGCGGCATCGACCCACCGGTGTTGATCAACCGCGGCCTCGAAGCAGCGTTGCGTTCGCATACCCGGCGCTCGCCGGTGCCGGTCGCGATCACGAACGCGCTGACGACCGGCTTGTCGGCGCCGATCGAGACGGCGGCGTACTACGTCGTGTCGGAAGCGTTCCTCAACGCCGTGCGCCACGCGCAGGCGTCGCGGATCGCGATCGACCTGCGGTGCGTCGACGACGAACTGGTCGTCGCCATCGTGGACGATGGCGTCGGCGGCGCCGACGAGCAACGCGGCACCGGATTGCGTGGCCTGCGCGACCGCGCCGATGCGCTCGACGGCACGCTCCGCATCGACAGCCCCCTTGGCGCCGGCACCCGCCTCGACCTGCGACTCCCCCTCAACGCGGGCTGACACCGGCCGGCGGGCGTCAAGGACCGCGAGTCCTGGTCCAGGTCCCACGTTCAGGGTTATCCCTGATGCGCACGCTGCGCCGGCGGCGCATAGTCGTCAGCGGTCGGTGTCGCGGGATGCCGGCCTCGACCAACAAGGACGGGGGACATGATGCACAAGCGCGCCTTGGCAATGGCGGCGGTCACGATGATCGCTGGAGTGACGATCACGATCGGCTCGGTCGGGCCCGCCTCCGGTGACGACGGCAAGCACGAGGTCAACTGGGTCAGCACCTCGGCGGTCTCACTGGTGAACTTCCCGCAAGCCTTCATCGCTGACGTCAGCCGATGCCACTTCACCGCGACCGGCGAGGTCGAAGCCCCCTGCAGCGTTCCCGTCACTTCGAGCGCCGGCTTTGACGTCACGTTTTCGGGGGACGTCACGGGAACCTCGCCATCAGACGAGAACACTGTTCTCAGTGTCGGTGTCGCCTTCAACCCGGCGACGCTCGACTTTCCGTTCGTCAACTATCAGAGCTACCACGTCACCGTCGCCGGCTGCGGGACCGGGAGCGTTATGTTGCGCTTCGACGGCAACCTCAACACGCCGGCGTCGACGTGGCAGATCGTCGCTCACTCGGGTCGTGGCGACCTCACGGGCATCAGCGGGAAGGGCACAGCAACGAACACCCTCGACGCCACCGGGACGCGCGGACAGGCGTCAGGTCGGATCCGCTGCGGGAAGCACCACGACGACTGACGTCGCAGACGCGGTTCCCCTGGTGCCGGGCGGCTCCTGACAACCGCCCGGCACCTGGTCAGACCTCGGCTGGCCGCGTGACGCGGGCGGCGGCCAGCCGAGGTGAAGCACCTAACTCGGTGCTTACCGATCCGGGCCGAGCCCAGTCGCGCCAGGGACCACGCCACCGCCGCCCCACAAGGCGGGAATCGGCGTCGCCCAGATCCGTTCGTCAAGCTGCACGGTGAGCGGCCCGGTGTGGAGCACGACGCCGCAGATGAAGCGGTCACCGAGCGCATCGCGCAGGTAGCGAAGTCCCTTCCCCTCGGTGCCGCCGAACGCGGTTGCCGCTTTCACTTCGACACCGATGACCGAGCCGTCGAGGCGCTCGATGATCGTGTCGACTTCGATGCCGGACCGATCGCGGAAGTGAGCGAACATCAACGGCTCGTCGATCACTGCGGCTTGCTTGCGAAGCTCGGCGACCACGAAGCTCTCGACGAGGGCACCACCAATCAGTAGGCGACTCAACTTGCTGGCGTTGGCGGACAGCGTCATCGCTGCGAGCCCGGTGTCGCGGACATGCAGCTTCGATCGTCGACCTTCCCGCGCCGAGGTCCCCAACGCCCACGACGGCAGCTCGTCGACGAGGAAGCAGCGGTCGAGAAGGTTCACATAGGAGCGCACCGTCTCCGGCTTGACACCAAGTCGTTGAGCGAGCTCTGCAAGGTTCACCGTTTGCGCGGTCCGCTGCGCGCACAACCGGAACAACTGCGCCAACGCACCGGGGTTGCGAACATCGACGAGCGACGGCAGGTCGCGGTCGGCGACCGTCGCCAGGTAGCTCATCAGCCAACGTCGCTGCAACGCCGCGGTTGGTCGACGAAGCGAACCCGGATAGCCGCCCATCGCAACCATCTCGAAGACGGCATCTCGACGAAGTTCGGTTTGCACAAGCGGGACGGCACCGCCGCCGTCGAGCACGCGGGGCAGCCATTGGTCGAGTTGTCCGAGGACCTCGCCAGCGGACAACGGCAGGAGGGAGACGCGCTGCACCCGGCCCGTGAGCGTCTCGGTGCCCTTCGGCAACAGTCGATCGCTCACCGATCCGGCAACGAGGAACCGTCCGGCACCGCCTTGCCGATCGACGACGCGTTTGACCGCCAGCAACACCTCGGGCGCCCGTTGGAACTCGTCGATGGCCACCAGCCCCGGTGACAGCAGCATCGAATCTGACCCGCTGCGGACCTGGGCCAGGGTCTGCGGATCATCGAGGTCAACGATCCTGCCGCCACGGCGCTCAGCGATGGCTCGAAGGAGCGTCGATTTACCCGAACCACGGGGCCCTTCGAGCAAGACAGCAGGCTCCTCACCAATGAGTTGATCGACGAAGCCATCGGCCACCCGTTCGACCAGGCCAGCGAGCTGAATCACCGGTTCAGAGTACCATCTAGCGGATGAAACGCAACGGTGCTAGCGGATGAATCGCAGCACTCCTAGGGGGTGAAACGCGACAGTCCTAGGGGGTGATTCGCAGGGCACGGACACCCGATGAATTGGGCGGTCCTGACGCCGCGAGTTGACTGGCGAGCCGAGGGTGGAAGCAGGCAACGCGATGCTGCATGGTGACGCCGTCGAGCGGCGGTACCGACTCGAGGCACTCGTCGGTGGCGTGCGAGCAGCGCGGCGCAAACGCGCAGCCGTCGATCGTGGCGACGAGATCGGGCGGCTGACCGCCGATGGCGACCGGCAGTACCCGGCCGACACCGCCGAGTCTTGGCACCGCTGCCAGCAGCGCGACCGTGTACGGCATCATCGGTGCGGCGAACAACGAACGAGTCGGCGCATCCTCGACAACGCGCCCGGCGTACATCACGGCAACCGTGTCGGCGTAGCCGGCGACGACACCGAGGTCGTGGGTGACGAGGATCATCGCCAGGCCACGCGCCCGTTGTTGCTCGCGCAACAGATCGAGGATCTGCGCTTGGACGGTGACATCGAGCGCGCTCGTCGGCTCGTCGGCGATCAACAGCTTCGGTTCGCACGACAACGCCATCGCGATCGCCACCCGCTGACGGATGCCACCGGACAGCTCGTGCGGGTAGCGGCGGGCGACACGCTCAGGATCGGCGACACCCATCTGGGCGAGCAGCTCCACGGCGCGACGGCGGGCGGCGCGACGACGGCGGCCGCGCTGTCCAAGAGCACGGTGGATCTGCACGAGTTCGGCGATCTGATCGCCGACGCGCATCACCGGGTCGAGTGACGTCATCGGATCTTGGAAGATCATGGCGATGTCGCGGCCGCGCACGGCGCGCATCGCCGACGAGCTGAGGGCACGCAGATCCTTGCCGTCGAAGAACACGTGCCCGCTCGTCAACGCCGCGGCCGGCAGCACACCAAGGATCGAGCGGGCGAGCATCGTCTTGCCCGATCCCGACTCACCGACGATCGCCAACGTCTCGCCAGCACGCAGCGACAACGACACGCCATCGACGGCGCGCACCGTGCCGGCCGGCGTGTCGATCAACGTGCGCACCTCGTCGAGCACGAGCAGCGCGCCGCTGTCGGGCCGGGCCCGCAACGCCCCCGCCACCACCGCGCCGCGGTCCTCACGCTGGCGCGCCCGCCGGCGCGGACCAACCGTCGCGATGCGCGCTGTTCCGTCGTAGCGCGCCGCCAACAAGTCGCCGACGATGTTCAAGGCGAGGATCGTCGCTACGAACAACCCGGCCGGGATCAGGGCAAGGTAGGGGTAGCGATCGATGTCGCGCTGGCCCTCGACGACAAGCTCGCCCCACGTTGTCTGCCGTACACCGAGGCCGACACCGAGGAAGCTGAGCGAGCCTTCCAGCACCAGCGCGAGCCCCATCACCAGACAGGCATAGGCACCGATCGGTACGGCGATGTTCGGGAGCAGATCGCGGCCGATGATCCGTCGATGGCGCGCACCGACCATGCGCGCCGCGAGCACGAATTCTCGATCGGCATAGGTCAACACTGCGGTGCGGGCAACGCGAGCAAACAGCGGCACGACGAGGAAGCCGAGCGCGACGGCGACGGACCACACGCCGTGGTTCAGGTAGGTGACGACGGCGAGGAGGACCATCAAGCTCGGCAGCGCGATCCAGGCGTCGAGGACGACGAGGATCACCGTTTGCAGTGCGCCGCGGAAGTAGCCGGCGACGACGCCGAGGGTCCCGCCGACGACGAGACCGATGATCGTCGCCGTCAACGACAGCACGAGCAGCAGCCGCGCCCCGTGGATCGAACGCTGGAAGAGATCGTGGCCGATCTTGCTCGTGCCGAACGGATGGCGCCAGCTCGGCCCCTGCAGCGTCTCGGTCGTGTGCAGCACATGCGGATGTGGCGCCAGCCAGTTGGCGCCCAACGCGGCAACGACGACGATGGCCAGCCATCCGATCGACAGCCACCACGCGATGCCCCTGCGACCGTTGCTGTCGGACGCGGCCACGCTCACGTTGCCAACCGTCGACGGCGGATGCGTGGATCGAGGAGGCCGTGAGCGGCGTCGATCACCGCGCTGGCGAGCACGTAGAACACGGCGAAGGCAAGGATCGTTCCTTGGACGACGCCGAAGTCACGGATGGCGACGCCTTCGCCGAGCAGCTCGCCAGCACCGAAGGTGTTGAACAGCTTCTCGACTAAGACGACGAAGCTCAAGATCCACGGCAGGCTGATGCCGATCTGGGTGAGCATCGTTAACGATGACTGGCGCAGGACGTGCCTCGTCAAGATGCGGTACGTGCTCAACCCGTTGGCACGAGCGAGCACGACGTGATCTTGGAGCATCGTGTTGGCGACATCGGCGCGCAACGCACGCAAGTAGATGCCGGCGACCGGTAGGCCGAGCGAGACGGCCGGCATGATCATGTGCCGCAGGTGTTGGAACGGGCTGCGCGTCAACGAGGCGTAACCCAACGATGGCAACCAGTGCAGGTGCACGGCGAAGACGACGACGAGCGTCAGACCGAGGACGAACGACGGGATCGCCAGCGCGCCGAACGCACCGCCGGTGATGACTCGATCGACGCGCGTCCCGGCCCGCATGCCGGCCCACAGACCGAGCGGCACGGCCAGCGCGAGGGCGACGAGCTCGGCGAGCACGATGAGCTGGATCGTGCGCGGGAACCGGTCTTTCAACACCTTGGCGACCGTCGTGCTGTAGCGCCGCGACTGCCCGAGATCACCGTGTGCTGCCCTGGTCACCCAGTGCACGTAGCGCACGGGGAGGGGTCGATCGAGCTCGAGCGCCTTGCGGACCTGGCGAACCGCCTCCTGGTTGCCGGACATCCCGGCGATCACCAGCGCCGGATCACCGGGCAGCAGATCGATCAACAAGTAGTTGGCCGACGTGACGAGGAGCAGGACGGCAACGATCGAGACGATCTTGCCCGCCAACCGACGCCCCATCGACCGAGTCTGCCACGGCGACCGCGCCGACCGCCGTTCGTCAGTGCTTGGCGGCCTCGCTCGTGATCCACTCGGCAGTGGCCTTGCCCATCTTGGCGCCGTCGTAGCCGATGCGTTGCGTCGGCGTGACCTCCAAGATGACGCGCCGCGGTGAGTCGAGGAACTTCTGGAAGAACGCCCGGCGAGCAGGATCGGGCTGCAACGCGGCCGACAGCTCCGGATAGAACCAGTCCTTGGTCTCCTGGTCGTCGTGCAACGTGCACGTGCCCTTCCAGGTGATCGCCTTGTTGCGCTCGATCGGTGAGCCGGTCGAGGTGACGACGATGCAGACGCGCGGGTCGCGGCGCACGGCAGCGATGCGAGCGCGCTGCGAGGACGCCGTCAACCAGAAGCTGCCTTTGCGCCAGACATACGACATGATCACCCCGACCGGCCAACCCTCCTTGTTCGACCAGATGAACGTGCACTCGTTGTGGGCGAGCAGCAAGCGTTCCTCGTCACTGGGGTCGAGGTCGTAGAGGGTGACGTCTTCGTAGTTCTCGGGGTTGGCGCTCATGACGAAGCCTCTCGCGGTAGGAACTGGCCGGTGTTGGCACCGATGCCACCATCGACGGGCAGGGCGACGCCGGTGATGAAGCTGGCATCGGGCGAGGCGAGGAAGCTGATCGCCGCGGCAAGCTCGTGCGGTTGGCCCCAACGCTGCATCGGGATGTGGCGACGGAGACTGTCGTAGATCTCGGGGATGTCGCGGATGCCGTTCGTCATCCCCGTCTCGGTCGGGCCGGGGCACACGGCGTTGACGCGGATGTTGTCAGCGGCGAGATCGATCGCCGTCGCCCGCACGAGGTTGATGACGGCGCCCTTCGAGGTGTTGTACGGCCACATGTTCGGATCGCCGCCGATGCCCGATGTCGACGCGGTGACGACGATCGATCCGCCGCCGGCGCGACGCATGTCCGGGATGGCGGCGCGGATCCCCAAGACGACGGCACGAACGTTGACGTCGATGACGCGATCGAACTGCTCGATCGGCAGCGTCAACAGATCGCCGGACATGGCGATGCCGGCGTTGAGGACGATGGCATCGAGCCGACCGAAGCGTTCGACGGCAACGGACACCGCCCGCTCATTCGTGGCCTGGTCCGTGACGTCACCGGTCACCGTCGCGATGCGATCGTTGTCCCCTGCCCAGGTCAGCTGGGCCTCGTCGCGATCGCAAGCAACGACCGAACCACCTTCGGCGACGATCCGCTCCGCCGCCGCTCGACCGATGCCCGACGCCGCGCCGGTGACCACCGCTACCCGTCCGTCGTGCGCTCCCATACCGCATGCCTCCCCGCGTCGGACCTTACACCGAACCAATCGCGCGGTTAGTTTGACGACGCGCTCGCTCAGCCGTAGGCCTGGCGGCTGCCGCCTCGATCGCGGCGGCCGCCGGCGACGAGCAGGTTCTCGCCGGTCACCCAACTGCCGGCGGGTGATGCGAGGTACAGGACCGCAGCGGCGATGTCCTCGGGCGTGCCGAGACGAGCGAGCGGTGTCGCCGCGGCGAGCTCGGTCAACTTGGTGTCGCCGTCCATCCCCAAGACCTCGCGGAACGCCTCGGTTGGCACCTGGCCGGGCGAGACGGTGTTGACGCGAATGGCCGGCGCCAGCTCAAGCGCCAGTGTCTGGGTGAGGTTGATCATCGCCGCCTTCGCCGCGGCGTAGGGACCGGTGCGCGGTGAGCCGCGCATCCCGGCGCCAGAGGCGATGTTGACGATGCAACCACCTGCCGTCATTCGCGCCGCGGCGGCCTTCGCACCCAAGAACGCGCTCGTCAGGTTGAGCTCGAGCTGGCTGCGCCACACCTCGTCGGGTGTGTCGACGAGCAGCCGCGTACCCTTGTCGTCGGAACCGCCGACGTTGTTGACCCAGATGTCCAACCGACCAAAGACGCGCAGGGCTTCGTCGCCCAAACGCTCACTCATGCCGGGCTCACGGATGTCACCCGCAATCGTCACGGCGCGGCGTCCGGCGGCGGCGACAAGACGAGCGGTCTCATCGAGGTCGTCTTGGCGACGAGCGGTGATGACGACGTCGGCACCGGCCTCGGCCAGACCGACGGCGATACCCCGCCCGATGCCTTGGCCCGAACCGGTAATGACCGCGGCATAGCCGTCGACAGCGAAGCGGTCGAGCAAGCCCATGGCGGCCGAGCGTAGGTGCTGGCGGGCACGCTGACGTCAGCTCGACGTCGCCTCACCGAAGACGTCGAAGATCGTGTCGACCGACTGGTTCGACAACGCGCACACACCGCTCGACGCGTCGACGAGCGCGGCGTTGGCGACTGGTACGGCGGCGCGGAAGTTGACCGTCGAGGTCCCCTGCCAACCGGCACCACAGGGGAACACGGCGATGAAGCCGGGACCGGCGGCAGCGTCGGCAGTGACGTTGACGAACAACGTTCGGCCCAGCGGCGGATGGATCTGCACGGCGACGCCGGGCGACAACCGACCGGTCGACGCGCCCGGCTCGCGAGTGTCCAAGCGCCGTTCCGGTACGGCGAGCGTGCGCAACGTGCTCGTCCCGCTCGGCACCCACCAACCGGTGAGATCGACGACGATCCCGGTGGCGACCTTGGTGAAGATGCACAGCCGCCGCGATGCTGATCGCAGCGCGACAGTCGCATGGTTCGCCGTCGTGATCCCCGGTTCGTAGTTGACGTTCGAGGCGATCGGCTGGCTCGTATCGCAGTCGTACGCCGTGAGGAAGCCGGCACCGCGACTGTCGGTCGCCGTGAGGTTGACGGATACGCCCGTCACATCGGGCAGCGCCGCCGACAGCGCCGCCAGATCGAGCGTCAGCAACGAACCGGCTTGGCCACCACCTTGGACGCGGGTGTCCCACACCCGGCTCTGGGCGGCGACGAACTCGGCGCCGCCACTCGGGACCCACCAACCAGCGAGGTCGACGACGATGTCGACGGCCTGTTGCGACAAGATGCACACCTGTCCCGTCGACACGGCGACCGTCACCTGGTTCGGCGTGGCGTCGCGATCGGGTTGGTAGTTCAAGCTGCTCGTCGCCGGAACGGAACCGTTGCACGGGAACGCGCTCAGATACCCACCGGCGGTTGCGCCGACGGCCGTGACGTTCAGCGTCGCGGCAGTGGCGCCGGCCGGCACGTCGGGCAGCGTGTAGACGCGTGTCGTGCGCCCGCCGGGATGACGACCACCTTGCTCGCCGTCGCGCGTGTCGAACTGGCGCGCTGGCCCGAACGAGACGAAGCGCGACGGCGTGCCCGTTGGCGGTGCGACGGCGATGCCGGCGCGAGGCCCATACGTCGGCAACGGTTGTCCGATCTCGAACGCACCCATGTCCGGCGCGCCGTCGGTGACGAAGCCGTCGTTGACGTTG
>Ga0075024_100000947_pt1 | contig 11332 bp, 12 predicted proteins | sample Str013_2_FD_71389 | JGI IMG/M metagenome (GOLD analysis project Ga0075024, IMG submission 71389) | Freshwater sediment microbial communities in response to fracking from Pennsylvania, USA - Straight Creek_MetaG_SC_2013 | ecosystem: Environmental > Aquatic > Freshwater > Creek > Sediment... | reverse complement strand
TACCAATACATTGAATAATTACAAAAAGAATTACAGTGATTCCGCACAAATGGGAAGATTGTTCTTCGAAATTATTACAGTGAAAAAATTGTCCGCCGAATATTACTGGGTATTGGGAAAATGGTTCCTGAAAAGAAGCGTTGGAAATATAGGAGGTCATTATACACTGCTGTTTAGAAAGATAAAAGGGAAATGGATGATAATTGCAGATCATAGCAGTTGATTTTTATAATATAAAGAAAAATTCCCCGCTGTTGGCAGAGTCGTACCTTGCATGAATTCTACACAATTCTTAAAACCTCCCTTTTATGGTATTGCTCATACTTGGAATAATTATAATTATTGCAGGCATCGCCCTGCACCGTGGTGACGAAAACCTCAGGCGATACAGTAACCCTGTTCGTATTATTGGCTTTATAGTAGTATTGCTAGGCGTACTGACAGCCTGCATTATTCAAATAGATGTTGGACAGGTGGGCGTAAAAAAACTTTTTGGAAAAGTACAAATGGATGTACTGAGCAGCGGCCTTCATTTTATCAATCCATTGATGGAAATAGAAAAGTTGGATGTAAAAACTCAGAACTATACAATGAGTGGTATCCACGACGAAGGCACTAAAACCGGCGATGATGCCATTCGCGTACTTACAGCAGACGGTTTGGAAGTTACCATCGATCTATCTGTACTGTACCGCGTAATAACCAACGAGGCCCCCAATCTATTGCAGGAAACAGGTACCGATTATGAAGATAAGATTGTACGGCCCATCACGCGTACACGCATCAGGGACAATGCCGTGTATTATGATGCTGTAGCACTGTATTCCACCAAGAGAGACGAATTTCAGCAGCGCATATTCAAAAGCATTGAAAATGATTTTAAGAGCCGTGGCCTTTTATTGCAAAATTTGCTGGTTAGAAATATAACATTGCCACAATCGGTAAAAGCTACCATCGAACAAAAAATAAATGCAGAACAGGATGCGCAGAAAATGCAGTTCGTACTGCAGAAGGAAAGACAGGAAGCCGAGCGCAAACGTGTTGAAGCGCAGGGTATCGCCGATTACCAGCGCATCATCAGTGAAAGTTTAACCGATAAACAATTGCAATACGAAAGCATCAAGGCGCAACTGGAAATTGCCAAATCGCCCAATGCAAAAGTTATAATAATGGGAAAAGGAAGTAACCCTGTTATCCTGGATACAAAGGGACAATAGAGATTTAACCGTGCGGGAATTTTTTCTTCCACCATTTATACAATACCCAGATTAAGCCTGTGGTGCTGGCCAGCAGCCAGGCATAAAATATATAATTACCCAGTGTTGGTTGTTCATCAAAGAACAACCAATTTCCTGCTATACCAATCGAAGCGTTTAAAATAAGGTAGACAAGCCCTACCGCTATGGACCAAACCACCCGGTTGAGGAAATCTTTTATTTCGGGCTCCATACTACTCACCAGGCATCAGTTTGTAAGTGAAAGAAACAAGAGGATAATATTTTCATAAGCTTATTCCATCAGCAATTTCCTGAATTCAGTCGAATCTCCGTTGAAAACATTGAAGTCAACCCTGGACAGTACACCATTGACCCTTCCGCCTTCACTGTGCTGCCAGAAAACCCAGTTGCGGGTAATCCTTGGCTTATCCTGCTGCAGGTAATGCGCCACCCATAGCGGGTAGTCATCAAACTCACCATCCAGGTATTGCTTGTAAAAATCAACGTTGGTATAGATTATTGGTTTTACCCCATAATATTCTTCGATGGTTTGTAAAAAGGATTTTACTTCCTTCTGCAACCTGTCTTTATTAACACCATAGGTTTGTTCCACATCCAGCACCGGTGGCAAATCACCGGTTTCTAATTCTACCACATCAATAAAATTCCTTGCCTGTAATTTACCGCTCTTGGTGGCCAGGAAAAAATGATAGGCGCCGCGACATACACCCGCCTCCTTTGATTTGAACCAGTTGCGGTTAAAATGACTGTCCACCTTCCCCAACCCTTCGGTTGCTTTAATGAACGCAAATCCTATTTTGATATCCTTTACCTGCATGCTTTTTACCAGGTCCCAGTTGATATTGTCCTGGTGGTGCGAAACATCAATACCATGTATGGAAAAGCTTTCCGGGATGCCTATGCCAAATTCAGGATAGGTTACAAAATTGCTGAACTGGTAATTGTACCACCACCAGCCCGCAGTACCCATGCCTGCCAGTAGTATTAAAACAAGAATATAATTGCGGAGCTTTTTTTTCTTTCTGCGGGTAGCCATCAGGTAGTTTACGTCTGCTGCAAATATAGCCTGTGATTGCTTGATTTTATAGCGATAATGGAGATAAATAAATGGTAAGATATCAACAATCAATGGCCCTGAAATGTATTAAGGCATAGCGAAATGGAACTGTGCGGAATCCTTTATTTCCGCATTTTGACAGGCTTCTCACGCCCCCTTTCGTTATTTTTACGGTTTGTATGTCCCGGTTCAATTACAACGATAGTGTCAACCTGCTTTCCAAGCTAACCTTCAAAAGGCTGGGAAACGCCATTAAGGTATTAAGCAGTTATTACCTTAGTAAGTGGAGGGGCAAACCCATTCAATGGGGGTACCCTATTTCTATTTCATTTGAACCCACCACCAGTTGCAATCTTCGCTGCCCCGAATGTCCCAGTGGACTAAGGGCATTTACCAGGCCAACAGGGATGCTGCAAAAGGATTTTTTCAGTGAAACTATTGACCAACTCTATAAGGAATTACTGTACCTGGTATTTTATTTCCAGGGAGAACCCTATCTCAATCCTTCTTTCCTGGATATGGTAAAATACGCTTCATCGCGAAAAATATATACTGCTACTTCAACCAATGCGCATTACCTCAATGACGCCAATGCAAAGAGAACAATTGAAAGCGGCCTGGACCGTTTGATTATTTCAATTGACGGAACCACGCAGGAGGTATACCAGCAATACCGCATAGGCGGACAATTGGATAAAGTACTGGAAGGCACGAAGAATATCGTGAAATGGAAGAAGGAAATGAAAAGCAAAACGCCCTTTATCATCTTTCAGTTCCTGGTAGTAAAACCCAATGAGCACCAAATAGAAGCAGTAAAAGAATTGGGAAAAGAAATTGGCGTAGATGCCGTATGGTTTAAGACTGCACAGGTATACGATTATGAAACCGACCCCAACCAACTGATACCCACCAATGTTAAATACAGCCGCTATAAAAAAGACGATAACGGTAAAGTAGTCGTAAAAAATGAATTGCAAAACCACTGCTGGCGCTTATGGCACTCACCGGTGATTACCTGGGATGGATTGGTGGTACCCTGTTGTTTCGACAAAGACGCACAACACCAGTTGGGCGATCTTAAAGGGAAACCATTCAAAGAGATATGGAACAATGACAAATACGCCGGGTTCAGGAAAAGCATCATGCAAAGCCGCAAGAATATTGATATTTGTGCCAATTGCAGTGAAGGAACAAAAGTCTGGAGCGACGCATAATTACCCACTTAAAACAGGTACTGCTACTTTTATTTGTATAAATTTGAAAAATTCAAAATAGCTCCCAATGGGTATTGATAAAGACATACACCAAACGAAATTTCGCAACGAATTTCAAAAAGCAGGCATCAACCTTATCTATACTTACAATTGGGCAAATGAGAAAATGAAGGATCTGTTCGAGCAGTACGATATTACTGCGCAACAGTTCAATATCCTTCGCATTTTACGAGGCGCAGGCGAACCATTGTCTACCATGCAGATTCGCCAGCGGATGCTGGATAAAATGAGCGATACCAGCAGGATTGTGGACCGCTTATTAAAAAAAGACCTTGTAAAGAAAGTTGTATGTAAATCTGACCGACGTTTGGTAGATGTTACCATTACCGAAAAAGGATTAACACTATTGGAAAGGATGGACAATCACCAGGATGATATGGACGCCATTTTTAAAAACCTTTCAGAGACAGAAGCCAATACGCTCAATCAATTGCTGGATAAAATCCGACACTTGGGATAAACTACACAGACCATATTTTAACGAAGGTTTTTTCTTTTACCACGTACCTTCATTTTTTACAAACAAGATCGAATGAGAAGATTATTGATTGCTTTTAATGCCGTACTCCTGTTTTCTTTCCCAACCAACGCCCAACCCAAATATGAATTCCGCGGGGCATGGGTGGCTACCGTAGACAATATCGACTGGCCCAGTAAAGGGAATTTTAATGCAGACAGCCAGAAAGTTGAATATACCCGCATGCTCGACATGCACCAGCGCAACGGTATAAACGCCGTTATAGTACAGGTTCGTCCTGCTACAGATGCTTTTTACCCTTCCCCTTATGAACCCTGGAGCGAATGGCTCACAGGAAAACAGGGCGTTCCCCCATCCCCTTATTATGATCCATTGCAATTCATGATTGAAGAGGCACACAAACGCGGTATGGAATTTCATGCCTGGTGCAATCCTTATCGCGCTGAATTTAAGATTGGGCAGTCATCTATATCTCCAACACATGTAACAAAACTGCATCCCGAATGGTTCCTTGCGTATGGAGCTGTACGTTATTTCGATCCCGGGAATAAGGAAGCGCAGCAGTTTGTAGTAAAGGTTATCCGCGATATAGTAAGGCGGTATGATGTGGACGCCATTCATTTTGACGATTATTTCTATCCTTATCGCATCACCGGGCAGGAATTTCCCGATGCTGCCTCCTATGCAAAATATGGTAATGGCCTGAACCTGGAAGACTGGAGAAGAAGCAATGTGGATTCGGTGATTCTCATGTTGAGCAAAGCGATAAAAGAAGAAAAGAGATATTGCCGTTTTGGTATTTCACCCTTTGGTGTATGGCGCAATATGGATAAGGATCCTGATGGAAGTGCCACGAAAGCGGGACAGACAAATTACGATGATCTGTATGCAAATATTTTGTTGTGGTTAAAACAGGGGTGGATTGATTATGTGGCCCCGCAGTTGTATTGGGAATTTGGACATTCCCACGCACCTTTTGAAGTATTGCTGGACTGGTGGGGCAAACATGGCTATGGAAAGCAATGTTATATTGGATTGGGCATCTACCGTGCGGGAAGTAACCCGGCCTGGCGCGAAAAATCCCAATTGCCAAGAATGCTGCAGGCCATGCGCAATACCCCCAATATAAACGGGGCCATTTATTTCAGCAGTAAAACATTTGAAAAAAATCCCAATGGCTGGAGCGATTCCCTGAGAAATAATTATTACAGGGTCCCTGCATTGATACCTGCCGACGCTGATAGTACGGCATCTTTTCCGATGGCGCCATCTGTAAAACTGTTATCATCAGGATCCAATACCAATAGCTCAATTCTTGAAATCATTGGTTTGCCGGGAACCCAGCCTGTAAAACAATTTGTATTGTATGCATTTGAAGAAGGTGATACAGCAAAGGATATAAAAGACCCCCGCAATATTTATAAAATCATTCCTGCAGTTAATGGAACAGCACAAATTGATCTCTCCTCCTTAGCTGATAAAAAGAAAATAATGGTCATTACTGCCATTGATGAGGAGAACAGGGAAAGCGGAACCACCCTGGTAAACCGGTAAAACATTATTTGCCCGGTAAAAGATATCCAACCGAAAATCCCAAAGCATTGTTGCGAAGTGTACTACTGCTATTGGCCACATTGGTCAATCCCGCCTCATAAGATAAAGCAGCCATCCATTGTTTTTGGAGGACAAGAGAAATTTCAATACGCAACCCACCATCCCACCTCCTGTAACCACCCTTTGAAAAATCCAGGGAAGTAGTAGTGGTATTGCCGTTATTATAGTCAATCCCCTTCACTTTATCGTGGCCGCTTACTGCATATCCAATATAGGGCCCCGCGCCAAAATAAAGATCGACGGTTTTTGATACAGTCGTTTTATAATTGAGCGGAATACTGAACACCGCGTAATTGATCAATTGATTTAAAACGGCAGATCCGATATTATTACCAAGGGGATCCATGAAAAGCAGGTTCTTCACTTTTACACCTTTTCCAGAATAGCCCAGGCTGGTATGAAAATAAAAGTTTTCATCCAGAGGAATAAAGGCGGTTACCGCTGCATCAACACTCAGCAGGGGAACCTGGGTGATGGCCATTTGAAGACCGCTTTGGTCGAATACATTTCTTTTGGTAAACTGCGGCCCCGCTTTTATTCCATACAATAATTGGGCGCCGGATGCAAAGGATAGCAGCATAAGGATGGGAAAAGTGACGGATACTTTCTTCATTTAAATAAAATTAACAGCGTTAAAATTAAATAAATAGCACTCCAATCCTTCGGGATTATTTCTGTTCTATTTTTCTACCTTTGCGGGTAGTCCCGATTATTTTCATATTTAATATTTCATCTATGCCAGGTTTTGAATTTTTTGGTGCAGAAGAACGCAAAGAAGTAAACGATGTACTGGAAACAGGAATACTGATGCGTTATGGTTTTGATAGCCCGCGCAAGGGTATCTGGAAAGCAAAAGAACTGGAGACAACTATTTGCTCCACTTTCGGTTGCGGCTATGCGCAATTGGTGAGCAGTGGTACTGCCGCCCTTACTACCGCGCTTGCAGCCCTGGGTATTGGCTATGGCGACGAGGTTATAATGCCTTCCTTCACTTTTGTAGCCAGTTTTGAAGCAGTCATCAGTGCCGGTGCCGTACCTGTACTGGTAGATGTGGATGATACCCTAACGCTGGATCCTGCTGCTGTAAGAAATGCCATTACCCCCAAAACAAAATGCATCATGCCGGTGCACATGTGCGGTAGCATGGCGGATATGGGTGCATTGCAGGCCATTTGTAAAGAACACAAACTAATATTGCTGGAAGATGCCTGCCAAAGCATTGGTGCCAGCTACAATGGAAAAATGCTGGGTACCATTGGTGATGCCGGTACATTTTCATTCGACTTTGTAAAAACCATTACCTGTGCGGAAGGTGGTGTGGTAATGACCAATAAAAAGGAAGTATACGAAAGTTGTGATGGCTACAGCGATCATGGTCACGATCATAAAGGAGTTGACCGCGGAGCGGACCTGCATCCTTTTGTTGGCTATAATTTCAGGATATCTGAATTGCATGCAGCCGTTGGACTGGCACAAATAAAAAAACTGGATCAGTTCCTGGATATCCAGCGCCGCAATCACAAATTATTTAAAGAAATACTCAGCCAGGTACCAGGCATCTCTTTCCGCCGTATACCGGATCCCAATGGCGATAGTTGCACCTTCCTCAGCTGGTTCCTGCCAACAGAGGAAATTACCAAAGCAGTGGTGACTGAACTGAAATCACAGGGAATCCTCGCAGGAAATTTTTACTGGTTCGACAACAACTGGCACTATATCCGCAAATGGGATCATTTAAAGAATTCTCTTACATTGAATGCGCTGCACCCGGAATTAAAAGCCGCTGTAATGCATCATGCCAATAAGGACTTCACGGCCAGTGATGCTGTGCTGGGTCGCTGTGTATCTACTGCCATCGGCTTATTATGGACAGAAGAGCAGGTAAAAGAAAAAGCAGGGAAAATGGCAGAGGTGATGAAATCAGTCTTAAAAAAGCAGGTGGCGACAGTTTAAGCCATATGACATTGAATGAATCATAAGGCACCCAATGGGGTGCTTTTTTATTTGCCCTCCAGCCTGTTTACATAATCCAGGGAGCCCAGCCTGAACCTTAAAGGAATGCTGGTCCTTTTTTCAAATTGCAGCTCCCTGCGGCAGAAGAAACCGAACTGCTGGGTATACAGGGACTGGTTTATCACTGAATAGGAAGGGACAACAGCTGTAGTGCCAGGCGCGTGAAGGCCATAGTTAGCCGGTGTTTCATGCGAGCTGGCTACCAGCTTCAAATACTGGCCAAACAAGGGTTTGGGCACAACAGTGAGCCGGGTAATTTGACCCTGGACCTGTTTGCTAAAAACAATCAGGGAGCAGACAACAATAATTTTAATAAATCGTTGCACCATCCTTTGTTCTTTTGTACGTAAATTACGGCCTGATTTTTGTGGATCGCGGCCTCCCCTGAAATTTTCACGGACAGGCAGCTCTGAAAACCTTAAGCAAGTTATGTCATTAGGCCAAAGTTTACAACAGCGGTTATTACAAAAACTATCACCCCAGCAAATTCAGTTGATGAAATTGCTGCAGGTACCTACGGCCAACCTGGAGGAGCGCATAAAAGAAGAACTGGAAGAAAACCCCGCCCTGGAGGTTACCGAAGAAGGCCACGATGACAGCATGACAGAAGATATTAAAGATGAATTTGACAGCAGCAGTGAAGAAGAATTTGATGCTGATGGAAGCGAAGACGAATACGGGAATATTGACGTGAGCGATTATGTATCGGAAGGTGATGATGAAGTAGGAGATTATAAACTGAGGGATGATAATTACGGCGACCCGGATGATCAGAAAACAGTTCCGGTTAAAGTAGAAACTTCCTTTCATGAAATGCTGGCCGATCAGCTGGGTATGCTCAACCTGGATGAACGTACCCATAAAATAGCAGAGCAAATTGTAGGAAGTATAGACGACGATGGATACCTGCGCAGGGAAAGCTCCTCCATAAAAGATGATTTGGCATTCCGGCAAAATATAGATGCTTCCGAGGAAGAGATTGATGCCCTCATTGAAAAAATTCAGCACTTCGATCCACCGGGCATATGTGCACGCAACTTGCAGGAATGTTTATTGCTCCAATTGTACCGCAAACTCGGCGACGGAAAATCAGTAGATAAAGCCATCCTGGTACTGGAAGATTACTTTGAAGAATTTACCAAGAAACATTACGAGAAGATCCAGCGCGGCCTCAATATAGATGATGAAGGATTGAAAGAAGTAATACAACAAATCATAAAACTCAATCCAAAGCCGGGTGGTAATGTAGGCGAAGCAGGAAAGGGAGAGAGTTATATCATTCCCGATTTCTTTATTTACAACAATGCAGGCAAACTTGAACTCACCCTCAATTCAAAGAATGCACCCGACCTCCGCATCAGTGAGGGATACAGGGACATGCTGAAGGATTATGACAGAGGAAGCAAGAAAGACAAGCGCCAGAAAGAAGCAGTACTGTTTATCAAACAAAAAATAGATGCCGCCAAATGGTTTATTGATGCCATCAAACAAAGGCAGCAAACATTAACCAGTGTAATGGGAACTATCATGCAATACCAGCATGAATTTTTCCTCACCGGCGATGAAACCACCATGCGTCCCATGATTCTTAAGGACATTGCGGAGAGAACCAACCTTGATATCTCTACTGTGAGCCGCGTGGCCAATAGTAAATTTGTACAAACAGAATTCGGCACCTATCGCCTGAAATTCTTCTTCAGTGAATCATTGAGTACCGACAGCGGGGAAGAAGTATCCACCAGGGAAGTAAAAAAGATATTAAGTGATATGGTGGAAGGGGAAAACAAAAAGAAACCGCTCAGCGACGAACGATTAACCGAGTTACTCCAGGAAAAAGGCTATAATATTGCACGGCGTACAGTGGCCAAGTACCGGGAACAATTGAACATACCGGTAGCGCGATTGAGAAAAGAATTATAAAGCCGTTTCATCATGGAAAATACTGAACTGAACCTGCCATTGAATGGAAATCCAAATCCGCAACGGCAGCCTTTTGCAGCACGTGCATTTGGGCACATCATTTCGGTTGTTTTTCATCCTTTATTTATCCCTACCTATATCGTTGCCTATCTTTTGTTTCTGCATCCCTATGCTTTTGCAGGCGCTACTGAGAAATACAGGTTATTCAGACTATTTTCCATCATATTTATTACTGCTTTCTTACCAGCCTTCAGTATTTTTTTAATGAGACAATTGAATTTTATCAGCAGTATAATGCTGCGTACGCAAAGGGATCGCATCATTCCCTATGTGGTGTCGATGATTTATTACTGGTGGGGATGGCATGTGTCTAAGAACCTGGGTGACAGTCCGGCAATGGTTGCCATGTTGCTGGGAACATTTCTGATCAGTATCGCAGGTATGATGGCCAATATCTATTTTAAAATAAGCATGCATGGAATGGCCGCAGGCCTTTTAATAGCCTTCTTTTTGTGGTTATCCTTTAATGGCACGGTGGCCATTGGAGCCTATCTTGCTATAGCTACTTTCATAACCGGTCTTGTCTGCACGGCACGTGCCCTGGTTTCCGATCATACACCCCTGGAACTGTACGGAGGATTGTTTACGGGTATTGCCTGCCAGCTGATAGCCTGCGCAATTGCAGGATAATTGTTACCCTACACCCGGATACCTTTCAGCCAACAAGTTTTTCCTTTATTTACGGGAGGTATAAAAACAACAAAGCCCAATCATAGGGTACGATTGAGCTATTGTTTTTTTCCAAACCATCTGTAGTGTACGTCCAAGCTAGCCGTTAAGTATCTTCGATTGTGTCAGGTATTTCTTTGTTGGATGGTATATAAATAAGCAGCTTCCGTTTTTGATTGCATTGATTACTTTATTGGATTGACTGGAAGGTATTGCCGGGCATCCGTAACTTCTTCCATTCAGGCGGTTGTATTTCAGATAATCAGCGCCCACATATTTGGAGCCATGTACTACTATATTGCGTGCATCCGCTTTATCATTAAAGCCTTTTTCGAGGCCTTCTATTTTAAGGGCCAGTCCATGATCGCCGTAATAAGTATTTTCAGTTTTATAAAAACCCAGGCTGCTCATATGCGATTCGGGATTGTTTGAAAATGAGCGTGCATATTCAGAACCGGAATTTCTTCCATGGGCCACATAGGTATTAACAATAACTTTTTTCAGGTTTACATCAATTACAAAGAAACGCTTGTGCCTGGAGGATTGGCTGAAGTCGCATATGGATAAAACAGTAGCGCTGTTCAGCATTTTTTTATTCAGCAGGTAATGGTATCCTTTATAAGCGTATTCAAATGCGGTTTTGGATAAACCAAACCGTTTTAGTTTCATGGCATCATACAAGGTGGATGCTTCGCTTTTTGCTTTTACGACAGCATTATCGGGAACACAATTGACTGCATAATTTGGATCCGAGATGTTGTTGGAAGCGCCAGAGCCGGAAATGATTGCGGGAGATACAATCAGCAGAAAAAATAGCGATGCTGTTGTTACAGGTTTGAATACGGTCTTCATTGGGTATGGTTTTTCAATTATCGTCCTGTTTCTACAAACGACATGAGTGCTAAAATATTATTACATTGTTAAAACTGCAATAGTTTACCCGCATATTTTTTATTGTGCATTAACAGAGATAAAATATCCCCGGGAAATTATTTTCGCTCTTGTATAT
>Ga0075024_100000943_pt1 | contig 11342 bp, 10 predicted proteins | sample Str013_2_FD_71389 | JGI IMG/M metagenome (GOLD analysis project Ga0075024, IMG submission 71389) | Freshwater sediment microbial communities in response to fracking from Pennsylvania, USA - Straight Creek_MetaG_SC_2013 | ecosystem: Environmental > Aquatic > Freshwater > Creek > Sediment... | reverse complement strand
GCGGGACCGGCGGTGGCCGAGCGTCGAGCTATCAGCGGGCGATGACGCCGCGGTGGTGATCGGCGCCAAGGTGTTCCGCAAAATCGATGCACGCTCTTGGGACGTCGGCAAGCGCCTCTCCGACATGGTCGAAGACGGTACCGACATGCAGGTGCTGTCGCCGATGCCGGAATTGCTGTCACACTGGCTGCCGGCTGACGACGCGGAATACCTGGCCGATGTCATGAACGACGAGATCGCGGCCATGATCGCGCAGGCGCCGGACAATTTCGCCGGAATCGGAATGGTTTGCGCGCAGGATGTGCCGCGCGCCGTGCGCCAGTTGCAAAAGGTCAAGGCGCTGGGTTTTGCCGGAATTGAAATCGGAACGCACATCAACGAAACGGCGCTCGGGAGCGATACCTTGTTTCCGCTTTATGAGGCCGCCGAGGCGCTGGATCTCGGCATTTTCGTGCATCCGCTGCACCCCGCCGGAATGGAGCGGGTTGCAGCCAGCCCGGAGTTCGCGGCAACGGCGGTATTTCCGTTGGAGACTGCGCTGGCGTCGGTGTCGCTGCTTGCGGCCGGGATCATGGAGCGATTTCCACGGTTGCGAATCCTGCTCAGCCATGGCGGCGGGGCGCTATCATGGATACTGCCGAGAATGGATTTCGGCTGGTCGCTCGGCCTGAAGGGCCAGATGACGCAGCCGCCGTCGAAGCTGGCCCGCCAGTTCTGGTACGACACGATTCTCTACGATTCGGCATCTCTGTCATTTTTGGCCGATGCGGTCGGTAGCGATCATATCGTCGTCGGCTCCGATTATCCTTTTTCTATCAGGCAGAAGCAGCCGGGCGCTTTCGCAAGACGTACGCTGGGTAACGAAGCCGTCCTGGCCGACAATGCTTTCGGCTTTCTCGGCCGCATCCATCACGTGAAGCAACTGGACCGGGCGGCGTCGAATTCCGCGGCAGTGCAGGGGAGCCGGGCGCGTGGTTGAGTGCCGATCGCTTCCACAGATGTGCCTGCTCGGTCAGGCGCCGCCGCGGACACCAGGTCGCAGCGACGCACAGGTGCCGTCGGATGCAAGCCGGGGCGAAAGCAAATATGGCCGGATCGCCTTTGTCTATTTCTATCAGGAGGGCGTAAAGACCGATCCCCTCTTCGGCCTGCTGGACATCGAAATCGCGATCCAGCGGCGCACCCCCAAGAGCTTCCAGTTCGAAATCTACTGTATCGGGGATGGCTATCAAAGCGGGCATGGCTCGAGCCAACCGCAGCCGCTGGCGATCGAGTTCCGTGCCGGTGCGCGCGCGGTCGTGAAAGCTGAATGGCACTATCCGACGGTCCTCAACGGCCACATGGATGCGCTGACATTCTCGGCGCCGATTGAACTGACAGATTGCGATTTCGCGGAGATTGACAGCGTCTGGCTGCCGTCGGTTCGCGCCGAGGCGACGATTTGTCTGGAATGAACGCGGTACCTCGCAACAAGGAGTTCGCCACGAGATCAATCACCCGTCGCTCTGCCATAGCCGGGATCGGTGCCGCGGCATTGACGCTTGGCCGCTCAAGAAATGCGTATGCCGCCAAGGATTACGATGTCGGCGTTACCGACACCGAAATCAAGCTCGGTACGACCTCGCCATACAGCGGGCCGGCATCGGCCTACGGCGTCTATGGTCAGGCGCAAAGCGCCTATTTCGAAATGGTCAACGACCGCGGCGGGATCAACGGTCGCAAGATCAATTTGATCTCGCTCGACAACGCATTCAGTCCGCCGAAGGCCGTCGAGCAAACCCGCAAGCTCGTCGAATCCGACGAGGTGTTCGCCATAGCCGGATTTCTCGGCACGCCGCCAAACGCGGCGGTGTCCAAATATCTTAACGCAAGGGGCGTGCCGAGCCTGTTCCTCACCTCCGGCGCGGTGCGATTCAACGATCCAAAGAACTTCCGCTGGATCGTTCCTTTTTATCCGTCATACGTCGCGCAGGGCGCGGTGTTCGGCCGGTATCTCCTGAAGGCGAAGCCGAACGGAAAGATAGCGGTTCAATACGTCAACGACGATCTTGGCCGCGACTATCTGCGCGGGTTGAAGGTCGGACTGGGCGCGCGCGCGTCGGAGATGATCGTCAAGGAGATCAGCCATGAGATGACCGAACCGACGATCGAGAGCCAGATTGTCGAATGCAAGGTCAGCGGCGCCGATGTGTTCGTCCAGTTGAGCGCGTCGAAATTCGCCGCACAAGCCATCCGCAAGGTCGCGAGCCTTGGCTGGCAACCCACGTTCATCATCAACTCGAATTCGGCCTCCGTCGGCGCGACCCTGGTTCCCGCCGGCCTCGACAACGCCAAGGGGCTGATCACCGCGCGCTGGGAAAAGAATTTTACCGATCCCGGGGAGGTCGATGACGAAGGCATCAAGGGCTACAAGGCGTTCGCGCAAAAATACATGCCGCGCCTCAATCTCGACGACGCGACAGCAATTCCCGGCTACAATAACGCAGCTGCGATCGAGCATGTCCTGAAACAGTGCGGCGACAATCTGACGCGCGAGAACCTGCTCAAGCAGGCGACCAACCTCAAGGGATATACCCCGCCGTTGATTCTGAATGGCGTGAAGGTCTACAACTCGCCCGACAATTACGACGCGTTCCATAATTTGCAGTTGACGCAGTTTGACGGCAAGCAGTGGGTCGGCATGGGTGACATGATCTCGCTGGAGGATCTCAAGATCATTTCGGAATAAATCGTCATGGTCAGGCGGTCGAAAAAAGGGAGAGCGGGTTTGAAGCTATCGTGCCCGCACGCGCTTGCGGGAGCCGCGGCTACCCTCGCGTTGGGTAGGGCGGGATCGGTTCGCGCGGCGGGACCGCGGCTTACTATAGCGGTCCCGCTTCCACCGCGGACGTGCCGACCCACGAGTGTGACAAAAAGAAACCGTAAGGTTTAATTGTAATCGGACAATAGTATGCTAGTGTACGACATAAGTTGAAGATCCGCCGAAATGGACGAAACGGGGAAGTGAAACATGATCCGCAAAGTTGGATTGGCGACCGCGACCGCGGTCGCCGCGATTGCGTTTGGAGCAATCGGCGATCTCTCGGCCGCCGAGAAGAAATACGGTCCGGGCGTCAGCGATACCGAAATCAAGCTCGGCCAGACCGTCCCCTATAGCGGTCCCGCGTCGGCCTTCTCAAGCTACGGCCGCATGATGACCGGCTATTTCCAGATGATTAACGAGACCGGTGGCATCAACGGGCGCAAGATCAACCTGATCTCGCTCGATAACGCCTTCAGCCCGCCAAAGGCGATCGAACAGACGCGAAAGCTGGTTGAGGATGATGGGGTACTGGCCGATGTTGGTACCGTTGGCACGACGCCAAACGTCGCGATCCAGAAATACCTGAACGGAGCCAAGGTACCGCACGTCTTCATCTCCGCCGGCGGCCGGCGCTTTGCCGATCCACAAAATTTCCCTTGGAGCGTGCCGATGTATCCGGGCTTCGAGATGGAAGGGAAAATGTTCGGACAATACATCCTGAAGCACAAGCTGGATGCGAAGGTCGGCGTGCTTTACCAGAATGACGACTACGGCAAGGATTTTCTGGTCGGGCTGAAGGCAGCACTTGGCGACAAGACCAAGATCGTGGCCGAGGTCGCCTATGAGATAACCGAGCCGACCATCGACTCCCAGATCGTCCGCCTGAAGGATTCCGGTGCAGACACCCTGCTGTACTTCTCCACGCCGAAATTCACCGCGCAGGGCCTGCGCAAGGTGAAGGAGACCAACTGGACGCCGCTGCAATTCCTTGCGAGTCCGACCAACTCGTTCAAGACGGTGCTGGAGCCAGCCGGCTTTGAAAACGCGCAAGGCATCATCACGACGCAGTTCACCAAGCAGGCCGGCGATCCGGCCTGGGCCAATGACCCCGAGGTGAAGGAATATGTCGAGTTTATGAAGAAGTGGGTGCCGAACGACAATCCCGGCGATTTTGTCGCGCTGTCCGGATACATCATCGCGCAAGGCGTTGCGAACGCGTTGAAGCAATGCGGGGACGACCTGACGCGGGAAAACCTCCTTAAGCAGGCGACCAACTTGAAGGGTCAGCATTATAAAATGATGCTGCCGGGCATTCAGCTCAACACCACGCCCGAAGACTATGCGCCTTATCAATCGCTGCGTATGGCGAAATTCGAAGGGGCGTCCTGGAAGCTGATCGAGGAGACAGGAACGTCAGCGTCGGCGAAATAGCAAATTGTGTTGGGCTAAACGGCCCGAACCGCGTTAGGGGTTCATTTCGCAAAGGTGAACGACGATGGAGTCGTCGCTCCAGCCTGTCAGCGAATCCTGATGAGCTGCTTGCCGGTATTCTCGCCGCGATAAAGACCGGCGATCGCTCCCGGCGCGTGTTCGATGCCTTCCAATATGTCCTCGGAATAGCGCAATCGTCCATCGCGAATCCACTGGGCCAAGCGAGCAAGGGCCTCTTCGAACCGAGGCGCGTAGTCGAAGATGACGAAGCCCTGCATGCGTGCGCGCTTGACCAGCAGGTGACGCTCGGCGCGCGGCCCGTGCGGCCAGGGATCCCAGCTTGAGAGCGACGCCGTTCCGCAGATGACCACGCGCGCGCCGACCGCGAGATGGCGGAGGACAATGTCGCTGATCGTACCTCCCGTATTGTCGAAATAAACGTCGATGCCGTTCGGGCAGGATGCGGCGAGCGCCGAGGCGAGGTCGCCGCTCTTGTAGTCGATCGCTGCATCGTAGCCGAACAGCTCACGGCACTGGGCGACCTTCGCCGGTCCGCCGGCAATGCCGACGGTCCGGCAACCGGCGATTTTCGCGATCTGGCCGACGGCCGATCCCACCGCACCCGCCGCCGTCGACACCACCACGGTGTCGCCCGGACGCGGCTGACCAATATCCAGCAGCCCGAAATAGGCGGTCACGCCATTGATGCCGGCGACGCCCAGCGAGAGCGAGAGTGGCAGATCATCTTCCCTGATCTTTCGGCTGACGGCGGCAGGGCCGACGACGGCGAATTCCTGCCACCCGAACATGCCCATTACCTTGTCGCCCGGATTGAAGTCGGGATGCGCCGATTGCAGCACCTCGCCGGCGGCGAACGACCGCATCACTTCGCCGATCCGCACCGGCTCCGAGTAATTGGCGACACTGCTGACCCAGCCGCGCATCGCGGGTTCGACCGAGAGATATCTGTTGTGCACCAGGATCTGGCCATCCCGCAGATCGGAAACGTCGGACTCGATGATGTCGAAATTGTCGGCCTGCGGGATATTGGCCGGCCGGGATTTCAGAATGACCTGACGATTGCGATTGTTCTTCATGGGCCAACGGTTCCAGCCGAGTTGGGGTTGCGCGACATGCGAACGCGAGGCGTCAGTCGGCTGACCGGCCCCTTGCATCACCACGCCGGAAGATAGTACATATGTGTACTATATGAGCAAGGGGCCATATCGGGTGGTTGGTCCGCGGGAGGCCGTGCTCCTTCATGGCCCCCAAGAGCGGCAGGAGATCAGATTGAGGCGCAATTCTGTGCGGGTCATCGTCGCCGTCCTCGTTGTTCTGGCCGCGGTCTTGCCGGCCGCGGCGGCCGAACCCTATCCCTCCCAGCGCATCACGCTGATCGTACCATTTCCGCCCGGCAGTGCGACCGACAGCGTGACGCGGCATCTGGCCGAAAGCATCCGTGCTTCGACCAACGCCACTGTCGTGGTCGAAAACAAGCCGGGCGCGGACGGCAACCTTGCAGCACTCGCCGTCCTGAAAGCGGAGCCCGACGGCTATACGGCGTTCGTGACGACAAATTCGACGCAGGCGGCGAACATCAGCCTGTTCAATTCGCTGCCCTACGATCCCAAGGCGGACTTCGCACCGGTCGCAGGCATCATGACGATACCGATGATGCTGACGGTGAAGGCGGATTTTCCGGCCAAGAGCGTTGCCGATTTCGTCGCGCTGGCGAAGAAACGCGAAAAACCCTTGTCCTTTGGTAGCGGCAACACCTCCAGCAGGGGAGCGGCCGAATTGTTCAGGTTTCGTGAGGGAATCGAGATGCAGCATGTGCCGTATCGCGGCATGCCGCAGGCTTTGACCGATGTCATGGGAGGACAGATCGATTGCGTCTTCGCCGATCCCGCGAGCGCGCAGGGCCTGGTTCAGGACGGCAAGCTGCGGGCGTTGGCGGTGACGAGTTCGAAGCGGCTTGAGACAATGCCGGAACTGCCCACCATCGCGGAAACCGGCCTGCCGGGCTACGAATTGACGGCTTGGGTTGGGGTCTTCGTGCGCGCAAAGACACTGCCCGATATCGTTGCCAGGCTCAACGACCTCGTCACAGCGTTCGTCAACAGCCCCGAAGCGAGGAAGTATCTCGTGACCATTGGTGCGACGCCGTTTCCCTCAACGCCGCAGGAACTCGGCGCCTTTCAGGAAGTAGATACCAGGCGCTGGGCCGAGATCGTCGAGACTGCGAAGATCGAAAGGAAGTGACGCGCGTCAACCCGCCTGGATGGCGCACCCGCGATCCGGGGTGACGACGGCTACGCCGCCTTCCTGCTCTTTCGCGGTTTTCTCTTCTTGCCGAAATCTTCCTCGCGATGGCCCGGGAGCGTGCTTCCGTCAGACATCGCCAGAAGATTGCGCTTCATCGCAAGCAATGCGTCCGACGTCGCCTCCAACGCCTTCCGGTCAATCCCATGGGCTATCTGGGCATTGAACTTGTCGGTCTCCTTGCGAAGCTTTTCCAGAAAACCGCGGGCCTGCTTGGTGACAAAGACGCGCTTGACGCGGCGGTCGACTGGATCGGCCTGTCGAAGAACGAAGCCGGAAGACTCCAGGCGATCGATCAGCGCCCCAACACCAACCTTGCCGACGTCGAGCTCGTTTGCGAGTTGGGTCTGCGGAAGTCCGTCCTTTCGTGAAATGAACGCAAGCACCCACCACTGCGACCTCGTTATGCCAAGCGGGGCGAGCGCGCGGTCGAACATCATGCGGCGCAGCCGGGATACGTCATGGATCAGATAGCCTAGTCGGAGATCCCAGTCGGGCAGGTCGACCATGTCAATTTCTTCCCTGGTATGAAAATCCGGATGCCGGCAGCAAGTGAATCTGGGCGACGTAACTTATACCATACACAAGCGTATTTTCAAAAGAACGAACTTGGAGAGGATTAGATCTCGCGATTCGTCCGGTGCGGCGTTGGCTGAAACGGGCTTAAATCAGCGGTTTCAGGCTAAACTCGACAAGCGGTACGTGACAGAACCCGGCAGCGGGCGATTTACATATCAAGTACATTAGTGTATTAATTTGCGAGGCGGTCAGTCCAGGCAGCGATGCTGCGACTCGAATAGCGGGATATGTCCTTTCATGTTCAATCAAGACCTCCTCAAGGGAAAGCGCATCCTGGTGACCGGCGGCGGGACAGGGCTCGGCAAGGAGATTTCATTGGGCTTCGCCGCGCATGGGGCACATGTCTTCATCTGCGGTCGTCGTCCGGAGGTTCTCGAGCAGGCCGCTGGCGAAATTCGCGCACGATCCGGCGGTCAGGCCGACGCGCTGGTCGCCAACGTTCGTGATGCCGACAGCATCGAAAAAATGATGGCGGAGATCTGGATCACCGGACCCTTGACGGGCCTCGTGAACAACGCCGGCGCCAATTTTCTGGCGCCGACCGAGACGTTGTCGCCCCGTGGTTACGAAGCGATCCGGTCGACCATCATGGACGGCTCCTTCTATGCGGCGCAGGGGTGCGGAAGGCGCTGGATCGCCGCGGGGATTCCCGGCGTGATCATCAGCAATCTGGTGACCTGGGTCTGGACCGGATCGGCCTATGTGGTGCCGGCCGCAATGGCCAAGGCCGCGGTTCACGCGATGACGATGTCGCTGGCGGTCGAATGGGGGCCGAAAGGAATTCGCGTCAACGCGGTGGCGCCCGGTCCGTTTCCGACCGAAAACGCCTGGGACAAGCTCAATCCGCTGGCGGAGACGGGCGTGGGCGCAACCCAGGCGGACGAAGTGCCGCTACGCCGGTTCGGGAAGATGGACGAACTGCGCAATCTCATGATCTTCCTGATGTCGGACGGATGCAGTTACATCACCGGCGACACCATCAGCATCGATGGCGGGCACCATCTGGCGGCGCCGAGCACATTCGCCGGACTTTCCAAGCTTTCGCCGGAAGACTGGCAACGCGCGCGTGAGGCCATTCAAGCTTCCACGCGCAAGGAAAAACAAGGCCGGTCAGCCTGATGCAGGTCGGCAAGGGAACAGCCGGCGCGTTCCGACTGTTCCAACGAAATTCCAATAAAATCCGAACCGACCGGGAGATTCGCAATGGGGCTGGCAGTCGATACAAAAAGCTTCGAATGCACCATCGACGACGGGCTGGCGCATATTGTCCTTAATCAACCCGACCGCGGCAATCCGATCGATGGCGATTTTTGCCACGAATTCAATCTTTGCATGGCGGAATTAAGCGAGCGCGACGACGTCCGCGCCGTGCTGATCTCGGCGCGCGGAAGATTGTTCAGCGTCGGCGGCGATCTTGGCGCCCTCGCGTCGCGTGGAGCCGCGCTGCCCATGACCATCAAGTCGTGGACCGCGGAGTTGCATGCGGCCATCGTGCGAATGGTCCGCATGCGAGCGCCGGTCGTCATGGCGGTGCAAGGCAACGTCGCGGGAGGCAGCGTTTCGCTGATGGCCGCGGGCGATCTGGTGGTGATCGGCAAATCGGTGCGTATCTCGTCCGCATTTGCCAAGGTTGGCTTCACGCCGGATAGCGGATCGACCACAACAGTGACGCGCCGCATCGGGGTCGCTCGCGCCAGGCGGTTTTTCCTGCTGGCGGAAACGATGGACGCCGACGCCGCGCTATCGGCCGGACTGGTCGACTTTGTCGTGGACGACGATGCGGTCGCGGCCGAGGCCGAGAAGATCGCGCGCGAACTGGCATCGGGCCCGACCCAAGCCTATGGCGGGATCAAGCGCTTGTTCCTGGAGACGCTCCATCGTCCGATTGAAAGCCAGTTGGAAGATGAAGCTCAGACGCTGGCCGCGATCTCGCGAACGGCGGATGCCCAGGAGGGCGTGCGGGCGTTCAAGGAGAAGCGCAAACCGAAATTTGCGGGCAAGTAGCGCTACTGATCAGAGTAGGTGGGATCGCGGCGCTCTCGAAATGCCGCGACGGCTTCCTGATGGTCGCTGGTTTCAAGCAGCATGACCTGCTGACGGTCCTCGATCATCAGCGCGGCATCGATGCCGGGCGCGTCGATCAGCGCGTTCAGCGTTTGCTTGGTCAGGCGCAAACCCATCGGTGAGGCGCGGGCCATTTCGGCGGCGAAGGCGAGCCCGGTTTCGAACAATTTGTCGTCGGCAACGACGTCGCTGACGAGGCCGACCGCCTTGGCCCGTTCCGCGCCGAGAAACCGCCCGGTCAGCAGCAGTTCCGAGGCCACGGAGAGGCCGATCAATCTGGGCAACAGATAGCCCGATCCCATGTCGCAGCCGCCGACGCCGACACGGATATAGGCCGCGTTCATCCGTGCCGCCGGCGTGGCGAAGCGGACATCGGAGGCAAGCAGCAATGAAAACCCGGCGCCGCATGCCGGACCTTGAACCAATGCTATGATCGGTTGCGGGCAGCTTCGCATCAGGCGGATGATCCGCGAGTAGCGCTGCTGCATGTCGAGTTGCCGCTGCGGACGTCCTGCGCCGGGCGCCGCGAACGCATCCGAACCGAGTTCGGCACCGGCGCAAAATGCCCGTCCATTGCCGCGGAAGACGACGATGCGCGTGGTCAGGCGGTCATGCAGACCCGAAAAGTAGGCGATCAGTTCGTCGGCCATCACCGGCGTCACCGCATTGAGGGCGTCCGGCCGATTGAGGGACAGGACTTCGATCGCGTCACGCTGTTCGACGGTGATAGCGGTGAATTTGTCCATCTTGTGCGCTCCCCCAGCGATTGTCCGTCGCCGTTACGACAGAATGTCATGGTGCGGTGCTGATTGCGATAGGATCGACCTGTCGTCCAATCGTTCTGTCCCTCGCCCTTCGCGGGTTCCGTCGCGCCGCAAAGGGCTTGCGGAAGAGAATACACCATATCATAATATAGTGTACTAATTTCTGGCCGGCGGGCAACGGGCTCCCGGGCCCATCCATTCGGAGCGCGCGATGCCGTATCAGTCGGTCTTCAGGCCGGATCTCTTCAAGGGTAAGACGATCATCGTCACGGGCGGCGGCAGCGGGATCGGTCGTTGCACCGCACATGAACTTGTGGCCCTCGGCGCCAACGTCGCGATCCTCGGCCGCACGGCCGAAAAACTGGCGGAGGTGAAGGCGGAGATCGAGGAGGACGGAGGGCAGGTCCTGACCCAGGTTTGCGATATCCGGGACGAGGCGATGGTGATCGCCGCGATCGACGCCGTACTCGGCGCCTACGGCTGCATCGACGGACTCGTGAACAACGCCGGCGGCCAATATCGCGCACCGATGAAAACCATCTCGACCAAGGGTTTCGAGGCGGTGGTCCGCAGCAATCTGACCGGCGGGTTCATTTTCATGCGCGAGGTCTACAACCGCTGGATGGAGGCCAATGGCGGGGCCATCGTCAATATCATCGCCGACATCTGGCACGGTTGGCCTGAATTTGCCCATTCGGGCGCGGCGCGCGGCGGCATGCTGACGCTGACCGAAACCGCGGCGTGCGAATGGTCCGCATCGGGCGTGCGCGTCAATACGGTCGCTCCCGGTGGCATCGTGTCCAGCGGGTTCGATACCTACACGCCGGAAATGCAGAAGAAGCTGCATGATTTCACGGCCGGCGTGCCGCTGCAGCGGTTCGGCACTGAAGCCGAAATCTCGGCAGCCATCGTGTACCTGTTGTCGCCGGCCGCGGCCTACGTCACGGGCTCCTGCCTCCGGGTCGACGGCGGCACACCGAACGCGCGCACCACGTGGAAGCTCGAGCCGCATAATCGCAGCGCTGCCTTCGAGGGCTTTCATCGCTCCAGGCTTCCGGAGGCATTGAAGAAGGCGCCGTGACGTAGCCACGCGGAACGCATGACATATCGTATGCTTGTGTACGATTATGGCGTGCGCTAGATGTGGGGACGACAAGCAAGAAAGCGGCCCGGCGAGGCGGCATCGCCGGGCTTCCAAGGCGAGGATACGCGATGGCAGGACTTTATTTCGAACAGTTTTCGGTCGGGCAAACCTTCGTTCACGAGATCAGGCGAACGGTGACCGACATGGACAATATTTTGTTCTCGGCGCTGACCTATAATCCGGCGGCCGTGCACATCGATCACGAATATGCCAAATCGACCGAATTCGGCAAACC
>Ga0075024_100000936_pt1 | contig 11375 bp, 13 predicted proteins | sample Str013_2_FD_71389 | JGI IMG/M metagenome (GOLD analysis project Ga0075024, IMG submission 71389) | Freshwater sediment microbial communities in response to fracking from Pennsylvania, USA - Straight Creek_MetaG_SC_2013 | ecosystem: Environmental > Aquatic > Freshwater > Creek > Sediment... | reverse complement strand
GGCCACCGACAAGCCGACGAACACGCGGATGATGCCGAACGAGATGTTCTGCGTCTGCACTGCGGTAAAGAACTGCGCGTTGGTCTTGATCCAGCTGTCGGCCTGGACGCCGGTCGTGGCCTGGATGGCCTGGGCGACGGTTTCGGCGGCATAGGCGTCGTTAACCGTCACATCGATCGTGGTGACGCCACCGGGCAAATTGGCAATGGTTTGTGCCGTGCGCAGCGCGACATAGGTGGACCGGCTGTTGGCGCCCTTGTTGCCAAGATCGAAGATGGCGCTGACCACAAGCGGCTGCGTGATGCCGCTGGCGGCAGTGATATTGAGCTTGTCTCCGATCGTGACGCCCAAATCGCCGGCCAAATCCTTGCCGATGATGATGTTCTGACTGGACAGGTCAGGATGACCGAGAATGATATAGTCAGGTAGAGTGACAATGTTGAAGTACACCTCCGGGACGATGCCGGTCATCGAAATGGACCGGCTGGTATCACCATGCACGATCAGCGCTGAGGCCGACACCGTCGGGGTGACATTGGTGATGGTCGGCCAGAGTTGCAGTTGGCGCTGGACCTCCTGCCACTGATCGATGGAATGAATGCGCTGGCTGGGCGGCTGCACGACGGCGGCCTCGATGATGCCGATACCAGTGCGCAACGGCCGCGCCACCTCGTCGGACGGAACCAATTGGATATGGGGCTGGGACGTCAGAACCCGCTTGACGAAATTGCCCTGCAGGCCGGTGAGCAAAGCCGACATGAAAATAATGACGCTGACGCCGATCGCGATGCCGATGATGATGAAAACCGTCTGCATCCGGCCTTCCTTCAGGAAGCGGATGGCCGTGATCCATTCAAACGGGGCCCAAGGGCTCATGGCGCCGCAGCCTTGGCCACGTTAGCCCGCACGCGTTGCCCCTCTTTGATTACCGCATTGTTGGCAGGAATGGTGATGGCGCCAGCCTCCAGGCCCGCGATGATCTCGGCCTTGCCGGCGCTGACGATCCCAACCTGTACGGATTGTTTTGTCGCCCGCCCGGCCACCACCGCCAAGACCCAGGGCTTGCCCCCGGCGACATCGCGCAGGCTGCCGGATGGCAGCACAAGGGCCTTGGGGCGGCGCGCCACCTCGATGTCGACCGACACTGTCATGTCCTGGCGCAGGTAGCTTGGCGGATCAGGAGCCTGCAACTTCACCTCGACTGCGGCCCGTTGCAGATCGATCGCGGGATTGACGAAGATCACTTTGGCGGGAAAAGTCTGCTTGGAATAGGCATCCGCCGACACCAGGGCGGCCTGACCGACCGCGACAAGTCCCAGGCTTTTCTCATCGATCTGCACCACGATCTGCGTTTCGCCGGCCGGCGACAATGTCATGAGGACCTTGCCGGGCTGCGCCACGCTGCCAATCTCAACCGCTCGTGAAATCAAGGTCCCGTCGCGCGGAGCGACGACGGTGGTATAGTCGAGACGCGATTTGGCCGTAGCAAGAGCCGCATGAGCCTGGTCGACTTGGGTCTGTGCAATGACGTAATCGCTGCCTCCAGGCCGGTTCGAGGCCACCTGCAGTTCGGCACTGCGTACCTGCGACTGGGCGATATTGAGAGCCTTGGTGGCGTCATCGAGCGCAGCCTGGGTGGCAAAGCCGCTGGATTTCAGCCGCATGACCCGACCCGAAAGGCTCTGGGCGTTCAAGAGCGTGGCCTGCATCTCCTTCAGCGTTTGTTCCGCGCTCGGCAGAGTGACCGTCTGAATTTGGCGCAGTCGGGCCTCGTTCTGCGATACGACACCTTCGGCCTGCACCACGGTGGCTTGTATTTCTCGCCCATCGAGAACGATCAGCGGCTCCCCGGTCTTGACGATCTGTCCTTCCTTGACCGGCACGTTGACGACAACCCCGGTGACCTGAGTGCCGATATCGACGCGGAAGGGGGCTTCGATGTGACCACTGGCGACGATGGTCTGGATGAAGTCGCCGCGGACCGCGACATCAGCGACGACCTGGGGTCCAAGCAGGAGTGTCGGACCGTAGTAGATCGCCGCAGCCAGAGCCGCCACGGCGCCCAAGACATACCAGCGTCTGAACAGGAGGGCCTTGATCAGGGCATTGAGCCCAAAGTTCATGCGCTCGGGCAAACTCTGACCGGCACGGTCGCGCCGGTCATTTGACGTCGGCAGGAGTTGTAGCTGATCTAGAGGTTTCTTCAGCAACGTTGATGCCCTCATCCGAAGGTACGCCGTGGTGGCGCCGTTTCGCGATGCGATCGGGCCGATCCTCCTCGCATAGATCGAAGATGGCGCCGATGCGCCTCGCCCGCGTTGATGTGCATCAAGCCGTGGCGCCATCGGCTACGGCATCGGCCGGGACGGGGAGGGGGACGTCCCCGGCCAAGGCAGCTACGTCTTGCCGTCTACGGCCGCGCTCTTGCCATGAGCCGCGGTCGAGGACTTGTGCGCCTCTACCGAGGGGCCGCGAGCCTTGGTCGAATGTTCCAGCGCGACCGCGTCGTTACCTCTTGGCGTGCATTTCGGCCGCTCTGCGATGCAACCGGATCGCCACGGCCAGTTGGACCAACTCATCATGCAAATCGGGGGAAATAATCTTCCTTGATGCGGGGCCGGGCTATGCCCAGGTCTCTCAGCACCCGCTGGAAATTCATCACCTTGGCGCGCGGGCCCGAGATATAGACTGTGCGCTCCTTGAAATCAGGTATTTCCTGCTGGATCAGGGCTCCGTCGATAAAGCCCTGATGAAAATTCGAGCCGCGCACCTGCCCGTCGGCGACGGCATAGACCGAGCGTAGACCCGGCTCCCGCTCGGTGCGGTCGAACAGACTGGACTAGGCGATCTCGTCGGCCGTGTTGACGCCGTAGAGCAGCAGCACCGCGCGCTTGTCCTGGCGTTTGAGGAGATCTCAAACCATGCTGCGAAACGGCGTGACGCCGATGCCGGCGCCGATGAAACAAGCTTCGTCTTGCGACTCTTGGCCAATGTGAAGGCGCCGGCCAGCTGCGAGCCGAATATCACGCTGCCCGGCATCTGGGCGCCGGGGATAGATCAGTACAGAGACAGTCTCGTGCAGCGAACGATCCCACCAGTTGCCCGTGACAGCCTGGATCACGGCCGCTGCCACGGGCGGGGCTGGCGTACTCAATGAACAAATCGCCAACACCCAAGCAACAGATGGTATGCCAACAGCGCATTGCAACCGGGGAATTCATCGATCAGGTCATTCACGGCATCAATTGCTGCACATATGACCAACTTGAGCGCAAGCCGGGTCAGCGGCCAGACTCTGATCGCAAGCAACCAAACCGCGTTCCGTCAATGCCAGGACTTGGCCAACTAGCATTCTCTCGGCATCGCGCCCTCGCGCAGCCGCGACCACCCGATTTCGCTGCATAACAGCGGCGACGGAAGTTTCTCCAACCCTCCGACGTCGCAGCGGCGTCATCGGAGGACTACATCGGCCCGATCAAACGTTCGTATTCCGATTCCGGAACGCCATAGGATGCGCCCGCCGCGCGGCGAAGTCGGTCACGATCGAGTATCTTGATGTTGCCGCGCGTCGCCTTGATGAGGGAATCGCGTTCAAGCAAATGAATGGCATCGGTCACGCTCGACCGGCGCACGCCCAGCATCATCGAGAGAAAGTCGTGTGTGATCGGGAACTCCATCGCATCCAGACGATCATGGCACATGAGCACCCAACGGGCCAACCGCTCTTCAATGATCGAACTGCCGTTGACCAGGGCTGACTGTGCTGCTTGCGTCATGAACACATGCACGAACCGCAACATGAGATTGCGGAAGGTGGCGCTTTGTTCGGTTATACGGAGGAAATCAACCGTCGGCACCTTGAACCCGGTTCCGCCAATCTGCATGTAGTGATGATGTGGGGTTTGACCGGAATAAAGCAGGACGCTCACTGGCCCCATGCCTTCTCGTCCGTACACGCCAACCTCGATGCTGCGGCCGTCGGCCTTTTCAGCCACGACCGAGACCATGCCGCTTTCGATGAAGTAAACCATGTCGATGGGCCGGTTCGGAATTACCAGCACATAGTCGCGGTCAAGGTCCAGCGGTTCCAGATAAGACGCGAGGACGAGAAAATCCTCCGGACACAGCGCCGCCAGCAGATGATTTCGAACGGAGGACTGATAAATCATGGCACAGCGTCTGTGGAGCCGAACTTTCGTTGGTATCTGGAAGCGTCGAAACGCCGGATTAACCTATTCCGTTATGCCAAACGGAGCAAGTGGTTAGCTCTCTTGGGCGCGGCTTCGTACGGTGCCGCACGAACTGTTGAAGACCTACGAAATGGGCCTATAATCCAACGACGGCAAGGAGTTAAGTGAGCCAATCGTCGGCACGGTGACGCCCGGTGAAGCGGTTCGTCCCGGGCGATCAGACGAACACAGCGAGACTGGATGTTCGGCTTTGCGGTGCTGAGGTTGCTAACCTGTCGTGAAACGATGGCAGTTCGCTTATGGCGTGAGAGGTCTGAAAGTGGCCGGAGTCGTTGGCGATACCGATCCTATGTTTGGTTTGACCGCGTTGTACCAGGAGCTGGGCGATGCTTGGTATGCGCAATGCAAGGCACGCCCCGGGGACGCCTACCACCTTCGGCCGGCCGCTGAGATTGGGGAGCAGGAGTTCGATAGGGTGCGGCCGATGCTTGGCGCCAATTTGAACCAGCCCCATCCCTTTGATGTTCAGCACTGTGTGGCCGAAACGATCCGCCGCTTTGCCCACTGGCCGATGCCGATCGATGTCGTCACCAGCCTCGCGATCCAGACCGGACTGGTGCTCGTGGACAATCCTGCCAAATCGCCTGCAGCCATCAATGGTCGGCTTGGCAGCGCCGCTGCGGCATTTGTTGTCGGCCCGTCTTCCGACGCGGGTGCAATCAGGAGGCAACCTCAGCCCACCGGCCGTCACTACTCGGTTCAACGCATGCCGAGCGAATTCGACACCTCGAATGATGACCTCGATCGCTGACTCGGGCGCTGACGGACAGTCTCGCCGGGATTTGGCTATTGCCTTGGGTTGGCAGATCGCATGGCGCCAACGCCTGGCCCCGCGATGCCGGGCGACCTATTCGACGTCCGACGGAACCTAACAGACCCTTGGGCGTTATCGGGTCAGGACCCGTGCACCAACCGACGTGAGGGGCGAACGGATCCGCGCCATCGGAGGGCCTATTATGAGTTCAATGCGCAATATGATCATCGCGGCGTTGATTGCCGCTGTTGTTGTTCTTGGTTACCTCTACTACCAACGAACACAGAACGACATCACCATTCATTTGCCGACGGTTCAGGTTAATCCTTAAGGAGTGACGGAAACCCGGCGAACCGAGCGGAACCCTTACACTGACGATTGGAGATTTGACAATGAGGCGGCTGGTACTTTCCTTGGGTGTCTTGTCACTGGCCGGTCTCGGCACATCTTCGGCAACCTTTGCCGATACGCGACCGATTAACTTTGTCGCCGCGCAGGCACCCAATGAGCGCAATCTCAAGGATCTTATTGGGGCGGGCGTCAGCAACGAAAGCGGTCAACTTATCGGAACCATCAACTATCTGTTGATGACCGAAAAAGGCCTGATAACAACGGTGACGATCGGGGTCGGCGGGGTGCTTGGCGTCGGCGAGAAGAATGTCGGCGTCCCGTTCTCCGATCTCTCGATCGTTGACGATGACAAGGGGTCCCAAACCATTCGACTGTCGGTCACCAAACAACAGCTTGAAGCGGCACCAAAGTTTCAGTGGCGAGAGACACCGATGGTGGTTCGGGTCGAGGAAACCCTCAAGACAGCCGCCGACAAGGTCCAAGCCACCGCATCCGAAATCGGCAAGAAGACCGGAGAGTTGATCAAGGACCAGTCCAAACCCGCTCCGACCAACCAATGAGGCTGGTCGAAATCTTGCGGAGCGCGTGTTCGCACTCTTCCCGTCACCCTCTCAAAGACCCGTCCGGTGGCGCGCCGCGAGCGGCCTCGGTCGACGCATCGGACCGCAGTCAGGTCCGGTCGCTGGCGTCCGCCGCACCGGCCGCACGCGTCGCATTGACGCCATGGTCAGCTAAGTTCGGCACGAAAGCGAACCTATCATCCTGGGTGCCAACCACCATGCACTCACTATTGAACAGTCGGGTAAGAGCGTCATCCGAAAGCCCGAGCCCCATTTCCATGGCCAGGGCTGACACCACGCCGGTTGGCATCGGCCAACTGGCACAGCGCTGAATGGATTTGGCTACGCAGGCGGCAACGCCCTCTGGATGTGGAGAGCGCAGATCCTGTCGCAACGCGGGAAGCAGGTTGCGGATTTCGCGTCGTCCAACCTCCAGAAGCCGGGTCCCATGACAGGCTGCGCCGCCATCCGGGTTGAACTCAGCAAACCAAGCCTTGCCCAATTCAACATAGAGCGATAACTCAACGGGGCTCGCTGCTGGGCTCTGGATTTGCTCCTGCATTCCATAACTCCCAATAGGTCATTGCCAGTTCGTTTCACATCCTTAAAACGACAGGAGATCGCTCATTCGGGGGACTAAGCGCCCACTAATCTCCTGCCCAATCAACGACACCTGTACGCATCACTAGGGGCATGAATACGCCGGCCGGCTACGAAACCCCGCTGCCAACACCATCATAAGCCAAATTGTCATAATGCAAACAGATAGAGCGGTATCGTACCATGCCGAGGTACGGGTTCAAGGTGCTGACGGGATTTCGCGACGGCGATCAAGCCTATGGTCGGCCTGTTGGGGTCAGCACCGGCAAGGATGACGCCCTGCTGGTCGCCGACGATGGTGGCGACAGGGTCTGGCGGGTGGCACCTGCGCATTGAATTTGACGCCAATGCCTGCGAGCCGTGGAACCTATTGGTCAATCTGGCGTTTACTATCAGGCATCGGAAAAAGTCGGGTGGTCTTGTGGCTGGACATCACCGCCGCAGGCGAGCGCCACGACTCCGATGTGTTCGGTCGCAACATGGAGCCTTACCAATGCACACAAAGCTGAGAACTGCTGGCCTGGCCTCGCTGGCATTTGCTGCGCTTGCCCTTCTGGCATTGCCAGCGCTTGCCGAAACCCTGATGTTCAAGGCCGACCTCGCGGCCGCCTCTACGGTGCCGCCGAACGACAGCAAGGGGACTGGCGTTGCCGATGTCACCTATGACGCGGCGAGCAAGAAGTTGACCTGGACGATCACGTTCTCAGCGCTGACCGGCGATGCCACGGCGGCCCATTTCCACGGCCCTGCCGACGCAACGGCAAATGCCGGCGTTGCGGTCGCTATTCCCGGTAAGGCCAGCCCGATGACCGGCACAGCAACTCTTACCGATGCTCAAGCTGCCGACCTTCTGGCTGGCAAATGGTACGTCAACGTCCATACCGCCGCCCACAAGGATGGCGAAGTCCGCGGTCAGGTCATGAAGGCCAAGTAATAGCGAACAGCGAGAGGTTCGACCAAACTCGGACTGTCCTTAGCAACCGTCGCCCAGCCCTCCCCCGTCAAGACGGAGGGGGCTGGGCATTATGCCGGCGGAGTAAGGGGCTCGATCCAACCCTGGACGACCCGTATCGTAGCTACTATACAGTAGTTACATGGAGGGTCTCATGATTTTGACCTGGGATCCGATCAAAAACCGCACGAACAAACGGGATCACGGCCTGTCTTTTGAAACCGCTGAGCGCGTGTTTGTCGATTCATGCGCCCTCACGAGACCCGATCCGCATCCGGACGGCGACCGGCTCCGAACCGCCGGCGTGATCGGCCATATGACGGTGTTCGCGGTCCACACGGCGCCCGAGTACGACGATGCGTCCGGCACCCCCGTGGGCAGGTTGTTCAGCGCCCGCAAAGCCACCCCTCGCGAAAGACGACGCAATGAAGAAGACAACACATAAGCCATAAACAGCCGAACAGGAGGCGGAACTCGCCGCCCTTGCCGCCATCCCCGACGACCAGATCAGGACCGACCTGATCCCCGAACAGTTCGATTGGAGCGCTGCGAAAGTCGGCCTGTTCTACCGGCCGATCAAAAAGCAGATTACGCTGCGCATCGATGCCGACCTGATCGCCTGGTTCCGCCAGCATAGCACGTCGGACATGGGCTACCAGACCCGCATCAACGAAGCGATTCGTGACTACCTGGCGCAGCACGAGAAAGGCGGAGGCTCGGCGCGCGCAGGGACTTTCCGTAGACGCTGACCTTGCGGCGGGCGATGGCGGCGGGCCGGCAAGGCTATGGAAGAGCCCGGAGTGAGGGGCGGTCAGTGAGCGAACCGCTGGAGCTGTCCAAGTCCTCCGCAAAATGAGGCTGGACTGAAACGTTCGGCCTAGCGTTGTGGCGCTGACACTTGATACCCAGGACTCGTCATCCCCGCGAAGGCGGGGATCTAGCCAAGCCAATGTGTGCCAAAGATTCAATACCGCGCAAATTGCTGGCTGGTCCTGCGTTTCCGGATTGGCCGCTGAGCGCAACTCAAGCTTGGCTGGATCCCCGCCTTCGCGGGGATGACGAATTGTTCGGGTCCCAAACGATAGTGCCAGAACACTAGCTGAGCCCATGCCCGCCCGGGAAGCCGTGCTTCGTTCGTATCCAGCGCACCGTTTTGGTCGCCGACCGCATCACCACGGTTTCGGTCTCGATCGATCCGCGCAGGAATTTCACGCCGCGCAGCAGGCTCCCATCTGTCACGCCGGTGGCCGAGAAGAACACGTCGCCTGATGCCAAATCCGAGGTGAGATACTTGCGCTTGATGTCCTTCACGCCCCAATGTTCGGCGCGCCTGTAATCGTCATCCGTCAACGGATGCAGCCGCGCTTGAATCTGGCCGCCGATACAGCGCAGGGCGGCGGCGGCCAGCACGCCTTCCGGCGCTCCGCCGGTGCCAAGATAAATGTCGATCCCGGTCACTTCCGGCGTGGTGGTGTCGATCACACCGGCGATGTCGCCGTCCGCGATCAGGCGGATCGCGGCGCCGGTGGTCCGTATGCTGGCGATGATCTCGGCATGGCGCGGGCGGTCCAGTACACAGGCCGTGATGTCACCGATCGGCACGCCTTTGACGCGGGCGAGGTTTTCGATGTTGTCGGCGGGGCTGGCATCCAGGTCCACCGTACCGTCGGGATAGTTCGGGCCGATGGCGATCTTGTTCATATAGAGGTCGGGCGCGTTCAACAGCGAGCCCTTTTCGGCCATGGCCAGCACGGCCAGCGAATTCGGCATGGCCTTGGCGCAGATGGTGGTGCATTCGAGCGGATCGACGGCGATGTCGACGCCGGGGCCGTTCTTGGTGCCGACCTCCTCGCCGATGAACAGCATCGGCGCCTGGTCGCGCTCGCCCTCGCCAATCACGATGCGACCGTTGATGTTAAGTTTGTTCAGCTCACGCCGCATGGCGTCGACGGCGGCCTGGTCGGCAGCCATCTCGTTGCCGCGCCCGCGCTGCCGGGCGGCGGCGATGGCCGCCTGTTCGGTGACGCGGACGATTTCGAGGGTCAGCGCGCGGTCGAGGCGGGTGGGGGAAAGTTTGTCCATGTGTCGGCTCACAAGCGGTTGAAATGGGATGCGATGTGTAATTTAGCGTGCAGACTTATTCTTATCAAAAATCTGTCGTGCCTTCTTTTTTATTGTATGCAATTCTGTGATCAAATAATCCACGTCATCCTCGAACTGCTTCAACGAAAATGTCTCCTGAGTAAGACAAATCATTCTCTGATCGTCAATAAAGCGATGCGGCCTGTAATGCACGTCGACTTGCACCTGAACTGCGGGGCCATCAGCCTCAGAGACCAACACGCGAAACGGACTTCCGTTATCTGACGATGTCATCTTTCATCTCCTGATGGCTTGGCATAAAACTTCAGGGCAGCGATAGTCCGTAGGGCGCAATAGGCCTCTTTGCCGTATTGCGCCGCAGGGGCCAACACAATCACTTGCGTCTGCGTTAGCCCCCTGCGGCGCAATACGGCGCGAAGAAAGAGCGCCTATTGCGCCCTACGGTCAGTCGTCAAACACTCTCTATGCGTATCATCTGCGGTTTCGACTCCACATGGCCGTCCGCCTCGATCTTATCCAACGCGCTGCGAATGGCCGCTTCGGTCGTATCGTGCGTGATCATAATCACGGGAACCGGCGTGCCGGTCGAATCAGCCGATCGCGTACCGTTGCGCGGGCGCTTTTGCACAATGCTCTCCAGGCTCACCTTCTCGGCGGCCATGCGCTGGGCGATGGCGGCGAAAGCGCCCGGCTGGTCGAAGACGGACAGGCGCACGTAATAGCCGCCGGCATGGGCTTTCAGTTGCGCCTGCCGGTAGGGCGCCAGCTGCTCCGTCGGCACCACAAAAGCCGGCGTGGCATCGCCGCGCGCGATGTCCACCAGATCGCTGACCACCGAGGAGGCGGTCGCCTTGGCGCCGGCGCCCGGCCCCACCAAAGTGAGCCGCCCGGCATAATCGGTATCGATCGCAACGCAATTGGTGACGCCGTTCACCGCCGCGATCGCCGAGCCGATCGGCACCATGGTCGGGTGCACGCGCTGCTCGATGCCGGTTTCGGTGCGCTGGGCTACTCCGAGCAGTTTGATGCGGTAGCCCAGTTCCTCGGCGGCCTCGATGTCGGCGCCGCGGATGCCCTCGATGCCTTCGATATAGACGTCGGCCAGCGCCAGTTTCGTGCCGAAGGCGAGGCTGGTCAGCAGGGTGAGCTTGTGGGCAGTGTCGAAGCCACCGACGTCGAAGGTAGGATCGGCCTCGGCGTAGCCCTTGGCCTGGGCTTCCGTCAGCACGTCCTCAAAGCTGCGTCCCTCGGATTGCATGAGTGAGAGAATATAGTTGCAGGTGCCGTTGAGGATGCCCTGCACGCGCGTGATGCGATTGCTGGCGAGCGACTCGCGCAAGACCTTGATGACCGGGATGCCGCCAGCCACGGCCGCCTCGAACTTGAGGGCGACGCCTGCGCTTTCGGCCAAGGTGGCGAGTGCCACGCCGTGGTGGGCTATCAACGCCTTATTGGCTGTGACTACCGGTTTGCCGGCCCGCAGCGCGGCCTCCACGGCGGCGCGCGCGGGTCCCTCTTCGCCGCCGATCAATTCGACGAAGACGTCGACATCCGGGCTGGTTGCGACGGCTGTGGCGTCGGCGAGCCATTTGGCTTTGGCGAGGTCCAGTCCGCGGACCTTAGTCTTGTCGCGCGCGGTGACGGCGGTGACCACGAGCGGCCGACCCAGCTTGCCGGTCAGCGTCGCGCCGTTGCCCGCCAGCAGCTGGACGACGCCGGTCCCGACGGTTCCCAGGCCCGCTATGCCGACCCGCAACGGTCCTTGTCCGGCACCCGCCATGGCGCTCTCCATCTCCAGCCTGCAC
>Ga0075024_100000932_pt1 | contig 11380 bp, 13 predicted proteins | sample Str013_2_FD_71389 | JGI IMG/M metagenome (GOLD analysis project Ga0075024, IMG submission 71389) | Freshwater sediment microbial communities in response to fracking from Pennsylvania, USA - Straight Creek_MetaG_SC_2013 | ecosystem: Environmental > Aquatic > Freshwater > Creek > Sediment... | reverse complement strand
CGCAAGTTGAACGAGACTTTTGCCAAGTTCATCCTGACAAAACTGCCGCTGGTGACTTTGAAATCCGGCATGACGCTGGATGGAAAGATTGCCGGGCCGCAAGGCCATTCTGTGAACGCGGAAGTCCACGAAGCCGGCGGCACGATTGCCTGGGTCACGAGCAAAGAGTCGCGTGAGCATGTGCAGCAATTGCGGCATGAGTCGGACGCGATCATGGTGGGCGTGGGAACGGTGGTGGCGGACGATCCTCTACTTACCGATCGCACCGGCCTGGCGCGGCGCCGCGGATTGCTGCGGGTGATCCTGGATTCGCGGTTGCGGTTACCGGTGAATTCACGCGTGGTGAAAACAGCGAAAAATGACGTTGTGGTGTTCTGTTCGTTCGTGGAAGAGAACAAGCGGCGTGAGCTGGAAGCACGCGGCGTGCGGGTGGAGCAGGTGGCGCTGGGGTTGAGTGAGGGGCGTCCGGACATGCAGAAAGTGGTCGCGCGCCTGGGCGAACTGAACATCACCAGTCTGTTGATTGAAGGCGGCGCGCTGGTGAATTGGGAAGCACTGGCTACGAGCGTCGCCGACAAAGTGTTCTTTTACTATGCTCCCAAGATCCTGGGTGGAACCGGGTCGGTTCCCTTTGCCAGCGGAGCGGGCTTCAAACAAATGAGCGAGGCGGTGGTAGTAAAGAACATGACGCTGCACCGGTTCGGTGAAGATTTTGCCATGGAAGGTTATTTGCGCGATCCGTACGCAGCAAGAGACTAATCACAGAGAACACAGAGGTCTCAGAGACAATAAGCGAGGGCGCTAGAGATGTTCACAGGGTTGATCCAAGAAACGGGACAGATCGCCGGCATTGAGCAAGTGCCGGTAACAGGCGGCGCTGCGCGGACACGCATTACGGTGACCGCCCAGAACATTCCCGGCAAACTCAACACGGGTGACAGCGTGGCGGTGAGCGGCGTCTGCCTGACGGCGCTGGAGATCACGAGCGGGCGTTTTTCTGCTGATTTGGCTCAGGAAACTTTGGATCGAACGTCATTGAGCAGGTTGCGGCAGGGGTCGCTGGTAAATCTGGAGCTGCCGGCACGGGCGCAGGACCCGCTGGGCGGACACATCGTCCAGGGGCATGTGGATGGCGTGGGTTCGCTGGTAAGCTTGGAGAAATTGGACGATCGCGAAGACTGGCGGCTGATGCTGGAAATTCCGCAGGACGTGGCCCGCTATGTAGTGCCGCAGGGGTCTATCACGATTGAAGGCATCAGCCTTACGGTGGCGGCGATTGCCCGGACGCAGGTTGAGATCGCCATTATTCCGCATACCTATGAAGTTACGAACCTGCACGCTCTGCGCGCCGGTGATCCGCTAAACGTGGAAGTAGACGTTCTGGCGAAATACGCGGAGAAGATGGCGCACAAGGGAGCGGCAGGAAAGTTAAGCGTGGAAGAGTTGGTTCGACGCGGATTTTAATGTTCTTCCCAGCAAAAAAACCAGCACAGCCTGTTTTGACTGTGCTGATTCACATCGGCTGGGCATCCGCTCAATACAAGCTGGGGAGGATTGCCACGGCAAAGCCCGCCGGTCTAGCGCAACCTGGTAATAACTCTGGATTTCCGCGGCCGGGAGCAAAATGCTCCCCCAAAGCCACCAACATCAAGAGCTTGTTTGTGGCCGCCGTTTAGCTGCCTGCGCTCGCCAGTAACACGTAAATCAATGCTACGGCAATCGCTGCCAGAATCCGCATTCCGCCGCCCTGGTGGTTTTTCTTTTCCAAGTACTGTGTTTCCAAGTGAATCAGGTTTTCCATGGCTTGTTTGCCCTCAAGTCCGAAGAATTCTTGTTCGGCCCATTAAGCCCTGACGGTTTGTCCCGGCTTAATCTTTATTGCTTGCGTACCCTTGCTTGCGTACCCCTGGGTTCGATGCCCGTTTTTCCCCGGTTCCCGCTAAGGTCGGGGAGTTTTTACAAACTCTTTGCTTTGTTAGGGTGGCCAGCGCTGTTTTTCGCGAGCCGTCGTTTTCATTGCAATCACAACCGCAACATCTAACTTGGCTATCCTGCGGCGGTCCTATAAGGAAAACGATTAGAAGGGAGTTAAATTCCTTAATCACTCAATTTTGGGGCAAAGTATGGCGGCGCGAGGTCGCGTGCCATAGGGAACGGCAATAAATAGCATTGTTAAAAACTTTAATGATTGTTTAATCACATTCCAAATGTACCGACGACAAACTAGCCCACGAATCGACGGGTGGATGCTTCCGGAATCACCTCGCTAGAGATCTCTTTCTCCGGCGTTATAACTTCCGGTGTGCAGACACAAAAAATTTAGAACTTCCCCTGCGCGCTGTGGATGAACAGCGTGGTGGATTGGCGACGAAGGCCATGAGCAAGACTGGCGACCGGGCCCCATGGCGTACGTGTATGGATACGTGTGCTTAGCAGCAAGTTGTAATGCCAGTTTTAATCTTGGCTCCTGTGCGGGGGCCGTAGGGGCGTTTTTTTGCGTCCAGCGGCCGCGGCGGCATGGCAAGTCTTAGCCGATCGTGGGACACATAAGGAGCAATACCATGATCTCCAGGCAGAACTTGAGGAAACTCATACTGCTGGTTTCTTCCGGATACACGATCACGATGGTTGGCTGTGGAATCATGCCATCCTCGGGATCGCAAAACCAAAATGCGTCCAACGGCAGCGGGAGTTCACACACGTCCGCTCCTACACCCACACCGACGGCCACTCCTTCTCCAACTCCGAGTGCGCCCTCAGTTTCAACCCCGACACCGACACCAACACCCGCGGCTTCTCCCACGCCTACTCCTACGCCCGCACCAACTCCGAGCGCAGTAGGCAATGGTGGCACCGGCGACGATAACGGCGGTGGCGGCGGTAAAGGTAAGGGTGGTAACGGTGGCGGCGGTAACGGCGGCGGCGCCAACGGCGGTGGCGGCCATGACGGACGCGGACTCGGTTCGTTGAAGACCGTCTCCATCCCCGGCCCCACGGCCACGGAACTCAGCAGCATCGTGTTCGACAAGCAAGCTACGCTCGCCCTGGGAAAAGCGTTCTTCTGGGACATGCAGTTCGGCAGCGACGGCCAAACGGCCTGCGCGACTTGCCACTTCGGCGCCGGATCAGACTCCCGCTGGCAGAACCAGATTGATCCAGGCTTGCGGCGTGTAGACGGCAACGGCAATTCGTCGCCGGATTCCACCACGTTCAGTTCGCTGACTCCTGCGAACCATGCTCTGACGGCCCATGATTTCCCGTTCCACAGGCTTTCCGATCCGAACAACCAGGCTTCGCCCGTACTTTCCGACAACAACAACATTGCCGGATCGCAAGGCGTATACGACTACAAGTTCAACGACGTGATCATCGGCAACGGCGAAGAGAATGAGTCTTCCGTGGCTGATGGCGTATTCAGCACCATGGCCAATGGCCAGCCTCTGAACGTGCGCCGCAGCACACCGCGCAACGCGCCTTCAGTGATCAACGCCGTATTCAACTACCGCAACTTCTGGGACGGCCGCGCGCAAGGCACCTTTAACGGTGTGAATCCTTTCGGCGCCGGCGACCCGAACGCGCGCATCCTGCTGGTTGATGCCAGCGCTCCGAACGGCTTCCGCCCGGTGGCGCTGCGCTTGTCAAATTCCGCTTTGGCTTCACAGGCTGTTGGACCGCCGGGAAGCGACGTGGAAATGTCGGCAACGGGACGTTCGTTCGTGAAGATGGGCAAGAAGATGCTTTCGCTTCAACCCCTGGCTTTGCAAGTGACGGCCGCGGATGACAGCGTTCTCTCCAGCCTGAGCATGGCGCCGGGACCGGGGCTGAACAGCACGTACGTAGATATGGTGAAAGCCGCCATCCAGCCCAAGTGGTGGGATTCCAACGCAGTGGTGGATGCCAGCGGTAATTTCCTTCACACCGGACAGCCGCTGAATACCGACGAGTACTCCCTGATGGAATACAACTTCTCCATGATTTGGGGAGTTGCCGTTCAGATGTACGAGTCCACGCAGGTTTCCGACAATTCGCGCTTTGACCAGTTCATGGAAGGGCAGACGACCGCTCTTAACACTCTGGAACAGCGTGGCTTGAATCGCTTCACCGGCAAAGGTGGTTGCAGCAACTGCCACAACGGCGCGGAACTCACGGATGCCACGGTTTCCAATACCCTGGCTAAAGGCACGGTGGTTGAACAACTGCCCGGCGGCGCGTGGCACGATATTGGGTTCCATAATATCGGTCTACGTCCCACCACGGACGACATGGGTGTGGCTGCCGGCGATCCTTCCGGACTTGCTTCACTCTCCATGGCGGCGATGGCCTCTCAGGGACTTGTCTCCGGGACGCCCATCCTGCCGGGTTCGGCTGTGAGCGTTCGCGGCGCGGTGAAAACACCGGGACTGCGCAACATTGAGCTGACTGGCCCGTATTTCCTGAACGGCGGCCAGGCCACTCTGGCACAACTGGTGCAGTTCTACAGCCGCGGCGGAGACTTCCCATCCGCTGACGTGGATCCAAATCTTGAACGGGCGGGCTTCACCTTTGACGACCAGCTGGCGGTTGTGGCCTTCCTGAAATCTCTGACGGATGAGCGTGTTCGTGCCCAGAGCGCGCCATTTGACCATCCATCCCTTGTCGTCCCCAACGGTATGGTGATGGTAAACGGCGTGATGACGGAACAGACCATTACGATTCCGGCTACAGGCGCCAGTGGCGGCTCACCCCTGCCCAAGTTCTGCCAGAACATTGGAGCTGCCTGCGACTAGAGACGACTCGACACGACTCTACGACTCAACAATTTGGACGACTGCTTCCCTGCTGTACTTTAGAGAGGCCACTCGAAAGAGTGGCCTTTTTATTTGGGTAGATTCGTGATGTTGACCAGCGCGGCGTCCACCACTTGCTGTTCCGGACGGCACTCATGCCGGTCAAATTCGGCCTGCATCTGGGCCTTCGCCAGATCGGCATCGTGCAGATTCTCCTGGCGGGTGCGAAAGGCGAGCATGCACACGTCACAATAAGCCACACTGGGAGTAACTCCGATAAACCGGGCAATCTTGAGGTTGCGCTCAGGCATGGGTGACATGATTACAGGGGAAAGGCGGAAGGTCAATGGGGCAGTTTTTTTGGCGAAAAAAAAATTCAAAAAAGTTTTCTCGCACAACCTTTTCATTCGAAATTTGTGTTATTAAGTGAAGCGGGTTTGCTTTTGAATTCATTTAAGGAGCAAACCCTTTGACGGACGCAGAAGACTTACTCTCCGCAGGCTTCATACTATTGTCGTAGACCTTGTCCTTTTGGCGATCGCCTTAGTTGAAGGCCTGAAACACATTTGGTATGCAATTCAAAAATAATCCATCTTCGGATGTTAATCGTCTTCTAGTAGAGATCAAGCTGCACGCCCTTTGCTTCGGAATGTAAAATAGCCTGCGGCAGACTGCCATAACAGGGGGCAACATGCGTTGGACACCGGGCGGAACCAGTGATGATGTGGAAGATCGTCGCGACCAGGACTCCGGCGGCGGAGGCGGAGGCGGCTTTGGTGGGTTCGGCATGCCGCACGTTGGCATTGGGGGCATCATCATCCTGCTGATCCTGAGTTTTGTTTTTAAGCGCAATTTCTTCACCCTGCTGAGCGGCAACGGCGGCGGGGCGCCGACTACGGTAAACCGTCCGGACCCGGACCGCACCGCCAAGGAACAGCCTGAAGTGCAGTTTGTTTCGTTCATCCTGGACGACGCGCAGAAGAACTGGGCACAGATTCTGCAGACCGAGGGCGTCCCTTACCGCCACGCCAAGCTGGTGCTTTTCCGCAATTCCACTTCGTCAGGATGCGGAGCAGCGCGCGCGGCCACCGGGCCTTTCTATTGTCCTGAGGACGAAAAGGTTTATATCGACCTTGATTTCTTTGACGAATTGAAATCACGCTTTGGAGCGCCGGGACAATTTGCTCAAGCCTACGTGCTGGCCCATGAACTCGGCCATCACGTGCAAAAACTGATCGGCGTGGAAGCCAAAGTCCGGCAGTTGCAGGAACAAAATCCACGCAACGGCAACGCGCTGTCCGTCCGCATGGAGTTGCAGGCGGATTGCCTGGCCGGAGTCTGGAGCCACACCACCGAACAACGCAACCTGCTGGAAAGCGCAGACGTGGACAGCGCCCTGGGCGCCGCCGCTGCCGTGGGCGACGACCGCTTGCAGAAGCAAGCTACCGGACGGGTGAGTCCGGAAACGTTTACGCATGGGACGTCTGCACAAAGAACGGAGTGGTTCAAGCGCGGACTGGAAGCAGGAACGATCCAGGCTTGCAACACGTTTCAATAGGCCACTGCCAACAGCGCAAGCCGGGGATTGATGGCGCGACAGTTAAAGCGCGCGGCGAGAGTGATGACGATCACAGCAGGGCTGGCGTACACTTGCGCTAAGATATCGAGCCAATCGGTGTTTTGACAATCGTTGTTTAAAGTAAGCAAAAAGCGGTGACGCGCTTGAGGTGATTGCATGGATTCCACGCGTCTGAAAATAACCGCGTTTTTTGTTCTGTTCGCTTGCACATCGTGCTCACAACCATCCCAGCCACCCGCTGCTGGAACCACTGCCACAGCGGCAAAAGAAGCTTCTCAACCTGGCGGTCCGGTGAGCGGCAAAACCGCGCTGTGGGAAATGTCAAAATCCGCGCATACATGGGCCAAAGACCAGATGCCCCTGGCGCTGGAAAGCCAGAGCGTTGCCGGCGTGACGAACGCAGACGGCAAGGCCGGCATGTGGAAGGGCACGTTTGGGTCGATGACCAAGCATGAAGCGCGGTCCTTTACTTATTCGGTGGCAGGGCACCCGCCGGACGTTTACAAAGGGACAACCATCGGCAAAGGACTTGCCTGGTCCGGTCCCACGCGAGACGCTTTGACCTTTCAGGCATCCGAGTCCGAACTGGCGGTTGATTCTGACGCTGCTTTCAAAACAGCAGCCACGCAGGCGGCAGGATGGCTGAAGCAACATCCAGGTAAAGAAGCCACAATTGCACTGGGCAATGCCGCTCGCTTTCAGGGAGCGGTCTGGTACATCTTTTGGGGCGATAAGAAGACTGGCTATGCGGTGTACGTGAACGCAAAGACCGGCGAAGTGGTAAAGTAACGAGCCCCCGCCCGGGGAAAATCCGCACAGAAACAAGAAGGACACAGGGCGGTCCCGCTGGGCTTTACGCGTTCCTACGCGTGCCGCCACGGCAGACCCTGTGTCCTTTGATTCTTGCTCAACTTGTCATCCGCAACCTCGTCACGCGCAACGCGCCGGACATGGAAGGGTGAGTGTTGAAAGTTTCCGCTTACTTCAAGGTACGAATGAATTTCACCAGGTCTTTAATCTGGTCCGCCGTCAACTTGTTTTCAAAGGGAGGCATTTTGCCTTTGCCCTTGGTGGTGGTCTCAATCAGTTGGGCGTCAGTTTTCTTGGGGATCTCAGGCGACTGAAAATCTTTTGCGCCCATGGTGGAGCCGGCCTTGCTCGCTTTGCCGTCAGCGCCGTGGCATGCCGCGCATTTTGTTTTGTACAGAGCTGCCGCATCTTCCGCCTGGACGGGCACGGCCACACTGATAACCAGAGCAGCGATGGCAATTATCATTGCAACTTGGGAAACTTTCTTCATGAAACTCCTCCTGTCAGGGATACTTCTCGCGTTGGTTCGCCTACATAGAATAACGCAGTGGCGGATAGAAAGTTGTGCTCTGGAGCACACTTTTCAACCGTCCTGCGTTTAATAATTAAACATAAGAAATCACAAAGATGTGTGAGATACGTCACAGCATGAACAAAGAAGTCGCGAGCACCTACACGGCCTCCGGTTGCGAAGACGACATGCGCGCGGCGGCAACGCGGAGCACAGGATGCAGAATAAAATAAAGCGCCGCCACGGCCAGTGGAGCAACCACGAGCCAGGCAGTTGCGGCGTGCCAAGTGGCCGTCCAGAGCGTGCGGATGGCGCCCATGGTGTCCACGCGAATCAGGTGCATGATCTGTTCCAGGTTCAGCGGCATACGCGCCGCGCGGAACAGAAACTCTCCCATGCGGACAAACGGAATGAGCAGCACGATCTGCACCGGATACATCAGATAATTCACCAACTGGATGGCCACCGGGTTGAGCCGCAACACGAATGCGATAACGAAACAGAGAAGCGTAGTCCAGCCCACGGCCGGGAACACGCCAACGACAATCCCCAGGGCAATACTCAATGCAATTTTCTGCGGCGTTACGCCCTGGCGCAACAAATCCAGCACCGGACACACAAGCTTTCTCATCATCCATTCACGCACGCAGACGTCTCCTTGAAACCTTTAACCCGTGGCTTGAGTATTTTGTTTTGACTCTTTTCGCTCTGTCTTTAATGCTTTGCGATTTACGTTAAAGCATAACCGGGAATCCACCGGCCCACGGGTTACTGCGGTTCATATCGACAGAATTTCACGTAAGACTGTAAGTCTCAAGCGGCCCTTGCGGCTCGAGCGCACCCGAATCAGCCCTGGCAAACAACGGTCCTGGTGAAACACCGGCCATGTTAGAGTACGGAATCGCTGGTAAAACGGATTTACAAGGACCAACAAATCTTATGGCGACACCTGATCCGAATTCGTCTTCCTCTCAAAATTCGTCTTCTTCTCAAAATTCGCCTTCCTCTCCGAATTCGTCTTCGTCTCCGAACTCATCTTCGTCCATGTTCCAGGAAATTGCTGACGGGCGCACGAACCTGGTCTTTGAATACGTGTGGAATGGTAATCCCGCCACAGCCGCCGACCAGGACGGCGTTTCCCTGCTGCAATGGTGCGCCTACTATGGCGACGTAAGCGCCATGAAGTTCCTGCTGATGCAAGGAGCGTCGTTTGAGGGGCTGGGCGAAAATCTGGGGCTCAACGGCGCGTGCTTCCACGGACACTGGCAGCTTTGCCAATTCCTGATTGAACGCGGCGCGGACCCGAACCAACCGTCCGCCGATACGGGCGAAACGCCGCTGCATTCCGCGCTGGTGAAACATGAGAGCGCCAAGCACACGCTGGTGGTGAAAGTCCTGCTGGCGCACGGCGCAAAACCGAACTGCGCGACCAAGCCGGGAGTAGAGACCGGCGGCTTCATGCGCGACGTCCGCACACGCGGCGAAAGTCCGCTGCACCGGGCGGCGGCTTTTGGCCAGGAAGAAGCCATTCAACGATTGCTCGATGCCGGCGCTTCCCGTGAAGCCAAGGACGCGAACGGCGATTCTCCGTTGACGTGGGCCAGTTGGCATCTGCGGCCAACTCCGATTCTGCGCAAGCTGCTGTACGGGGACTTCCGCATTCGGCCCGAGCATCAAGGGATGGAAACGAATCTGAGAGGCAAGCCGAAAGAGTAGGAGGCTGGCTCTGGGGCGCAACCCCTTCGTATATAATCGGCGCACTTCTTGAGGGGGGTAATGCGATGGCCTTGGTAAAGAGCAAGTTCAGAAGTGTGGGATATTGGTTTGCCGGCATTCTCGCCGTTGCGCTGGCTTTCCTACAGGCGCTGCCTGTATTGGGCAAGAACCGGACAGAAAACAACGTTACCTCCACCGGCGCCCAGTCCACTGCAAGCGAGACCGATGTGCTCATCGCCACCATGCTGGGCGAAAGCAGCTTCTCTAACGCGGAAATCGCCCAGGCCACGGACCCGAAGCTGAGCACCACGGCTCCGAAACAGGCTGCCACCAAAACCGACAAGCAGCCGCAGCAGGCAGCCAAGATCAAGACCACCGGTCAACCGCAACAGGCGATGAAGATCAAGACCACGGACCAGACGACCCAGCCGCAACAGGCGATGAAAATCAAGACCCAAGGCCAGCCGAAGCAGGCCATGATCATCGAGCCGGGGTCGCGTTCAAGCGTAAAGGCCGGCCAGCCGAAGCAAGCAGTGCTGAATGGCGACCCGCCGGCCGCAAAAACCAAGACCACCGGCCAACCACAACAGGCCATGAAGATCAAAACGACTGGTCAGCCTCAGCAAGCGATGAAGATCAAAAACAGCACGGACCAGAAGACCCAGCCGCAGCAAGCCATGAAAATCAAGACTGGCGACAAAAAAGTCAACTAGGGGCATATCTCCATGTTCAGTGACGACCGGACAGCAGATGTGTATCTGCTGGGGTCAGGCATTTACAGCTTCATGGACATGACGCTGCTCACGCAGCATATCCTCAGCACCAAGTGCAAGACCGTTTACTTTCTGCATGACCTGCCTTCGCTGGAAAAATATCTGATCAAGCTGGTGCCGCGCGCGCAAAACCTCATGCCCATTTACTACCTTGAGGGCCGCGACCGGAATGACATTTATGACGATATCGTCCAGCACGTGCTTCAGACCCCTGCGGAAGACCGTCCGGTAGCGCTGCTGCTGCATGGCCATCCGCTGGTGTATTCCACCATCTCGCAAAACCTTATTCTGGAATGCGAAACCTTCGGCCTGGAACTGGAGATCGTCCCGGGCGTCTGCTCGATTGACCGCATGATGGTGGACCTGAAACTGGATATCGGGCAGCAAGGCGTGCAGATTCTTGAGGCGTCGAGCGCCGTTCGGCTGCAGACGACCATTAATCCGGCGATTGGATGTTTCCTGCTACAGATCGGCGGCTTTGCCGGAACCGCGACGCGCAGCACGGTAACCAAGCTGGAGACGATCACCGAGTTCAAAAATTACCTGCGGAAGTTTTATCCCGGAGATCACAAGGCACAGATCATTGAGTCCGCGGTGGAGTTGGGATTTTCCAGCCGCGTGACGGAAATCGAAATTGATCAGTTGGAAAGCGCGCAGGAGATTTTCAACTACAACGCCAGCATGTATCTGGGGCCGCTTCCTGTCCCGATAAAATAAGATCGTTTCGCAGCCACATTGCCACAAGGCTTGGGTTATGCGGGTGGCGCATTTTGGATAAACAAGCAGGAGACGTGCCGTATGTCCAGGCTCATGGTAGTGCTATTGACGACTGTATGTGCGCTGGCTGGAGACAATTCATTCGGTCTCCGGCTTGCCCAACTCAACGCCGATACCGCGCTGGTGCTACGGTCACAAGCGATTGACGAATTTCCCTTGTGGTCTCCCGACTCGGAGTGGATTGGAGCCAATGTTGAGGGACGGTGGGTAAAGTTGAAATTGAACGACGTTACGCTTGCCACATCAGAGTGGCATCACTCACCCATTGCAGCGGCAGTACGGAATGCACCGTTGATAACCCTCTCCGCCGACGAAGTTGCGCAATGGAAAGGCCCTAAGAGCTTGTTGAAAAAGTCACTACCGGTACCGGGGAGAAGTGTGATAAGAAGCAGGGATGCGAGGAGACGATCAGCAACTGCAAACCGGGATGTTCAGCTACGTGGCGTTG
>Ga0075024_100000930_pt1 | contig 11383 bp, 10 predicted proteins | sample Str013_2_FD_71389 | JGI IMG/M metagenome (GOLD analysis project Ga0075024, IMG submission 71389) | Freshwater sediment microbial communities in response to fracking from Pennsylvania, USA - Straight Creek_MetaG_SC_2013 | ecosystem: Environmental > Aquatic > Freshwater > Creek > Sediment... | reverse complement strand
GTTATACAGTTACTTACTAACCCTTATTTATAGTTTACATTTTAGCCGGGATTCACTTCCCGGCTTTCTTTTTATAATAATCTTCTGACTGGTAATCAAATGTTTTTATTTGAGTTTTTTTGTAATCCGGGTCATAACGAACAAAAATATACAGGTATATCGCCCTGCTGAAACGCATGAGCCATGGTTGCAGAAGGACAAGCAAACCCGAATTGATTCCCAGCCACCATAAAAAACGATTGTCTTCACTTGACAAGCCAATCACTAACCACCACATGACCAGGCTCAGTCCGGACATCACTACCGTTAACGCATAACTTACATATCCTGTGCCATACCAAAAACCCACTTCCAATTCAAATGGCTGGCTACATTCTGTGCAGTTGTCGGGCATCTTTAATGTTTGTTTCAAATTCCATGGATTGCTGTTGGTGAACATGGACCCTCTTCGGCATCGCGGGCATTTCGTGGTCAGCATGCTCCATATATAATTGGGCCTGGTTTCTTTTGACATTTTTTTATTTGTGCAGCAAAGTTAAGACTTTGGAATTGGGTGTGAGGTGTTGGGCGTGAGGTATGTCATACCTTATACCTTACGCCCTTCTACCCCACGCCTTTCTTCTGCAGTTGATACAATTTTATATGTTTCAAAAAAGTGAGATGTGCAATATTAACGGCTATCACATAACCAAAAAATCCATCCATAAATCCTGCGCGGATAAGATAGCTGCTTACGAATGCCCAGCATGGGTTAAATAAAATTTTGGCAAGGCTTGTTTTTTTGCCATTACTGAACATTGCCTGCGCCGATATGGTACTGAACCGATTGTTCTGTTGAACATGTTCGTCGATTGATGTGTATGAATAATGCAAAATATCACCTGTCAAATGAATCACTTCCACCCCGGGCGGTATAACAGGTTTCTCATGAATACGGTCATTGTTCCATTGAATTTTATTGCGGTTAAACAAACGTACTTTGGTATCCGGATACCATGAGCCATGTAGTATCCATCGCCCGCAGTAATTTGTGCGCCGGTTCATGCTATATGCAGCTGATTTAAAACCTTGTTGCCTGATATTTTTGATAGAGGCAATCAATGAGTCATCCAGGGCCTCATCAGCATCTAATGAGAGCACAAAATCATTCGAAGCAAGACCAAGCGCAATATTTTTTTGCATACCATACCCTTCGAAATTGTGTTCAACAAACCGAACCTGATGCTCCATGCATATGGCACGAGTATTATCTGTAGAAAAGGAATCCACAACAATGATTTCATCGGCAATGGCTTTTACCGATAAAATGCACCGCCCGATATTTTTTTCCTCATTGAAAGTAATGATAACAACGGATAGCTTATCCATGTAAGGTCCGGGTTTACCGGTATTGTATTTTGCAGCAAACTTATACAAATATCTGCATCTGTTTTCAATCAACCGGAATTGCTTGTCAGGTTACCTTATTGGTGAGCAGTGAAATATCAAATATCGGCCCTCATCATGTGTAGCGAAATATTTGTACCCAAACGGAACAATAGGAAGCGGAAAATATTCTGAACAGGGTTGAATAAAATAGAACAGATCAGGCAAATAAATTGTAACTTGATAGTGATTACAATCCCGTACAATGATAACTTTTTTCTTGGTTCAAAGAACCTGGAATATCAATAGGAGATGAGCCAGGTTCAAATACAATTGGTATGGAAACAGCAACCAATAAATTTCAACAGTTAATCAATGGCGAGAAGCCGGTATTGGTCGATTTCTCTGCCGAGTGGTGCGGCCCATGTAAAATGATGGCTCCAATACTAAAAGAAGTGAAGAAGAATATGGGTGAGCGGATTACCATTATAAAGATAGATATCGATCAAAGCCCGCAAACTGCGGCGGCATATAAAATACAAAGCGTACCGACACTGCTATTATTCAGGAAAGGAGAAATAAAATGGCGGCAATCTGGCGTCATTCCTTCCAGGCAAATAGAGCAGGTTCTTATCCAAAACGCCTAAGGGTTAGTAATGAAACAATATCGGAAATAAAATAATGCTGACTGTGGGTATGCGAAAATTCCGGCAATAATAGATTTAATATCATTTACAATGAAATTTATGTACGCACAATTGCCGGGCATTGTTATTGGATTTATTTTACTCGCGGCTTGCAATACCCCAAAAGAGGTACAGCACAGTCCGGAACAATTTATTATCGGTGATGCACTGCCAGACGCTCCTGAACTTGCGCCAAGAGGCGAATACAAGGTCGGCGTCCGAACATTGGATTTTATAAACAGGGCGCAAATAAATATCCTGCAATCCAAAGCTGGCAATGAACCCTTCTATGATCGTCCGCTTAAAGTTGAGGTATGGTATCCGGCCATCATCCCCAATAATAAAAAAGAGCTGACCACTTATGAAGATTTTTTGGGTGCGCCCAACGATTCCACCAGGCCCCTAATGTCATTTACGTTTATGGGAAGAGCGCTACGTGACGCCGCTCCAGATTCGAAACAATCTCCATTTCCGCTCGTGATTGTTTCACATGGTTATCCCGGATCAAGGGTTCTCCTGACTTACCTGACAGAAAACCTGGCATCAAAAGGGTATGTTGTAGTGGCGATTGATCATACTGAATCAACACATCATGACAAAGCGGGTTTTCAAAGCACATTGCTCAATCGTTCAAAAGATATTTTGTTTGTGCTGAACCAAATGGAGGTTTTGGGAAAGCCCGGCAACCAAAATTTTTTAACGGGATTGGTCGATGCAGGCAATACTGCGTTAATTGGATATTCGATGGGCGGTTATGGCGTAATGAATGTGGCCGGGGCCGGTTACAGCAAAAAATTAGCTGGTTTTTTTGCAGGGATCACCAATGGCAGTAAATCCATTGATATACTCACCAGCGCTAATGTTGATTTTAAAGCTTCCATAGATCATCGCATCAAAGCCGTAATTGCCTTTGCTCCCTGGGGCATGCAGCGTGGAGTTTGGGATGATGAAGGATTGAAGGGCCTGAAACTACCAACGTTTTTCGTGGCCGGAAGCCAGGATGATGTTTCCGGGTATGAAGATGGTACCAGGGCCATTTACCAGGGAGCGGTTAATGCGGACCGTTATATGCTGACTTACGTGAATGCCCGGCACAATACGGCCCCGAACCCGCCACCGCCGGAGACATTACAACCAGGGCCTCATGCAGCGGATTACTATCATTATGCAGAGCCGGCATGGAACGAACACCGCATCAATAATATCAACCAGCATTTTGTCACGGCTTTCCTGGGAATTTACCTGAAGAAAAAAGATTTTGGAAAATATTTAGAGCTGGGTGAAAAATCAAATGTAAAAAATTGGACAGGGTTTAGACCACGCTCATCAGTGGGTTTGGAACTTTTGCATGCGGCAGCCGACAGATAAATGGCCGGAAAATCATTGTACAGACCCATGCCTTGTATATTTGCTACAGTATGTTTGTTGAAAAATATTTCTTTTAGCATAAAGCCATCCGAAAATGAAAAAAAGGACCTTTCTTAAATTATCCTCCGCATTCGTGGCCGGCACTGTAGTTTCGCCCATGGCAGGTTGGGGGCAACGCGAAAAACTCCGCAATTGGGCGGGCAATATTGAATACAGTACCGACAGCGTGTTTTATCCTGAATCGGTTGAACAGGTCCGGCAACTCGTAAAAAAATATAAGAAGTTAAAGGTTCTCGGCTCACGCCATTGTTTCAATAGAATTGCGGATAGTACGGAACATCTTATTTCTCTTAAACACTTGGACCAGGTGGTTGCTCTTGATCCAACTGCGCTAACGGTAACGGTTATGCCAGGAATTACGTATGGTCAGCTTGGGCCTTATCTTCATAGTAAAGGTTTTGCATTGCATAACCTGGCTTCCCTGCCGCATATTTCTGTTGCGGGCGCATGTACAACTGCCACCCATGGATCGGGCGTTAAGAACGGAAACCTGTCAACAGCAGTGTCTGCAATAGAATTTGTTACTGCAGATGGCGGACTGGTTCAGCTTTCAAGGAAAAAAGATGGCGAAAATTTCCGGTCTGCGGTTGTTGGACTTGGCGCGATTGGCGTATTGACAAAAGTTACACTTGATATCCAACCCACATTCATGGTGCAGCAAGATGTTTATGAAAATCTGTCCTTTGATCAACTCAAAGATCATTTTGATGAAATAGTATCCGCAGGGTATAGCGTCAGCCTGTTCACAGACTGGCAAAATCAAAATTGCAGTGAAGTATGGATCAAAAGCCGCATTGGCGAAAGCTCGGCTATTGCATTGCAACCTGAATTTTTTGGGGCGAAGCGGGCGACCAAAAATCTTCACCCGATCGTTGCACTTTCTGCAGAGAATTGTACTGAGCAAATGGGCGTTCCCGGTCCCTGGTACGACCGCCTGCCGCATTTTCGTATGGGCTTTACACCAAGCAGCGGCAAGGAATTGCAGGCAGAGTATTTTGTTCCCCATCATCATGCCGTGGAAGCGATACTTGCAGTTGCCCGCTTGCATGAACAAATTGGCCCACAACTAATGATTACGGAAATAAGAACCATCGCGGCTGATGATCTGTGGATGAGTCCCTGTTACAAAGAACCATGTGTGACGATTCATTTTACATGGAAACAAAACTGGCCCGAGGTGAGCGGCCTGTTGACTTTGATAGAAAAAGAGCTGGAACCTTTCCACGCCCGTCCGCATTGGGGAAAATTATTCATGATGCCTTTCGGGAAACTGCAAGCACATTATGAAAAGCTCACTGAATTTAAGCAGATGATTAAGCAGTATGATCCACAAGGTAAATTCCGCAATCAATTCCTGGATACAAATATTTATGGCGCCTGAAGCGTGTTGATTATTTTAAAACCTGGTATATTGATTTTGAAATAATTTGTTAGCGCTGCTTTCATATTCTTACCAGGATAAGAATTAACAAAAGGATTTTTTTTATTCTTGTTTCAGTTAGTATGACTATGTGCCTATGCTATGTGGTAAAATTTATTTTTGCCACATAGCATAGGCACATAGGAAAGTATGATGAATGCGGGTTTTCAGCAAAGCCAGGTATAGATTTTCGATTCGTATTTGAAATTTGTATGCCGTAATTTTAAGGAAATTTAAAACACCGCGGCAGGCACTATGAAAACTGCATTCATTTTTTTATTTTTTTTATCCACTGCCGTTTCATTGACTGCACAAAATAACTGGGTTTTTAAAAAGGAAAGAGATGGAATAAAAATTTACAACCGCCATTCGGATATTTCCCGGTTTAATGACATTAAAGTGGAAATGGATCTTGTGGGCACCATCTACCAGCTTGCTGCAATCTTGTTAGATGTCGAAAGATACCCGCAGTGGGCCTATGGCACCAAATCATGCGTACTGGTAAAACGAATCAGCAACCGCGAAATCATTTATTATTCTGAAATCGAAGTGCCCTGGCCCGCAACCAACCGCGATTTTTATGCTAGTTTCAAGGTGATATTTGATTCGGCCGCACGTTCTTTAAAAGTAATCTCGGCAGGTATAAGGAATTATCAGCCCGAGAAAAAAAACCTGGTCCGTATTCCTTTGTCAAATGGTTTGTGGAACGTATCTACAATTTCAGATAAAAAGATTCACCTTCAATACATATTACAATTAGATCCTGGGGGCTCCGTGCCCGGATGGGTTTTAAATCTTTTTTCTGCAAAGGGGCCATTGGAAACATTTGGAAACCTGAAGAAAAAAATGGAGTTGCTGAATAAATGAAACAGATTTTTTAACTCCGGTGATGGTTACACACGCACTAAGTTAACAGGATAATAATTATTTAAGCATATCATAATAAAAACTCCATTGTTTTCTGCAGGATCCGCCAAAAACTCCCAGCCCATTTTTAATATTTCCTACAGGCGAGGATAAATTATTCACAGGAAAGTTTCCAAAATCCAATGTATATTTTTCATATTGGGACAGATAGTCGTACAATTCTTTGCTTACTGATTTTACCTGCACCTGTACAACGCCCAGTTGCTGCGGGTTAGCGGCAATAAACTGATCTCTTGCAATGAATATCTCCGTTTCGAATTCCCGGCCGTTAAATGTGGAATCACTTACAAAGATTCTTCGGAAACTGCTATCCAGTGAACTCATCTTAAAATTTTCAGTCCTGTTATCGCGGGTAAATACATTGAGCCGGATGAATTGGTGTGTGAGCATGGTATCGAGCAGGAGATTTACTCCGGGGTTATTCCCGACCTGCTGAAACAGGTCATAGCCCGACTGGGTATCATAATCATATTTTGTGCCCTGCCAGTAAAAATATCTTGATAGCATCACCAGTTGTTTGACGGCTTCAAAGAAGTAAAAGTTTTTTTCATTGCCTGCATCATCGATGACGAATTTGAATCTCAGCACCTGCTTCCCGTTAAATTCATCATGCTCCGTTTCAACATGGCTTACGGAAAAATCGTTGGGGATATTTGTTGTTGCAGAGATGGTGCCCAGTAATGGGTCCGTAGCCGTCAGCGTATATTCAGTATTATATAAGAAATTGCCTGGGCCAGAGTATACCGCCATCGGGTTTGAAATAAAATCCTGTGAGGTGTTCAGTGATAACTGTTGAATTGAGCCATCTTGTGCTGTAATGCTTGCCGCGACAGAATTTATTTTTTTAAAAATTACAGAATTCCCGGATCCCGCCGGCAAAGTTTTGCCGATCGGGATATTGGCAGAATCACCTGCTGTGATTTCTGCAAGCACCACAAATTTATCATCCAGGAGTGGGTGGTTATATAAATTTTTCCTGCATGAGGAGACCAGGATAATCCCCGCAATGATATAGATGCCACAAAGGAATTTGCGCCGACCAGATGAAAAGATATATTTTTTATGAAGCATCATGCTCAGAATTTTAAAGTAAAGGATACATAAGGAATAATGCTGTAAACGGTGCTGCCCGTTTCGATGAGAACGCTTTTATTATTCAGCGAACCCAACAGGTCATAGCTATATTGATCAGGCGAACCAGACATGTTATACACCCCCACTGCAATGACTGATCTTATTTTTTTTTGCTTTGAACTATGATATTGTACAGATGCATTCAGTCTTTGATAATCGGAAGTCCGATATTGGTTCGCGCCGGTAAATTGATAAATAAACCGGTAATTTTTTAACAGATCATCCGGGTTGTTAATTTGCTGTACATTGTCAAAATCAGGGTAGATATAATCCGGCAAGGAAAAAACATCACCGGTGGAGTAGGACCATAGTGCTGAAATATCAAATTTTCCGCTGAGGTGATAGGCGATTCCAAGATTTGCAACATGCCTGCGATCATATTTATATGGAAATTTTTTGCCGTTATTGATATTTTCAAATTGCCTCCAACTCCAGGATAAAGTATATGTCAAATGCAGTGATATTTTTCTTGCCGTCCATTCCAGCAAAGTTTCCATTCCATAACTCCAGCCTTTCCCATACTGAATATTCTGTTCCCAATTTTTATCGTTGATAAAGTAGCTTTTTCCACCCGCATAATTCGTTATGTTATGCAGTGATTTCCAATAACCGTCTAGGGAAAACCGAAATCCTTTTTTGTTGTTGAATGCATATCCCAGGTTATACGACTCGCTTTCTTCTGGTTCCAGTGCGGCTGTGCTTGGAACCCATATATCGGCATTCAGGCCCAGATAAGGATTTGTTACCAGGTGCAGGTATTGTGTCATTCTGTTGAATGAACCAAATACCTGGTTTTTAGCATCGAATTGATAAGCTGTAAAAAACCGGGGCTGAAAAGAAAGGAATTGATAATTCTTGAACTGGTAATTAGAAACATGGAGGCCGGGACGGATAAAAAAATGATGATTCGCTTTATATTCAATTTCAGCATAGCCCGACAAATCATCGAAAGGCAATGGCTGGAAAGAGGTAAATCCTTCTTCATTATCTTCCAGGTGCAAAGTGATTTTTGTATCAAAAGGTTTGATGATGGTATGATTGAGTCCTGTTCCGATATTCAGCCTTGCTTTTCCTGACAGATAAATTTCGGCCTGTATTTTAGCGTTGTAATGTTCGATGGAAGAAAATGTTCCCAGTGATCTCGATTGCACCACTTCTTCATTGTCGTCGAGCAGGCTGTATTTAAAACCGCCCAGGTTGCTGTACCTGCTCATATCCACGGAAGTATTGATGAATGACTTAGTACCGATAAGATGGTTCCACCTGACGGAACCCAGCAGATTACCCCATTGATGGAGGTTATCTGTATTCTTGCCTGACTGATTTACTTTATCTCTGCCATTGTAAAAATTAAACATCAGTTTATCATTCTTACTCAGCAAATGCGTCAGCTTGAAATGTATATCATAAAAATCCGGTTGTAGATTGTTTTGAAATCGCAACAAAGCAGAGGAGGGCCAGCTATGCCGGAATGAAGTCATCACAGCCGTCTTATTCTTAATGAGCGGCCCTTCCAGTGTAAAGGAACCGGATAAAACATTGGCGTTGGCTTCACCCTGCCAATGTTCCATATTGCCGTCCTTGGTGTAAACGTCAATAACAGATGAAAGCGATCCGCTGAACCTGGATGGAAAATCACTTTTAAAAAGCCGCAGGCTTTTAAGCGAAGTCTGATTAACCACCGATAGCGCTCCCAGCATATGGTTTGGATTATAGACCTGTGTTCCATCGAGCAGGAAAAGATTTTCGTCGGGCCCACCTCCTCTCACCAGCATGCCGCTAAAATTTTCCGGAATGCTAGTGACTCCCGGGAACAGGTACGCAGCACGGGTCGGGTCGTTTTCGCCCAGAAAAAAATTATAAGATTCATTCAGGTCGCTTGGAATTTTATCTGAGCCATTTTTTTTTAGCTGGTTGTCTGCTGTCACAATTACTTCTGTCATTTCCGTTTTAGCAATAAGTCCCATGTCCATCCTTGTATTGGCATGCAGGGACAGATGTATGATTTTGGGAATATAACCCGCATAAGATACTTGCAGTTGATGCTCGCCTTCCGGAAGAGATATGCTGTAATATCCATGTGCGTTAGTCAATATTATTTTTTGATTGGCAGTATCCACAATAGTTGCATCAATCATCGGCTCCATACTGATATCTTCATTGATAAAACCAAATAAAGTGTAGAATGGAACCAGGTTATCGGTGTTGATCGGTGTCGGAGAAACGGCAAGAATGATTTTATTATCTTTTTCCAGCAATTTTACGCGCTGGTCCTTTAATACTTTTTGCAGAAGCATGCCCAGAGATTTTTCGGTTCCATCCAGTTCAATGATATTGTCGAGAGACAGATTATTGGATGAATATTCAATCACGATCCCGGTCTTGTTCCGGATCTCTTCCAAAAAAGTTTTGACGGTAGCTTTTTTTATTGACGACTGGTATGGCCGCGAGCGAATATCAGTTTTTTGTGCAATGATATTGTTTAGTGAAAGAAAAAAAAACAAGGCAAGCACAAATGATTCTTTGTGCAGGAAAGGGGAAGACTTGATTTCGGTATGGTTCATGAAATCCTGGATTTGCATTAAAATTGCCCTTGCTTTTCCGCCATTGGCCATCTGAAAAAAAACAACATGTTCATTTACTTTGAATACAGCAGGATGCTGTTCTTATCGCGATTGATCATAAGCCCGGTGGCTAACCGGATTTCCTCAAGCGCTTCTTCAAGGCTGTTTTTTTCAAATCTGAAATTAACTTTTAGTGTATCACTTTTAGCGGCCAATTCATTGGACAATTTAATATTCACCCCGTAATAATGGCTCAATTCATCCACCATTTTACCCAGGGGAACATTATTGAATTCCAGGATTCCGTTTTTCCAGGAAAGATAATTGGTGTCAGTAATATTATCTTCTTCAAAAACTGTTCCATTGTATGATGCTTTCTGTCCTGCCGTCAGAATAATTGCATGAACCGAGTCTTTGATATCGGCAAACCTGACTTTGCCTTTTGCTACAAAAACTTGCTCTGTATGGTTGAATGAACGGAGAAGGAATGAAGTGCCCAGCACTTCAATGATGCTGTTGTGAAAGGTTATCCGGAAAGGCAATTGTTCATTATGCGCTACTTCGAAAAAAGCTTCGCCGGAAAATTGAAGATTGCGTGTATGGGTGCCGAAATTACCAGGATAATTCAAAGTGCTTCCTTTTCGAAGAGACACTGAAGAGCCATCCGGTAAACGGATTTGCATATTCGCGAGTCTTGCTTCGATGGCAGTTACCTGGGATCCCTGGTGTTTGTAAGTATAATAAAAAACCCCGGCTGTAAAAATTAATAATAGGACGGCCGCGGCCCAGAGCATATTTTTAGAAGTCAATGCAACAGACCGGCTGATAGTTGTGCGATTCTGGGTCTTATTGATTTTGCTGTCAATAGCTGCCCAGGCCTTAGCCACATCGAATTGCCGGGCATTTGCAATGTTTGAACTTTCCAGCCAGATTTTCACGAGCATATCATACTCCTGTTGATTGGCCGGGTTTTCTCTGAGCCATTCAGCAAGTTCGGCCTGCTCCTTTTGAGAGGCTTCATGGTTTAGGTGCCTGAAAATAATTTCTTCCATATATTCTTTCCACTGCATACGTCTCTGATTAAAAAACATCATTATGATGAAATCCCCTACTATTCATTCAGCTTACAGTAACATATTTTTTCGAAAGACATGAAATAATAGATGCATTTCTTGATATTTAATATTTCACGCCTCGCGATAATAATATTGAATCAATCAGCTAAATATATTTGAGAGGCAGATCATAAACACAAATAGTTTATGCTGCTTTACAAAATCTCTCAATATTTTCAGCGCTTTGCCAATTTGGTTTTCCACGGTTTTCACCGAAATACCCAATATTTCAGCAATTTCTTTATACGAATAATTATTAAATCGGCTCATTAAAAATACATCCTTGCATTTGGGCGGCAATAAAGCGATTGCTTTGGTTACCTGGGAAAGATAATCGCTGGCCTGGTCCGGATCTTTTTCCAGTTCAGGAATTTCAACAAGCAAATCTTCATTTTCAACCGAAACCCGTGCAGCTTTCTTTTCCAGTTTCAGGTAGGTAAGACAGTTATTCCTGACTGCAGTAAATAAATAATAGCGGATGGATACAGAAAGAACAATATCTCTCTTTTTTTCCCAGATTCTTAAAAATATTTCCTGGACAATATCTTCACAGGTGTCCTTATCCCTGATAAAAGCATAGGCATAATTACAGAGCGTATTATAGTATTCTTCAAATACTAAACGAAATTTATGATATCGTTCCTCATTTTCTGCCGGCATTGTAGGTTTTCTCAGAGCTTTTTTGCTATATGGATAATCGAAGATTATCAAAAAAATATGTAATACAAAAAATAATTAAACGAT
>Ga0075024_100000928_pt1 | contig 11386 bp, 6 predicted proteins | sample Str013_2_FD_71389 | JGI IMG/M metagenome (GOLD analysis project Ga0075024, IMG submission 71389) | Freshwater sediment microbial communities in response to fracking from Pennsylvania, USA - Straight Creek_MetaG_SC_2013 | ecosystem: Environmental > Aquatic > Freshwater > Creek > Sediment... | reverse complement strand
TCCTTATCCTTGGTCCCCCGTTGCCGGGCCCAAAGGCTTCGTCCATCATTTTCTGAAATTCCTGCTTTGATATTTTCTTTCCATTGGTGGGGGCTTTTACCAATTTTTTATCTACGGAAGGTTGAATGTCTTCGGCTGTAAAAACGACCCAGCCATCAGCAAGATCCACTTTTAATACCAATCCAGGTAATCCTCCAAATTGTTCCGGACCAAAGGGGGCGGGGATTTCTTCGGTATACCAGGCCACCACATTATCTCCCTGCTTGGTGGTAGCAGTTGCTTTTTTACAGGTATAGTTTTTAATTTTTACGGTTTCTTCGGAAAGTTTCCACGACAGCTTTCTCAGGGTGTCTTCAATGATATATTTTTTTGGTCCCAGTTCTTTTTGCTCAACTGATTTTTGTAAAGCGTAATTACGGTAGGTTTCATTGTCGCCGTTCCCCATACGAATAACCATCCTGTTTCCATCTTCACCCGCCTGCTCCCTTATGTCATTTTCTTCCGGCAAATCTTTGTAAACAGATTCGTCCCCGGAATATAATAACTGTGATTTGATGGTCGTAAATTCCGGTATCATGGCTTTCATATTTTCATTTTCCGGCGGAAGGCGTTTATACATATTCATTTTTCTTTCGTAAATAATCTTTCCTTCGTTTGCCTGGCCCATTACAGATTGCGCCAGCATAACCACCATTACTGCCAGAAGTACTTTTTGCATATCAAATTATTTTAGCCAAAACTATATTTCTTCATAAGCAAAGCAGGTTAATAAGCCTTTGTTTAATGTTAATTAAGGTTAAAGCGATGGCAACGACGATAGGGAATTAAATACATTTGTACCTGTAGGTGCGGCGAAAAGCCCTGCCGGCAAAGCATTTGCATATAAAGGCACCAGGAAACATGAAAAATAAATTACGAATACCGGTCGTATTAATGATACTTACCATTGCGGTAATTGTAATATTTCAGTCTTACTGGATAAGCAAAAACTACAAAGAAGAGAAAAAGCTTTTCGCAGTCAGAACCAACCTCTTGTTTCGGGAAACAATGTTCAGGCTGCAGGCATCCAAACTGCACCTTGATTCAAATATTAAAATCAAGATCCAGGATAAGGAAGGGATTATCAGCATGACCAATGTGTTGCAGGAAAAAATAAAGGATACGGTATTTCATAAAACCAATGTCCGGTCGGCCGTGATGATTTCAATGGACCCAGCCAACCATGTATTCCAAAAAGATACATCCGTTAAATATGGAATCAGGAGCCCGGTGCCGGAAATCAAAGTGTTCGATTTCTTGATTGGCATAGATTCACTGCAGGATTCCATTCATATAAAAGAACTAACCGCAAAATACCAGGAAGCGCTGCTTAAGGAAAATATCAATGTTCCTTTTACGATAATTAAGGGAGATTCTTCTTTAGAGCAGCCGCTAATGCCTCCAGACCCCGAAGACAATAAAGTGACCATTGGTTTCAGGCACCCATCTACCTACCAACTTAATATTCACAATGAATCCTGGTACCTGTTTAAAAAATTATGGCAGCCTATTTTAGTTTCCCTGTTCTTAGTGGGTGCAACAATATTCTCATTCCTGCTGCTTTACAGGAACCTGGTAAAACAAAGAAGGCTCATAGCAATAAAAAATGATTTTATTAATAATATCACACATGAGTTAAAGACGCCCATCGCCACTGTAAGTGTTGCGATAGAGGCAATGAAAAAATTCAACGTGCTGGATGATCCAAAACGTACAAAGGAATACCTCGACATTTCGGAAAATGAATTGCAAAAGCTGGGCCTGCTGGTAGATAAAGTATTAAAACTTTCCATGTTTGAAAACAAGGAAATGGCCTTACAAAAGGAATCTTTTGATCTGAGATTACTGGCGGAAGAAGTGATTATTTCCATGCGCTTGCAATTTGAAAAACAAAAGGCAACAACAAAACTGGAAGCACAGGGGGAAAATTTCATAATTGAAGCCGATAAATTACATATGACCAGTGTGCTGTACAACCTGCTGGACAATGCATTAAAATACAGCAGGGAAGATCCTCATATTGTGGTGAAGATTATAGACCATACACAGTTTATAGAAATTCAGGTAATGGACAATGGTATAGGTATAGCAGCAGAATTCAAAAGAAAAATATTCGAACAATTCTTTCGGGTGCCATCAGGCGACAGGCACAATATAAAAGGATATGGACTGGGGCTGAGTTATGTTTCGCATATTGTTGCGCGTCACCAGGGGTTTATAGAAGTTGAATCTGAATTGGGAAAGGGAAGTACATTCTCCGTGAAAATGCCTTTTAAAGAGGCTTCAATTATTATTTATGACAAGGGTAGAAAATTGTTTAAGAAGAGTATTAAACTATGAACACAAAAGTATTATACGTAGAAGATGAATTGTTCCTTGGTAAAATTGTAAGGGAAAGTTTGCTGGGTCGCGGCTTTGATGTGCAAATGGAAAGCGATGGCGCAAAAGTAATAAATGCATACAAGCAGTTTCAGCCAGATGTATGTGTACTCGATATAATGCTTCCAAATAAAGACGGATTTGAAATTGCAGAAGAAATTCGCAGGCTGAATGTGGAAATGCCTATTTTGTTTTTAACTGCCAAAACACAAACGGCAGATGTGGTAAAAGGATTTACATTAGGCGGGAATGATTATATCCGCAAACCATTTAGCATGGAAGAGCTGATTATAAGGATTGAAAATGTACTGCGGAAGAAAATCACGAAATCTCCGGCAACACAGCAGGAGGGGTTCAGAATTGGTAAATACCAGTTTTATACAAACCGCCAGACCCTTATAAAAGGAAAAGAGGAAAAAAAACTTTCTTACCGCGAATCTGAGTTATTAAAATTATTGTATGAAAACAGGGACGGGATTATAGATAGAAAAGATATACTTACACTACTTTGGGGAAATGACTCCTTCTTTAACAGCCGAAACCTGGATGTGTACATCACCAAATTGCGAGGCTACCTCAAAGAAGATCAGGCACTGCAAATTATAACCATCAAAGGAATTGGCTATCGCTTTGTGCTTGATTAATGATATGAAATTAAGTTAAACGCGACCGATACTGGCTGTTTGTATTTTGCTGGCGGCGCGGTTTCTATTTGAAATATATTTCCAAACCCAGGCGATAGTAAACGTAGGAATAAAATCAGTACCGGGAAGAATCTCTTCTGTAAAATCAAACAAAGCGCCAAACGCACCTTTCCAGCCACCAAACATTATAAAGAATACAATCGCTGATATGGGAGCCCACACTATATCTGCCCATTCACCAATACCTGGAAGCGCATAAGTGGCACATCCCAAAGCATCCATGACCAGGCAAAGAATAAGAGAGGGTTGTTTTTTCATTTTATTTTTTAACGTGGCTGAATAAATGCAAATCCTGCACCAGTTATTGGTACAGCCATAAGGACGCAAATTCAGCAGTAAACGTTGTAAGGAAAGAAAGCGGAGGTGTTTATTCTCCTTCTGCCAAAAACTTCAGGTAAACGCCGTTGGTCCAGCCAAATCCATCCTGGTTGGGATACTCACCGCCACCAGCTTTACTCTGCGTTTCACTCACATTGTACTTTTCCATCATCTTCCCGTTTGATTGGTAAATATTTTCGTTGGTAGACATCCAGTGCTGTCGGATTTTATTGGCCAGCGGTATAAAATGATAATTTTTTAATCCTTTATAACTTATCCATTGTAAAGGGGCCCATCCATTGGGCATATCCCACTGCTGCCCAGTTTTTACAAGAGTTGTTACTACACCACCACTTTTTAAAAAAGATGATTCAGTAACTGCCGCAACGCCCGCGGCTTGTTTGGCGGTGGCAATTGAGAAAAATAATGGAAACAGCGCTGCCAATGTGAAAGAACCGGTCTGTTGTGCAGTTGGAAAATGATAATCAAAATAAAACGCTTTCTCCGTGTTCCAGCAATAATTGTTAATAGCACGCTGCCTGTTCATGGATCTTTTCTCAAATTGTTCCGACAGGGAAGCTTTGTTTTGCGATGAATAGATATTTGATAATAATTCTTCCATGTAGAACAGCAGGCAATTTAAATCTACGGGTATAAGATCGGTGGTTTGAATGGTCTCCATTTTATTTTCTTCTTTGAACCAGCGGCTGCTGAAATCCCACCCCGATTCGGCAGCTGCCCTTATATGCCGGAATACAATAGCAGGGTCATCGCTGGCTTTTGAAGCTATATGAACATCTTCTGCGTATGCTTCAGGCCTTGGTGAGTCCTTATCATCCCAGAAGCGGTTGAGTATTGAACCATCTTTCAATTTTACAATCCTGCGGTAAACATCACCGGGTTTTGAAAGGGTGTTTTCTCCATCCATCCAAAATGCATATTCTTTCTCCAGCTGGGGCAGGTACCTGGTTAATATTTCTTTTCCATTTTCTTCGGCCAGCAGTGAAATCATTAATGCAAAAAAGGGTGGCTGGGATCTTCCAAGATAATAGGTTCTGTTGCCATTGGGAATAAATCCGATGCAATCTATCAGGTAAGCAAAATTGTCGACTATATTCTGAATAATATCAGCCCGCTTTGTAACCTGGAGGCCCAGCATAGTAAAATAACTATCCCAGTAATAAATTTCTCTGAACCTGCCTCCGGGTACAATATATGCCTTTGGAAGAGGGATGAGCGTACCACCTTTATTGCCAGGCTGGCGCAGCAGTTCATCCCACAAATCGATAAGGTGTTTTTTAATGGGCTTATGGGCCGATAGGTAGGAAGAAGCAGGTTCAGCAGGTAAAACAAAATGATTGGTCACAAATGCTTTCAGATCAAATCCCCGAACAGGCCGTTGTTTTTCATATTCCTGAAGAATATCTTCAATTGGAGAAGCGGGGATACAATCCACGAAAAATTTTGAATCCGGAAATATTTCACCGGACTGAACGTCGGAATACAAAGATCCAAGGCTTTCAATGAAAAACATGCTATCGGTCATATTTGATTAGAATGCTGGTTGATAATAAGCTAAGTGGTTGCTTTGTTTTTTAGCTGTAACCTCCTGAATAAAAAGAGGCAAATAATTAGTATCGTTATGGGTATCAGGGAAAAATAAAAAGCCTTTTGTCCACCATAATGTTGAAAAATATTCCCTGTAATTATCGAACCGGTAGTACCCCCAATGGCAGAGAAAAATATAATCAAGCCAGACATTAATCCATGTGATTTAACCGGAAGGGTACTTAATATTACTGAATTAATGGCTGGGTATATGGGAGCTATAAACAGGCCTATTAATGGGAACACAAAAGCAGCAAGCGGGGCATTGCCCCAACCGGTAATTGCATGATCTGTTACTTTACTTGCCAATGGAATGGCCACAACCACCAGTGTCGCCGCTAAAATAAGACAAACAGTTACTACTATAAACCAATTTAGTTTCTTTAGTATAAGACCTGCAATAAACCTACCTACTGCTGTTGATCCAGCCAGGATACTGGCCATTTGAATACTTAATACGGCTGGAAGCAGTAATACTTTATTATTAAAGGTGGGTAGCCAACTCATAATACTTTGTTCAATCAGTACATAGAAAAAGGCGCAAAAAACAAAAACCAGAACAATGGGAGAAACAAGTAATTGTAAGGAATTAAGAAATTCTTGTTTTGAAGATTCAGATTTCACATTAAGTTTCGATTTAGATTCATCCAATGGGGCGCTTAATAATAGTAAAAAGGCCAGGAAGGCAATACCCCCGAGTAGGTAATACACTTTTAGCCAACTGGTAGATTGAGGATGTTTATTGTCTACAAACCAGCTAAATATAAAATTACCCGACAAAATCCCTATCATAAAGAAAGATTCAATAAAATTCATGAAGCTTATATGCTCCTTCTCACCTTTTGTTACCAGTCCAATAGTGCTGTAAACCGAAATCTTAATAAGAGCGAAACAGGATCCTATGGCAGCGAATAATAATTTAATGGTAATAAAACTGGCAGTAAATGGCATTACCATACATACCACCGCAATAAAACCCAAAGCGATAAGCATTGCTTTTTTGTATCCGATAATGGTGATAAAGGAGGCTGCAAGAAATGACACACCTGCAATACTAAAATCCTTAAACATTTCCAATATTGCGGCAGAACCTTGGGTAACGCCAAAATTATTCTGGACCTGGAGAATAACCGTTCCCACACTGTTCAATAAAATCGCAAATACAAAGTAGTTCAAAAATAGGGATAACTTAATTCTCCAGTTTTGCATGCTGCGGCAGTTAATATGGTTGGGAAAATACGGCAGGCAGATTCCAGTATAAAAAATGCCTGTCTAAAGATAGCCAGAAAACAATGCAAAAAATCAGCTTAGCGCTGGGAAGGTTGTTAAGATTGAATGCCCGGAATATGTTTCTTTAATATGGCATCTATTTCATCCAACCGAAATGGTTTGGAAATATAATCACTCATACCAGATTCTAAGCAACGTTCACGGTCCTCTTTCATAGCATCTGCAGTAAGGGCAATAATAGGAATGGTTGCAATCGGCGAGTCGGTTTGCCGAATCAGTGTAGTAGCCGTAAAACCATCCATCTCAGGCATGTTCACATCCATAAATATGAGATCGGGCCTCAGGGTCTCTAATAAGGAAATGGCTTCTTTACCATTGCCTGCCTTGGTTACTGTGAAACCCATTTTGCGCAGCACTTCAGTAATCAGCAGCATATTTAATGGCTCATCTTCTACCACCATAATGGTTGCCGAACTGGTAAGCTTGGCAATTTTTGGATGGGCGCCCTCCTCGGCATATACGGTGGCCTGGTTATTAAACAGGTTGAGCAATGTTTGATTCAGTTCATACAGTTTTACAGGTTTGGAAAGAAACTTCTGTATTCCCGTTTTTTCAGCTTCATGCTGGTACATGTTTTTTTCAAGAGACGAGAGCATTAGTACCACCGGCCGCTGTTGCTCATATCTTTTATTGATTTCTTTTGCCAGCATGATACCATCCATTCCCGGCATATGGTGATCCGTAATGATTAAATCAAACGCCTGCTGTGCTTTCCTTGAATGTTCTATGGCGGACAACGCCTCTTCCCCACTGCTGCTAACCTGGCAAGGTATTTCCAGGTAATTAAAAATGCCCTGCATCAGTTCGCGGTTGGTAGTGTTGTCATCTACAACCAGTACACGCTGCAATAGTGGTTTTACTGAAGGATTTAAGATAGGTTGTTCGTTGGTGATTTCCAGCGCCAATTCAAGTGTGAAAGTGCTTCCCTTTCCTGTATCACTGTCTGCAGACAACACACCACCCATCAATTCTGCCAGGCTTTTCGATATGGTCAACCCAAGACCGGTACCACCATATTTTCGGGTGGTGGAAGAATCGGCTTGTGTAAAGCTTTCAAATATTTTTACCAGTTTTTCTTTTGGTATACCAATGCCCGTATCCCTTACCTGTACACCTATGTTTACATATTTCTTATCATTTTTATAAAAAGGTTCTCCTATTCTGCTTACACCAATATAAATCTCCCCCGATTCGGTGAATTTAATGGCATTACCCAGCAGGTTCACCAATATCTGGCGAATACGCACAGGGTCACCATTAAATAATACCGGCAATTGAGGGTCGAGCCAGAAAAGCATTTCAAGATTCTTCTCATAAGCCTTTACACCAAGCAGATCTACGGTTTCCTCCACCAGCTCATTTAATTTGAAGGCAGTATTATCGATAAATAATTTTCCTGCTTCAATTTTTGAGAAGTCCAGGATATCATTGATAATATTCAACAGACCAAATGCTGACTTGCGTACATTTTGGAGATATTCTCTTTGTGCGCGCTGCAATTCGGTAGTCAGTACCAGGTCAGTAAACCCAATTATACCATTCATGGGTGTACGCAGTTCGTGGCTCATATTGGCCATGAATTCACTCTTGGCCCTGCTGGCTGTTTCTGCTACCTCTTTTGCCTTCACTATTTCTCTTTCCATTTCTTTCTGTTCAATGGATGCTGCCAGTGTAGCCGCAAAGGATTGTAGAATGGAAAACTCTGTAGGTGTCCAAACCCTTTCCCGTTTGCATTCATTAAAAGAAACAATTCCCCAGAACCTGTGGTTGGTGAATATGGGGATCAGCACAATTGATTTTATATTTCCTTCTTCATACCTGGTTCTGCCAATGCCTTCCGGTAAATCCTTCACCAATGATGCATAAATTTCATTGCTCTTAAGTGTATTGATAATATTTTCGGTAAAACACAGTTGCCAGAATTCGAACCGCTCATTTACATGCTGTATAATATCCAGGTCACTGCTCCATCGTACTATTTTGGTGGCATGCACATGATTGTCATCGGTACTGTTTTTATATACATTTACTGCATCCACCTGCATTTTGATACCCAGCATGTAAATGGCTTCACCAATGGCAGATTCAAGATTTTTATTGCTGATGAGCTGGTGGGTGGCTTCTGCCACTGCCTGCAGCAACTGATCCTTTTTACGTAAGTCTTCTTCTACCTGTTTCAGCTCAGTAATGTTGTGGGCAAAACCAAGAATACCCCAAACCCTTCCTTTTTCATCGCGTAAGGGAACTTTGGTGGTACTGAAATAATGTTGTGTACCATCAACAATATTGGGCTCTTCTGCAATGTATTTTATCTGGCCCTCGGCAAATATTTCATCTTCATCCGTCCAGAAACCACTGATTCCTTTTTCTGTATTTCCCTTTACAATTTCTTCCGGGAATCCCAAATCGATATCATCTTTACCCACCATTTCTTCGGGTTTAAACCGCAGGGATGCGGCATGCGCCTTGTTTACCATTAAGAATCGGTGGTTGATATCTTTTATAAAAATCCAGTCAGGCGTAGAATCAATTACGGTTCTCAATAACTCTTCTGACTGTTTTACCTCGGATAATAACTGGTTCTTTTGTGCCTCCGCTTTTTTGAGATCAGTGATATCGTGGGCAAAGCCCAATACACCCCAGACAACACCATACTCATCTTTCAGGGGTACTTTAACAATACTGAAGTAATGCTTATCTCCATTAATAATGGCTTCTTCTTCCGGTATTGTTTTCGTAACACCATTTCTCAATACCTCTTTATCATCTGCCCAAAACCCCAGAACACCTTTTTCCTTATTACCCCTTACTTCCTCTTCACCAAAGCCAAGTTCAATATCATCCTTTCCTACGATCTGTGAGGGTGTTAGTTGTAGCATTTCTGCATAGGACTTGTTCACCATCAGGTGACGGTGTCCGCTATCCTTAATAAAAATCAAATCAGGGGTGGAATCAATTACTGTACGGAACAATTCTTCAGATTGTTTTACTTCTGCCAGCAACTGATCCTTTTGTGCCTCTACTTTCTTTCGTTCGGTTATATTTCTTGATGTACAGATTAGTTTGGTTATTTCATTGTTTTCTTTAACAGGTTTGATGATACTTTCCAGCCATATATGTTCCCCGTTTTTGTGCATCATACGATACCTGAGTACCAGCATTTCTGCCGTTTCGATGGAAGGCGAATTGGCGGAGGGAATAAACCTGTTGCGATCATCGGGGTGAACAAATTCAATGATATTATGGCCCAGTACTTCTTCGGGCGCATAGCCAAGCACGGTTTTTACCGATGGAGAAATATATTGAATGAGACTATCCGGTGAATGAACAGAAATAATATCTTCTGAGTGTTCTGCCAGCAAACGGTATTGTTGTTCACTTTCCAGCAGTGCCTGTTCAGATTCTTTTGTTTTTGTAATATCCTGCGCGATACCAAAACTCATCTGTTCGCCTGTAGCTTTTCCTTTTACAAACAGGTAACGTAGTTGTTTTTGATAAGTAGTTATGCGGTAATAAAATTTCGTTTCATATTCTTTTTTATCCTTGTTACCGATTGCTTTTTTAAGCTCCTCCAGTACAAGTGGAATATCTTCAGGTACTACAAACTCCTGCAAATAATTTTCAAAGGAAATATGTGAAGGGTAATCCTCGCCTACTCCCAGCAGCACTTTGAATTCATTGCTGATTTCCAGGTCCTGTGTTACAAAATTTAATTTCCATGAACCCATGGAGGCATAATTCATGGCATAGGTGAGTGTATGAATGGCTTCTTCCTTACTTTGCTGGGATAAAACCTTATCCGTTACATCCACACCTATTCCCTGTATCTCACTTACTTCTGTGTCTTCATTAATTAATGCAATGAATTCCCATTCCGTCCACAGGAAGTCTTTGCTGTTTTTTACCGGTTTACGGATTAGCAGTTTGTTTATTTTACCGGGATTGTTCCAGCAATCATCGGCTACCTGCTGGCAGCGGATGATATCTTTTGTAAAAATGGTGGAATGATAAGGTGTATTGACTAACTCTTCAAACTTATATCCGAATGTTTTTAGAAACTCCGGGTTGGCAAATGTAAAGTTGCCATTTCGGTTTAGGCGGATTACATAGTTGGTTTGTGAATTGAGGATGGAGGACAGATATTTTTTTTCCTGCAACAGCTCCACTTTAGCCAGTTGCAATTGGGCAAGGTTGTTTTTGTTGCTCCTGAAAAGCGGTTCAATTACCAATAAACCCAGGCAACCCAATGCAATAAGAAGTGAAATGAATTTCCCGGTATTAATGGTAGCAGACTGGCGAAACATATCATCCATTACCACTGCGTACTGTGCAGATACTTCTTCCATGATGGGCAGCAGGCTGCTTTCATTCTTTCGCAATTCGCGCATGTACAAAGTATTGTTCAGGTTCAGCAGCATGGTATCTGCGCCGGCAATTTCAGTGCTGATGGCGATTATACTTTTCAGGTATGGCTGCTCCTCTTTCAATAAATCATTGATCACTTTATTGTTGGGCGGAGAAGGGGTATTGGGTATTGAAATTTCTTTGCGCAGGTATTTGTTTTGCTTCTCAAACTCCCTGGCAGATCTTTCCAGCCTGCGACGGATTTCGAATGATTCAGACTCCCTGAGGTTGCCATTTAATAAAAGCAGGGATTCCTTGGTAATGCGTTGGCAAAGGGTGGCCTGGCTACCGGAGATATTCACCACCTCAACGAGGTTCTCATTTTCTTTTGACTGAATGTAAAGGAGATAATAGGCAAAGAAATTAAACAACAAAGCCACCGCAACAATTACAGTGGCAACCCGCATAAGTTTCCTAAAATGGACCGTCGTCATGGTTTTTCAATAGAGAATTGGCCTTAATAACAGTTTTCCCCTAAAGGATATTGAGTAAAGGGGAGTGTATTACATAAGGTTAAGGGTTAATTGATAAATAGCATAACATCGGTTACACTTTTTAGTGTAGCACGACATAGGTAACACTTTTTAAGTTCTTTGACATAAAATGGTGATACTCATTCAAAAATTGAATGAAAGAGTATCAGC
>Ga0075024_100000920_pt1 | contig 11423 bp, 5 predicted proteins | sample Str013_2_FD_71389 | JGI IMG/M metagenome (GOLD analysis project Ga0075024, IMG submission 71389) | Freshwater sediment microbial communities in response to fracking from Pennsylvania, USA - Straight Creek_MetaG_SC_2013 | ecosystem: Environmental > Aquatic > Freshwater > Creek > Sediment... | reverse complement strand
ATGTTATCATCATACCCATGACCGGGTTTTTACAACAATATTTTGGAAGAAAAAATTATTACCTCGTATCCATGGTATTATTTACCGTGGCCTCTTATTTCTGCGGTGCATCCACATCACTCGGTGAATTGGTTTTATGGAGGTTCATACAGGGTATTGGTGGTGGTGCATTGCTGAGTACATCACAGGGTATTTTATTTGATGCATTTCCTCCCGAGAAAAGAGCATTGGCTGGCGGATTCTTTGGAATGGGTATCGTACTGGGGCCAACGCTTGGCCCAACACTGGGCGGATACATACTTGAATATTCTGAACACTGGGGCTGGATATTTTATGTAAATCTTCCCGTGGGTATCATCGCTACTTACCTTACTTACACTTTCATTGAAAAAAAGGAGGGGGAAGGAAAGAATAAAAGCGCTATTAAGATTGACTATACAGGCATCCTCTTGCTCATGGCGGGAATTGGTTGTTTGCAATACACACTGGAACGCGGACAGAACGAGGATTGGTTTGGTTCTGAAACTATCCGATGGACAGCGTTGATTGCTGCGGTGGGTATGATTGCTTTTGTTTGGTGGGAGTTGAGTATAAAAAACCCGGTCGTCAATCTCAGGGTACTTAATAACCGAACGCTTGCCATAACGACCATATTCACTTTTGTTGTAGGGATAGGTCTGTTCACCAGCGTATACGTATATCCTGTATTAGCGCAGCGCATCCTTGGGTGGACAGCCTATATGACAGGCTTGTCGCTATTGGCACCAACACTACTGGCAGTATTTTTATTCCCGGTAATTGGAAGACAGATGAGTAAGGGCGCCAATCCCCTGCCATTTGTAATAATAGGTTTCTGCTTTTTCATTGCATTCGGTTTGGTGGGCGGTTCGCTCAGCAATGATTTGGGAAGATGGAACGTGTTTCTTCCGCTTGCACTCAGGGCCTTTGGTATCAGCATGATGCAATTGCCACTGATAAATGCCAGCGTTGCTACACTTCCACCAAGGGATTACCCGCAGGGTATTGCCATTAATAATATGATCAGGCAACTGGGTGGTTCCTTTGGCATCGCCATTGCCAATAATTTCATCGCCTCACATTATGCACAGCACAGATCCGATTTGGTGGCAAATATTGTACAGGGTTCTACCCTGGCCAATGAAAGAATAGGAACCATTACCCAGGGAATTATGGGCAGGACAGGAGTAGATATCAATACTGCCACCCAGCAAACCTATAAAGCGCTTGACTTTGCGGTGGACCAGCAGGCATACTATTTAAGTTACCTGGATACATTCAGGCTTATATCCTTGTTTTTTATCATTGTTTTCCCATTGATATTTTTCCTGAGATTAAAAAAACAGGCACCTGCAGATGATGTTGCCAAAAAAGCGGCACTGGCAGATGCCCATTAAAATACAACAATGGATATAAGACATTCATTGGCAAAAAAATTCAACCAACAGGTGCTTTGATAAAGTAAGGCGCCAACAACAGACATAATATGAAGCAATTATTTTTTATTGGAATCTTGTTTTCTACTTTACAAGGTCTCGCACAGGACAACCCAATTAAAGACGACCAGCTAAAGGCACTGATTCAAAAAGCTGTTACGAATTATCCCAGGATAAAAGAATTGGAAGAACAGCTGAATGTATACGCAGTGAAAGATGAAATAGCAAAGAGTAATTATTTGCCCAATATTTCAGCCGAAGCTGGCTATCGTTTTTTCTACCCGGTACCATCTATTGACTTTAATGGCGCTAATCTTAAATTTCAGCCTGTTAACAACTATGACGGACATATCGGAATAAGTCAGTTGGTATATGATTTTGGCAAAACGAAACTTCAGCTGGAAAGGACAAAAACAGAGCGGCAGTTAACACAAACCAATATCGACAACAGTAAGAATGCGGTGGCCTACCAGGTAACGCAGATTTATTATGGAATTCGTTTCCTGCTGAAATCAGTAACCGTTCAGGAGGAGCAAATAAAAACACTGAAAGAAAATGAACAACTGATTCAGTCGAAATTAAAGAATGGGGATGCACTGGAATATGATTTACTGACCACACAGGTAAGAACAAAAAACGCGGAAAACAGGCTGGAGGATATTAAAAGCCAGTTAGAAAAGCAGTATATCTACCTTCAGTTGTTAACCGGAGAAGACCAGCGGGCTACTATAAAACCATCTGAAGACAAAGACATGCTGCAGTTGATTTCTGATATCGCACAAACCAATTGGAAAACATCCAATGCCGAAGCCACTTTATTGCAGAAGCAGCTTGAATTGTACAACTATGATTTAAAAGCTGCCGTGGTTAACAACAGGCCGGCAGTACTGGCCAGCGCTGCCAGTGGATTTAAAAATGGTTTCGTGCCCGATATTGAAAAATTAAAATTTAATGTCAACGCAGGTATTGGCGTGAGTGTACCCATTTTTTCTGGCAACAGAACGAAGTTGCAGCAAAAGCTTACCCAGGTAAATATCGCCACTACGAAAAAATCGCTGGAAACAGTGCAGGCCAATATTCAAAAGGATTTGGCTACGGTGAATGCGGATTATAAAAACCTGCAGGTAAAACTGGAAAATACCAATACACTGGTACAGCAGGCGCAAAGGGCTTTTAGCCTGGCAAAGACGAGGTTTAAAGAAGGGCTTATTACAAATGTGGAGCTTTTAGGTGCACAAACAAATGTAGAAGATGCCACACTGCAGCAGGTACAACTGCAATACCAGATGACCCTGGATAAACTGGAGTCCTATAAAATAGCCGGTACTAAAATATTTTAATCAATTACAGATAGGTGTAAACGAAAAAAGTCCTGAAGTTATACTTCAGGACTTTTCAATTTTTTTGTACGCCTTACCAACATTGCTCGGCCATCAATAGGTACAAATTTTAAGATCTTTCAATTAGGATTTGGACTTGTTAACAGGGTATTGGATTTGGTTGTCTGGTTAATTGATATCAGCGTTTTAAACGGGCTGTTTGGATATTGGTTTTAAAAGGATTCGGTTTTTTTAAGGATGTTTTGGATTTCTGGGGTTTTCGATATTGGATTGTTAAACGCCTGTATCAAATAACTAACAGTACAAACATACCCTGAACCGGGTATTGTTGCAAGCGCAATACTGCTCGTTATTATTTCTTCACTATTTACGCGTTATATCGTAAGTTTACTAGGAGCAGAATTTGTACTAACACCCTATTTTTTTCATGTCAATCATAATCTATATGATTTAGAGTTAATAGGTTAAGCTTTAGTTGTATAGAAAGCTTAGAGGAAACCCCTACATTCAATAAAAACCATCCATATGATGTTCGAGAATAAGACCATTTTGATAACAGGAGGTAGCAGGGGGATTGGTAAAGCAATTGCCATCAGACTGGCAAAAGAAGGTGCTAATATTGCTATAGCCGCCAAGACAGCGGAGCCTAATCCCAAACTGGAAGGAACGATATTTTCTGCAGCCGAAGAAATTGCCAAGGCTGGCCCTGGGAAAGTGCTTCCATTACAGGCCGATATTCGTTTTGAAGAAAGCATTAATGAAGCGGTTAAAAAAACAGCAGATACTTTTGGTGGAATTGACATTTTAATAAACAATGCAAGCGCTATCAGTCTTACTCATACCGATCAAACAGAATGGAAACGCTGGGAACTGATGCATGGAATTAATGTACGGGGAACCTTCTTTGTAAGCAAGGCCTGTATCCCATACCTGAAAAAAGCGCATAACCCGCATATCCTGAATTTGTCCCCGCCCATTAACCTTGATCCGAATTGGTTTGCCAATCATTTGGCCTATACCATGAGCAAATTTGGGATGAGCATGGTGGCCCTGGGTCTGTCTGAAGAACTCAGGAAAGACAGGATTGCATCAAATGCTTTGTGGCCAAGAACCACCATTGCTACCGCAGCTGTGCAAAACCTATTGGGTGGCGATTTTTTAATGCAACGGAGCCGCACACCCGAAATTGTAGCCGATGCCGCCTTCTATATTTTACAACGTCCTTCTTATGAATGTACCGGCAACTTCTTTATTGACGAAGAGGTATTGAAAGCTGAAGGGATTACCGATTTTTCACACTACGCAGTAAATCCACAACACAAATTGATGACGGATTTGTTTGTATGATAGTATAAATTTCTTTCCTAATATTATCTTGAAGTACTGCATCGCAGTACTTTTTTATTTCCTTAACACAGTTCATCAGGGAAAAACTACTGTTTGAATAAAATAACGACAAAAGGGAAGTTCCACATATTATCTTCATTGCGTTCCATTCAGCAGTAGTGTTAGCGGTATTTTATTGGTATGAGTGGTGAAACATGGAGCGCTACTGCTGTGTCCTTATATTTCAAGCCCGGATAACATGAAAGTGCGACCTAACTACCTTACCTGCTTTGCCTGTATTTTATTGTGCGGACAGCTATTTGCACAAGCCCCCAGGACCATTCCCGCCAAACGGGTCAATGGCTCCATTAAGATTGATGGAATATTAGATGAGGCCGCCTGGAAGGATGCGCCGCTGGCTACCAATTTCGTTGAATTGCGTCCCATTGTAAACCGGCCGGAAGAAAATATAAACAGAACTGAAGTCTATTTTTTATACAGCGACGAAGGTGTTTATATTGGAGGTTACTGCCATGAACGCAGCAGGGACAGTATCGCCACTGAATTAATAGGCCGTGATAATTTTGGCAATAATGATTTTATCGGGGTAATTTTTGATACCTATAATGATAAGATAAACGGTTTTGAATATTTCCTCACACCGCTGGGCGAACAAATGGATGCCAAACAGGCCCCGCCGGACAATAATGGCAACTCGGAAGATTTTAGCTGGAACGGTGTATGGCAGGGCGCTACCAAAATAAACAATGACGGATGGACATTTGAATTCTTTATTCCCTATTCGGCTATCCGTTTCAGTAAGAAAAACAAGCAGGACTGGGGTGTAAATATTGTACGAAGAAGACAAAAACTGAGTCAGCAGTTGTTCTGGAACCCCATTAACCCGATTGTCAACGGGTTCCTTACACAGGAAGGCTTCTGGACCGGTATTGAAAATATAAAACCGCCGGTACGTTTGTCTTTCTCACCTTATTTTTCAACTTACGTCAACAACTACCCATACAATACACCCGGCGTAAAGAATACCACTACTACAGTTAATGGCGGAATGGATGTGAAGTATGGTATCAGTCAGGCCATGACCCTGGACATGACGCTGATACCCGATTTTGGCCAGGTGCAAAGTGATAATAAAGTATTGAACCTAACCCCCTTTGAAGTAAAATACAATGAAAACAGGTCCTTTTTTACGGAGGGAACAGAACTGTTTACCAAGGGGGGATTGTTTTACTCCAGGAGAGTAGGGGGCACGCCACTTCATTATGGAGATATTCAAAATGATATTACCGGTAATGAAAGCATTGTGAAAAACCCGCTGGAGAGTAAGCTGATTAATGCCACGAAAATATCAGGAAGGGCAAAGAACGGACTGGGTATTGGTTTCTTCAACGCGCTTACACAGCCGCAATACGCATTGGTAGAAGATGGCAGCGGCAAACAACGTGAAATTGAAAGTGATCCGCTCACCAATTATAATGTATTCGTGTTGGACCAGACACTGAAACACAATTCCAGTGTAAGTTTTATTAATACCAATGTGATGCGCAGCGGTCATGACTATGACGCCAATGTAACGGCAGGTTTGTTCAATCTATATGACAAGGCAAACAAATGGAACCTGTATGGCAAAGCCTATACCAGTACCTTATTTAATAAGGACAATCAAAATTTAACCGGGTATAAGTATAACCTGGGAATGGCAAAGGTGAGTGGGAGGTTCAATTTCCAGGTAGAATCCACCCTGCACGATGACAAATTTAATTTCAATGATCTTGGCTATATGACCTATAGCAATTACTGGGAAAAACTGTTCTACCTGGGCTATAATTTTACCAAACCGAAAAGATATTTCACCCGGCTCTACCACAATTTCAATTTCAGTTATGTGCATCGGTATAAACCTTTCGGATACCAGAACATTAACATCAATTATAATTTCAACGGACAGTTGAAAAACCGGTGGTACGTGGGAACTAATTTATACTTCTCCCCCAAAGGCAATGATTTTTACGAGCCACGACATGATGGAAGGGTATTTAAATCGTTCACCAATTTTGGATTCGGGAATTTCTTTGAGAGTGATTTTTCGAAAAAATACTCAGGCTTTGGAAGCTATACCGTGAATATTTATGGAATGAAGGGCTGGAAAGAAATTCAATTATCGCTCAGCCACCAGTACAGGCTGAACAATAAAATATCCATTGGTCATGATATCACCCTGAACCCACGCTGGAACAATGTGGGCTACGCAACAGTACTCACGGCGGCCACTCCCGAAAGCGATTCGCTCATCTTTGCAAAGCGAAACAGGAATACAGTGGAGAATATACTGCGCTTTAAATACAGCTTTAATACCAGCATGTATATAACTTTGCGGGTCAGGCATTACTGGAGCAAAGTGAGTAACCTGGCGTTTTTTACACTTAATAAGGACGGGTCGCTAACCAACAACCCGGGTTTCAATCAAAACCTGGATCAGAATTACAATGCATTCAATGTAGATATGGTATACAGCTGGCGTTTTGCACCTGGCAGTGAATTAAACATTGTTTGGAAAAACGCTATCGGTACGTTTGACAATAATGTAGTAACCAACTATTTTAAAAACGTAAACAATACATTGGGCGCCCCGCAAAGCAACAGTATCTCACTTAAAATATTGTACTTTTTCGATTACCTGCAGTTGAAGAAAAAGAAAAAAGTATAACTGTTAACCGCTTTATTTTCTAATGCTACTGGTATCATCCAACGCAAATACACCCCTTCCATAGGTAGCTATCACCAATTGGTGCGTTATGGGGTGCAGAAATAAATCCTGTACCGAAACGGTGGAAGGCAGGTTATTGTTCAAAGCCCGCCAACTGGTCCCCTTATTTTTACTAACATATACGCCAAGATCAGTGCCACAGTATAATATGTTTTTATTATCAGGGTCTTCTCTTACCACATTCACTGGGGCAGCAGGCAGGTTGCCACGAATGTTTTTCCAAGTGGTACCAAAATCGGAGGACACAAATATATAGGGCGTGTTATTGTCTTCTCTTCTGTCGCTCAGCGTTACATACACTGTGGCCTCATTGTATTTTGACGCTACCAAACGGGAGGTATGCGCATTTACCGGTAACCCTTTTACTATTTCACTCCAGTTGCCACCGCCGTTTTTACTTACCCATACCCTGCCATCGTCTGTACCGGCATACAATAAATCTTTTTTCACAGGCGATTCATCTACTGCGGTAATTGCCTGGTGATTGATGGCGTAGGGGGTTTTACCCATTTTCTTTTTATTGTTGTAGGATAAATCCGGGCTGATGCGTTTCCAGGTAGCGCCGCTGTCGATTGATTTAAACAGGTACTGCATGCCGTGGTACACGGTAAACCTGTCGTGCGGCGAAACCATGGTATAGGCCAGCCATTCTCCCCTGTGTGTTTCTTCGTCATCGGATTTCTTTGGGGCAATGCTTCTGAACCACAATGAATCTGGCAGTGACAAATCTCCTTTGATTAATCTTCCATAAAATGAAGAAGTATATATAATATTTGGGTTGCCGGGATCAATAGCATGAATAACGCCCTCACCGCCCGGTGCATACTGCCAGCGTTTGATGGTACTGTCTTTTGTGCCAAATGTATTTTTTATACTTCCCAAAAATGAACCTTCATCCTGAACAGAACCGATGATATTGTAAGGGTCCTTTGAATCGTAGGTTATATTGTAAAACTGGGTGGTGGGGATAACCCTATAAAAATTTTTCCAGGTAGTACCTCCGTCATATGTAAGTGCTACACCACCATCATCCCCATTGATGATATAAGTGGAATCTGTAGGGTCAATCCATAAAGCGTGATTATCGCCATGTATATAATCACTCCTTTTATCGGTGGGGTAAAAAGTAGTCCATGTTTTACCCGCATCATTCGATTTGGCCATACCTAGACCCAGTATGTAAATGCAGTTTTCATCCAATGGGTTTACCCTTACCTGGCTGAATACCCATCCATAGGTACCACAAAATCTTTCCATAAAATCACTTGACTCACTCATTTTCTTAAAATGTTCTCCTTTATCGTCGCTTCTGTATACTTCCACACCTTTTACTACTATATCCCTGGGTCTGCCATAAGGGTCCAGTTCACCGGGCAGTGGCTTTCTTTTTTCTTCGTGGTTGTCTACAAATGTATACAGCACATTGGGATTACTTTTTGCGAGGGCCAAACCAATGCGGCCCGTATATTTTGTATTGGGCAATCCATTGTTGATGATATGCCATGTATTACCCCCATCGGTAGTTTTATAAATATAATCACTGTCTTCAGGAACTGGATCGCTCCAGCGTTTGCGAATCCTGTTCCACATGGAGGCATACAATGTTTTTGAATCAGCGGGATCCATAATCAGATCAATGCATCCTGTTTTATTGTTCTGGTACAATATTTTCTTCCATGATTTGCCGCCATCCAGTGTGCGGTAAACACCCCGATCGTTGTTATAGCTCCATTCGTTTCCGCCAGCTGCTGCAAATACAATGTTTGGATTGGAAGGGTCAACCACTACTCTTGCGATAGTGCTGGAATTTTCCATGCCTGTAAACTTCCAGGTTTTACCAGCGTCTTCCGATTTGTACATTCCATTGCCTGGTAGTGAAGCACGAAATATATTTGCTTCCCCGGTACCGGCATATATGATGGATGGATTGGAGGTGGCGATTGCCATATTGCCAACGGATAGGGTGGCTTCTTTATCGAACAAGGGCATCCATGTTTTACCGGCATCTTCTGTTTTCCAGATACCACCTGTGGCGAAGGATGCATAGATAATATTTTTATTTCCCGGAATACCCCATACATCGGTACAGCGACCGCTTGCTATATCAGGGCCTACATTGCGCCATTGCGATGCAGTAAAGGGAGCGGCGGATTGTAAAGCCTGCTGTTGTTTGAAAGCAGCAAGGCGATCTTTTCCGCTGGAGGGCCGTTGGTTGGAAGGCGCATCCTGTGCCATGCTATATAAGGAAACAAATAGTATTACCAGGCCAGGGAGCAATCGGTAGAAGCGACTCATGTTAGAATTTTTTAAGGGGTGAAGCCCTTCTAAAATTAGGGAAATAATTACTCCCGGATACAGGGGAATGAAACAATCTGGCTATTAAAAGTATTAATTTGCGACACCAACACTACTAATATGAAATTATTTCGAAGCTTATTCCCGTTCACATTATTTGTATTGACTGCTGCAGTTTCTATTGGTCAAAAGAAAGCAGCGCTTCCCGCAAATGATCCGCTTAAAGTTCAGGCCATTGCAGATATTCAATCAAAGTATGATGATTATAAAAGTGTGGCGATGCAAATATGGAATTTTGCAGAAGTAGGATATAAGGAAGTAAAAAGTTCTGCCTTATTGCAAAAGACACTCAGCGATAACGGATTTGAAGTAAAGGCGGGTGTGGCGGAAATTCCAACTGCCTTTGTGGCTAGCTATGGCAGTGGCAAACCTGTGATTGGTATCCTGGCGGAGTTTGATGCATTGCCGGGTTTGTCGCAGGAAGCAACACCCGACAAAAGACCTATTGAAGGAAAAGCGGCCGGACATGCCTGTGGTCATCATCTGTTTGGTACAGCTTCTGTTGCCGCCGGAATAGAAATAAAAAAGCTGATTGAACAAAAAAAGCTGAGCGGCACCGTTAGGGTATATGGTTGCCCGGCAGAAGAAGGTGGTAGTGGAAAAGTATATATGGTGCGTGCCGGTCTGTTTAGCGATGTGGATGTGGTGATTCACTGGCACCCCGGAGCAGATAATGGAGTAACCATGACCAGCGCATTGGCGAATAAATCCGCTAAGTTTCGTTTTCATGGCATCGCTGCGCATGCGGCTGCATCACCAGAGCGGGGAAGGTCGGCATTGGATGCTGTAGAATCGATGGATTATATGGTGAATATGATGCGTGAGCATGTTCCGCAGGAAACGAGGATACATTATGTAATCACCAATGGAGGAAAAGCGCCCAACGTGGTGCCGGATTTTGCGGAGGTATATTATTATGTGCGCCATCCAAAAAGAGATCTTGTAGTATCTATATTTGATCGGGTGGTTAAGGCCGCCAATGGAGCCGCTATGGGAACGGAAACAACAGTGGATTATGAAATCATTGGAGGCACGCATGATTTATTGCTCAACAGAGTATTGGGAGAGGCCATGCAAAAGAACCTGGAGAAAGTAGGTGGGGTTACTTACACGCCGGAAGAAATTGAATTTGCCAAAAAAATACAAACTACGTTTGGTTACAATGCCCCTGCCATTGAAACAGCGAATACCATCAAACCAATTAAAGTAGATGAAGACGCAGGTGGTGGTTCAACCGATGTGGGTGATGTAAGTTATGCGGTACCAACGGTAGGTATGCGTGCTGCTACCTGGGTGCCTGGTACGGCGGCACATAGCTGGCAGGCGGTGGCCTGTGGAGGTACAGATATTGGCGCAAAGGGAATGATGGTGGCTGCGAAAACGATGGCGCTTACGGCTATTGATTTGTATACTACGCCTGCGCTGATTGATAAAGCGAAGGAAGAATTTAAAAAAGACAAGGGGGATTACCAGTATAAGGCTTTATTGGGAGACAGGAAGCCGGCGTTGAATTACAGGGATTGATTAGGATGGAGGATTCGTGGGATTTCATTCTTCATCAATAACAAATTCCAAAGGATGAATGGTCCTGATTTGGGCAGGTAATTTGGCAAGTAAGCCATATACCAGTAATCTGTCATTTTGTTTTAAACTTTCTATTAATTCAATTGATTTACTGGTATACCTGGCACCCATATTTTTTGAATAGCCAATTGTACTGCTGTCTCTGATGGCGATGAGTGAATATTCTACAATCTGAATTGGTGAATCATAATCACTATTTTCAAGAATTGCATAGATGCCTCCATTTCGGATTAATGTATTCTTGCTTACATGCCCACTTGTCTGGGCACCTATTCTGGCTGTTGGCATAGGCAAGTCTTTAACCCTAAATTCCCGGGTGTCAATTAAAATAAGTCGATTATTTTGCTTTTTATAAACACTGATAGTTGCTATGCCGGCTTGATTAGGAGTAATAGTGAATTCTCCAAACTCCTTTTTTACGATACCATTATTTGTAGTTAAAACAACTTCACTTTTTGGTGCATTTTCAATTAGCGCGTCAATTGGATTTTCCACTCCTAAGGTGAGTATATTTTCTCTTTCATTTGTAACAACGATAGCTGGTTTATTACTTTTAATTTGAAAAGAGGCTATAAG
>Ga0075024_100000915_pt1 | contig 11433 bp, 8 predicted proteins | sample Str013_2_FD_71389 | JGI IMG/M metagenome (GOLD analysis project Ga0075024, IMG submission 71389) | Freshwater sediment microbial communities in response to fracking from Pennsylvania, USA - Straight Creek_MetaG_SC_2013 | ecosystem: Environmental > Aquatic > Freshwater > Creek > Sediment... | reverse complement strand
GCATCGCCCAGCGTCAGGCCGTCGGCCAGGGCCACCGCCAATCCGCCGTTGAAGCAATCGCCGGCCGCCACGGTATCGATCGCGTTGACCTCGAAGCGCGGGACGTGGCCCTCGTCCGAAAGGCCGCTCCAATAGGCGCCAAGCGCGCCCATCTTGATGACCGCCTCGCCAACACCCAACCGCTTCAGCCGGCTGGACGCCTCCCGGACTTCAACCATGGTCCTCGGTTTCACCCCGGTCAGCGCCTCGCATTCCACCTCGTTCGGCGTGATGATGCTGACCTGTTGCAGCAGGTCTGCCGGTACCCCCTTGGCCGGAACCGGCGCGGGATCGAGGATCACGATCCCGCCCTGGGCGCGCATCCAGTGCGCGGCTGCGATGTTGGCCGCCAGCGGCACTTCGAGTTGCAGCAACAGCACACGTGGCTTTGCCGGCAAGGCCGCGAGCGCTGCCACCTCTGCCGCACCGACCGAAAAATTCGCTCCGGCAATGACCGTGATGCAATTCTGCGCTGCCGCATCCACCGAGATGATGGCGATGCCGGTTCCGGCCGCGGCATCCTCGGTCACCTGGGACAGCGGCACGCCGAACGCAGCCAGTTGCTCGCGCGCCAAAGCCCCGAACGCGTCGCGCCCGATCCGGCCCAGGAAGGCCAGCGACGCGCCCAGCCGCGCCACCGCCACCGCCTGGTTGGCGCCCTTGCCGCCCAGGCCCAGCAGATAGCTTTGGCCGTGAATGGTCTCGCCCGGCCCCGGCAGACGTTCCGAATACGCAGTAACGTCCACGTTGATGCTGCCGAGAACCGCGATGGTCATGGGGTCACTCCGTCCAGGCGCGCAAGAGATCATCCGCCGTCACCACTTCGATCTGCTGGTCGTAGCGCGGATAGATCGCCGTCATGGCGGCGGCATGGCCTTCGGCGCTGGAACTGGTCACGGCATCCTCCACGATCACCACGCGCAGGCCGAGATCGATCGCATCCAATACAGTCGCCAGGACGCAGACGTCGGTTTCCACGCCGGTCACGATCAACCCGGGCGCGCCAAGTCGATCCAGCGCTGGCCGCATGGCGGCACTGTCGAAACAGGAATGGCCGGACTTGTCGATCAAGTTCCCCGGCCACGCCAGACGCGCCAGCTCCGGGACCAGATCGAGCTTGCCGGGTGCCAGTCTCTCGCCAGTTACCGACCGCCAGCGCTGGTAATAGCTGCGCCATTGACCGTGGGCGTCTTCGGCACGCTCTGGCGTCACAAAGCGCGAGAACAACGCCCGCTCCGGACGATGCGCAACGATGCGCGCCACCGTCGCCATGATGCCCGCGAGCGCCGGCGTATGCCACTCGCCCGGCTCGGCGAACAGGCGCTGCATGTCGATGCAGACATGCGCCATGCGCGGTCCGAGCGGGCCAAAGCGCAGTCCACGGATGTCATCGAGGCTGGACATGGGGTCTCGCGGCGACGCTGGCAAAGTTACGGGTCGGTCATGGGTAGCCTCGATCGCCGCCCCCGTCCACGGGGTTTACGGGGCCGGGCAATTCGATTCAATGCCAGGCAAACGCGGTTTTACCTTCTCCCAAAGGGAGAAGGTGATGGAACACCGGCTGCGGCGTGTGTTTTGAAGCCAGCCTGCAGTCGGTGACCTGAATTTCCCTGCGTTTGCCGGCCCAAACAGCATACCGCCGATTGCCCTTTCCCTGCCGGGTGCTAAAGTAGCCCCTGGCTGCGCAGCACTCAACTTTGATAGTGGGGACAGGCAGGATGGCGAACGGCGAAGCGGTGGAACTGGGCTATCCTGCGGCCAAGCGGCTGTTCGCCCCCGGCAAGAAACGCATTCTCACGATCGACGGCGGCGGCGTGCGCGGGATCGTGTCGCTGGCTTTTTTGAGAGAGATGGAAGACCAGTTGCGCAAGGCCACGCGCCGCAACACGCTGGTGCTGGCGGACGTTTTTGACCTGGTGGCGGGCACTTCGGTCGGCTCGATGCTGGCGACCATGGTGGCGCTCGGTCTGCCAGTCGCCGAAATGGAAGCACACTTTCGCGACATGGCGCCGAAAATCTTCGACGGCCGCATGACCATTTTCGGCCAGCGCCGGTTCAGCGCCGCACCGCTGGTCAACAGCATCCGCAAGATCGCCAAGGACGAGCGGCTGGGCTCGGCAAAGCTGCTTACGGGGCTGGCCATCATCGCCAAGCGGGTCGACAAAGGATCGGTCTGGGTGATGAGCAACAATCCCAAGATGCCCTACTATCACGATGGCCCCGACTACGATGGCAACAAGCACTACAAGCTCGAGATGCTGGTGCGCGCCAGCACGGCGGCGCCGTTCCTGTTCACGCCGGCCGAGATGGTCATTCACACCGACCGCTTCGGCAAGACCACATCCGGCTGGTTCGTCGACGGCGGCGTGTCCCCGCATAACAACCCGTCGCTGCAAATGCTGCTGATGGCCTCGTTGCCGGCCTACCAGCTGAACTGGAACCTCTCCCCGGACGAGTTGCTGATGATCTCGGTTGGCACCGGCCTGCACCGTACGCCGGTCGATCGCAACGAGAAGGTCGTCACGGGGATACTGAAGCGCAGCCTGCTTCCTGCCAGCTTCAAGGAGGACATCGAGGAGGCGGCCTTCGCGGCCAAGACCTTGCGCTCGATGGTCGCCGACAGCGGCCTGTTTACGCTCCAGGTCATGCAGGCGCTGGCCAACCCACGCTTCGCCTGGCAGATCAACAGCGAGATCAAGGGTCTGGAGGGTCAGTTGATGCTGGATGCGGCGAGCGCCTATGCCACCGTCAGGCGCGATCCGCGCGGACTGTTGCGGTTCCAGCGCTACGACCTGCCGCTGGAAACCGGTGGCCTGGTGCCGCCGGCCTATGATGTCGTGGCAACCGCCCCCGAGCGTGCGGCCTTGCACGCCATCGACGATCCTTCGATCCTGGAACCCTTGTACCAGTTGGCGAGTGAGGCGGCGCGCAAGCAGGTCAGCCTGCTGGACTTCGAAGGCTTCATTTGATGCGGGATCGAGGCGCCGCCATGCCGATGTACACGCCGCAACCGCTCGACACATCGCGGGTTGAGCTGAGTGGACCGCAGCGCCAGCTGATCGAACAGCTGGCCGCCAATGCCCATGACGTGTGGGCGCAAAAGCGCATTGCCGACGGCTGGCGCCTGGGGCCGGCGCGCGACGACGCGGCCAAGACGCATCCCTGCCTGGTGCCCTATGCCGAACTGCCCGAGAGCGAGAAGGACTACGACCGCGTGCTGGTCGAACAGGTATTGCGCGGCGCGATCGTGTTGGGATATCGGGTCGAAGCGGGATGACCTTGGTCCGTGGCTCACTTTGTTAGGGGCCGCCAGTGGCGCCGTATTCGCCGAGCCTAACCGCCAGACACCGCGCCGGAACTGGCGAGCCGACGGCGACGAGGTCAGATTTTTCTTGACGCCGCGCGCGCCGGGAAGGCAGCTCAAGGGGTTTTGAAGGTATAGCGAATTCACTAGCGTTGTGACCCATTCAAAAGGTTCCCGTGGTTTCGTCATCCCCGCGACGGCAGGGATCCAGTCATGCCAGAGGTACGCTCAGCATCGAATGCGGAAACGCCCGCCCTGTCAGCACCTTGCGTGGCATCGAAACTGCGCCGCACGTCGGCTTGGCTGGATCCCCGCCTTCGCGGCGATGACGATTGGGGCTGGCAGCTTATGAATGAGTCAGAACACTAGCACCCATACCCCCCACATCGTGACCCCAATGTCCGGCATTGACGTGCGACCTCAGGCTCCGCCTGGCATCCGTCCCCTCACGCTTTGCGTGCACGCCATGGGCGGCCAGGGCGGCGGGGTGGTGATAGACTGGATCGTGGCGCTGGCCGAGAGCCAGGGCTATGTCGCCCAGGCGACTTCGGTAGCCGGCGTTGCGCAGCGCACCGGGGCCACCCTCTACTATGTCGAATTGCTGGCCCCGCCGCTAGACGGCTGGCAGGGGCGCAAACCAGTGCTCGCGCTCATGCCGGCGCCTGGCGAGGTCGACATCGTCATCGGCGCCGAGCTGATGGAGGCGGGGCGGGCCATCCAGCGCGGGCTGGTGACCCCCGACCGCACCACGCTCATCGCCTCGACCCATCGGGCGCTGGCGATCGCGGAAAAGTCCGTTCCGGGTGATGGCAGGGCCGACTCCAGAAAAGTATATGTTGCAGCGACGGCAGCCGCCCGGCAGTGGATCGCCTTCGATATGGCCGCGTTGGCCGAACGCTCTGGCAGCGTCATATCAGCGGTGCTGTTCGGCGCGCTCGCGGGATCAGGCGCGTTGCCGTTTCCGCGCGCGGCGTTCGAGGCGACCATCCGCGAGGGTGGCGTCGGGGTCGAGACCTCACTGCTGGCGTTCGGTCTCGGCTATGACGCGACCGAACAGCAGCTGACGGACGGCAAGGCGCCGATTCCGGCGCCAGAGCTGTCCGAAAAGCGGTTTGCGCGGCTGGAGCCGACGGGTCAACCCGATGTGGACGCGCTCATCGTCCGGGCCAAGGCGACGCTGCCTCAGACCGCCCACGCCATGATCGCCACCGGCCTGTTCCGGGCCATCGACTTCCAGGATACGGCGTATGGGGCCGAATACCTGGGGCGCCTGCACCGGCTGCACGCGCTCGACCGCGCCTCCGGCGGCGAAACCAAGGGCTGGCGGCTTACCGTGTCGGCGGCCAAACACATCGCGCGCGCCATGGTCTATGACGATGTCATCCGTGTCGCCGAATTGAAGACCCGCGCGGGGCGCATGGATCGCATCCGGAGCGAGACCGGGGCCAAGCCGGAGCACCTGCTATCGACGACCGAATTCATGCATCCTCGGATCGAGGAATTGGCCGGCGTCCTGCCTAAGGCGATCGGACAGCGGTTGGAACAGTCGGGCTTTCTCAAGAGCCTGGTGCGCCCGTTCGTTGATCGGCCGCGGCAGGTGCGAACTGGCGCCATCCGCTGGTTCCTGCCGCTGTTCTTGCTCGGCGGCCTCAAAAGTTGGCGGCGCGGCTCGCTGCGACATGCCCGTGAGACCGCACATCTGGAGGCCTGGCTCGACCGGATTGCTATTGTGACGCCGGCGGACTATGCGCTTGCGGTCGAAATGCTCGAGGCGCGCCGGCTGATCAAGGGCTATGGCGACACCCATGCGCGCGGCGGCTCGAAGTTCGACAAGGTCATGGCCGCCGCCGGACGGCTGGCTGGCCGGAGCGATGCGGCCGACTGGTTGCGGCGCTTGCGACAGGCCGCGCTCGCCGACGAGGACGGAACAACACTCGACGGCGCGTTGCGGACCATCGAGGCATTTGCGGATGATCTTCCTGCCCGCTGAAAGCGCGCTGCGGATCTGCCATTGACCAGACACCATCGGGTCTGGTCTTGTGGAGGCGCATGCAACTGGCTCGCCGGGATACAACCCGTGCGGCCAACCAGGGAGGACTACCGCATGGACCTCACTCGCCGCGGCCTTATGATCGGTGGCGCCGCCGCCGCCTCTATACCCGTCTTTCGCTTCGACCAAGCCTTCGCCGGCACCGACAAGCTGACCATCGCTTACCATGTGAATTTGCCGAGTTTCGATCCCACGGTTGGGGCCTCGGCGGTCAATCCGACCATCCAGTCGATCTACCAGAGCGTGTTCGATCTTTACATCGACCAGGCTCCCGACCTCGCGCAAGCCCCCGGCATCGTGGAAAAATGGGGCTGGAACGACGATCGCAGCAAAGTCTGGATGGACATCCGCAAGGGCGTGAAATGGCACGACGGCTCGGATCTGACGCCCGAGGACGTGGTGTGGTCGCTGGAGCGCGCGGGAGATCAGAAGTCCGGCAATCCCATCCAGTTCATCTGGGGCAAAGTGAACGGCTTCAAGATCGACGGCAACAAGATCACGGCTGATATGAAGGAGTTCGAGCCGACCTATTTCAAGTGGATGAGCTTCCTGACCGGCTATGTGCTGCCCAAGGCCTACTACACCAAGGTCGGCGCGGAAGGCTTCGAGGCCAAACCCATGGGTTCCGGCCCCTACATGGTCGACCAGTTCGAGCGCAACGGCTTCGTGCGGCTGAAGGCCAATCCCAACTATTGGAAGGGCAAACCGGCCATCGATACCGTGGTCTACAAGTTCGTCACCGACGCCACCGCGCGCGTCGCCGAGATCGAGAGCGGCTCGTCGGATGTGACGCTGGAAATTCCCTACGAGGAGTTCGATCGCCTGAAGGGCAAGGCGGGGCTCAAGGGCATCACCACCCCGATCAGCGATATCGGCATGATCTTCATCACCGACGTGGAGCCGATGCTGGACAAGAATGTCCGCCTCGCGCTCTCCATGTCGATCGACAAGAAGGCCATCGTCGATACCCTGCTGCATGGCTACGGCGTGCCGCTGAACACGCTGCAGGCGCCGCAATACAGCGCCTTCGACCCGTCAATCGTCGTTCCCTACGACCCGGCCAAGGCTGCCGAGCTGATGGCCGCCAGCGGCTTCTCGAAGGACAAGCCGGTTAAGTTCAAGATCCAGACCACGCGCGGCTTCAAGCCGAAGGACTATGAGATGGTGCAGGCCATCGTCGGCATGTGGCGCAAGATCGGCGCCGAGGCCGAGATCGAAGTCTACGAAATCGCCAAACATTATGAACTTCGCGCCACCCACAAGTTGGCTCCGGCCGCCTTCTACAATTGGGGTAATTCGATCGGCGATCCCTCGACCTCGACCGGCTTCAGCATGTTCGGCATGTCGCCGCACTGCGCCTGGCACGGCAAGGACACCATGGACATGATCGGCCCGCTGTGGGGCGAGAAGGACGAGGCCAAGCGCATCGCCGGCTACAAGGCGGTCGACAAATATATCGCCGAGAACGGCGAAGTGATCCCGCTGCTGCAATATGTGCAGCCGATCCTGCATAAGGACACCATCAAGGTGACGCCGCATGTGTCGGGAGCGCTGCTGCCGGGTTTGATGAGTTAACAAGAAGTCGTGAGATCGTGAGTGGCGAGTCGTGAGTGGTGGTAGGGTCGCACGCTGCTTTCGTGAGAGAGCAACGTGGACTTTCTCGATGCCTCTCGACCACTCACGACTCACCACTCACCACTCACGCTACCTCTCATGATCCGCACCCTCCTTAAGCGCCTCGCCCTGGCCGTGCCGACGCTGCTGGGCGTGGCTGCGATTGTCTTCGTACTGGTGCGGGTGGTACCGGGAAACCCGATCGCCATGATGTTGCCGCCAGGCGCCAGCGAGGCTGATTTCCAGCGGCTCAAGGCGCTCTACGGCTTCGACAAATCGGTCCCCGAGCAATTCTGGATCTGGCTGACGCAGGTCTCGGCTGGCGACTTCGGGACGTCGATCAGCATGCGCCGCGGCGTGCTCGGCCTCGTGCTGTCGCGGCTGCCCGCGACGCTCGAACTGGCGCTGGTTGCGGGGCTGATTGCCGTCGCGCTCGGGCTGCTGCTCGCCGTCGCCGGCGCCCGCTGGCATGGCCGCTGGCCGGAGGCGGCGATTGACGGCGTGACCGGCATAGCCCAGTCGGTTCCTGATTTCATCTGGGCCCTCAGCCTGATCCTTTTGCTTGGCGTGCTGTGGCCGGTGCTGCCGATCTCGGGGCGATCGGACCCAAGTATCGGGCTTGACTATGCCACTCCGTTCCAGCTGATCGAAAGCCTGTTGCGCCTGGATTTGCGGGCGTTCGGTGATCTGCTGCGCCACCTGGCCATGCCCGCCATTGCGCTGGCGCTGCCGTTTGCCGCAATCATATCCCGGGTGCTGAAGTCCTCGCTCAAGGAGGAACTCACGCAAGACTATGTGCTGCTCGCGCGCGTGAAGGGCTTCTCCGACTGGCGCATCATCCTGGGCGAGGCGCTGCGCAATGCCGCCATCCCCGCGCTGACGCTCACCGGCGTGCAATTTACCTTTCTGCTCGGCGGCACGGTGCTGATCGAGCGCATTTACGCCTATCCTGGCATCGGCAATCTCGCCATTGATGCCGTCATCAATCGCGATCTGCCGATGATCCAAGGCCTGGTGCTCATGTTCGCGCTGCTGTTCATATTGCTCAACCTGCTGTTGGACCTAATGACCCTCGCCCTCGATCCAAGGCTCAGCCATGGTTGACGCTGCGATGCCGCGCGCCCAGCACTCCCAGTCCTGGCAGGGGCTCACCGGCAGCGGCCGCGTGATCGCGGGCGTCCTGCTGGTGGGGGCGCTGGTGGTCACGGCATTCGCAGCGCCCTGGATCGCGCCCTACGACCCGCTCGATCAGGATTTGGTGGCGCAACTGCAGGCGCCGAACTGGCACACTCATCTGCTTGGTACCGATAGCCTCGGCCGGGATCTCCTGTCCCGCCTCATCTATGGCGCCCGCATCGCGCTGCAGGTGGCGGTGCTGGCGGCTCTCCCCACAGCCCTTCTCGGGACCGTGCTCGGTCTGCTTGCGGGCTTTTTCGGCGGCGTCCTCGATATGGTCATCTCCCGCCTGATCGATGTCTGGACCTCGTTTCCGCCGGTGCTCCTTTCCATCCTCCTGGTCGCGCTGATCGGGACCGGGCTCAGCTCGGTCGTCATCGCCATCATCGTCGTCGACTGGACGCGCTTTGCCCGTATCATCCGTGCCGAGACGATCAAGCAGCGGCATATGGACTACGTGGATGCTGCGGTGGTCGCCGGGATGCGGCCGCTGGCCATTCTCAGGCGAGAGATCGTGCCCAATGTGTTGCCGCTGCTGTTGGTGCTGCTGACGCTTGAGATGGGCATCGCCGTCATAGTCGAGGCCATCCTGTCCTTCGTCGGGCTGTCAATTTCCACCGACGCGCCAACCTGGGGCGGCATGATCGCCGAGGGACGGCAGGTGGTGCATCAAGCGCCCTGGATCATGGCCTTTCCGATGCTGGCCCTGCTGGCGACGGTACTCGGTCTCAACCTGCTGGGCGACGGCCTGAAGGCCGAACTCGATCCGGTGTTGCAATGAGTTGTGTCCTGAGCATCGATCGGCTGTGCGCCGAACTCGCGAACCAGCCGGAAGCGACGCCGCTGCTGCGCGAGGTCTCGCTGCAGGTGGCGGCCGGCGAAGTGCACGGTCTGGTCGGCATGAGTGGCGCCGGCAAGAGCATGATCGCCAAGGCGGTGCTCGGCGTCCTGCCGCGCGCCGTGCGCATTACCTCGGGCAGCATCCGCTTTGACGGCACCGAGATTGTCGGCATCGAGCGCGCGCAGATGCGCCAGTTGCTGGCCCGCGGCATCGCGTTCATCCCGCAAGATCCGCTGACCGCCCTCAATCCGACGCGCCGGATCGAACATCAAATGACGGACGTGATGCGCGACCGCTTGGGTCTGAGCGCGGCTGCCGCGCGTGGCCGTGCGCTCGCCCTGCTGGACGAGGTCCAGATCCGCGAACCCGAGAGCGTGCTGCGTCGCTACCCGCACGAGATTTCCGGCGGCCAGCGGCAGCGCGTGCTGATCGCCATCGCGTTCGCCTGCGACCCCAAGCTCATTGTCGCGGACGAGCCGACGACGGCGCTTGACGTCACGGTGCAAAAGCAGATCCTGCGGCTGATCCACGACCTGCGGCAGCGGCACGGCACGGCGATCCTGTTTGTCACCCACGACCTCGGCGTCGTGGCAAAAATCTGCGACAGTCTGTCGATCATGCACGCCGGACTGATCGTCGAGCACGGGACCGCGAACGACGTGATGACCTCACCCAAAAACGCTTTTACACGCGCGTTGTTTGCTGCCACACCGCGCCACGACCGGCCGGATCACCCCTTGCTCCCCGTGCCAGAAAGCGTCCAGCGCAGCGTCGCTGAGGGATGGCGCCGATGAGCCTGCCGCCGCTGCTCGATGTCGTCGGTCTGCGCGTCGCCTTGCCCGACCGCTCGCGCAAGCCGCTGTTCGGCCGCGCCCCGCTCACCACCATTCTGCACGCTGTGGACTTCACGATCGGCCGCGGGGAGACCGTTGGCATTGTTGGCGAATCCGGCTCCGGTAAGACCACGCTTGGCCGCGCCATGTTGCGGCTGATCGAGCCCACGGGTGGGCAAATCTGGTTCACGGGCACCGAGATTACCCATGCCGGGCCTGAGCGGCTGCACCTGATCCGCTCGCGCATGCAGATGATTTTCCAGAACGCGCTGTCCAGTCTCAACCCGCGCCGCACCATACTCGACAGCATCGCCATGCCGGCGATTGCTGCGCACCGGGCCGAGGAGGCGCGTGATCTCGCCCTGACGGCCCTCGAACGCGCCGGATTGCAACGGCGCTTTGCGGACAAGTATCCGCACCAGTTGTCTGGGGGCCAGCGCCAGCGCGTCGGTATCGCCCGCGCCATTGTCAACGCGCCGGAGCTGATCGTCGCCGACGAAATTGTCTCGGGCCTGGATGTCTCGACGCAGGCGCAGATTCTGCTGTTGCTGAAGGAATTGCAGCGCGACCTCGGGCTGGCGCTGGTGTTCATCGCCCATGACCTGTCGGTCGTCCGGGTCCTGTGCGAACGGGTGGTCGTGATGCTGCAAGGCCGTGTGGTGGAGGAGGGGGCGACGGAACAGGTGTTCCGCGCCCCGCGGCATGCCTATGCCCGGCGACTGATCGATGCCATTCCGTTGCCCGAGATCGATGCTGGCTGGCTCGACCGGGTGTATGACGAGACGCCGCCGGTGGGGCCGCCTAGCGCTCCCATCGCGCAGCCCCCGCTGGTCGTACCTCCCGAAACGACGATCTCTCCCAGACCCAGTCCGCCGCCCGAGGCCATTCCGTCCTTCCGGCTGCGCCAGACCCGAGGAGCCAAGACCGTGAGTCGCTACGTCGACATTCAGGCCGCGGACGGCCGCGCCTTCAACGCCTATCTGGCCAAACCCGCCAGCGGCACCGGGCCGGGGCTGGTACTGCTGCAAGACATCTTCGGCATCAACGACACCGTCAAGCAGATGGCGGACCACTATGCCGAGGAGGGCTATGTGGTGCTGGCGCCGGATCTGTTCTGGCGCCTGCAGCCGGGCGTCTCGCTCGGCTATGGCGAGGCTGACCGGCCGCGGGCGCTTGAGCTCTTCAAGCATTTCGACTGGAACGCGGGCATCGACGACGTCGAAGCGACGGTGCAGTCCTTGCGCCGGCGGCCCGAGCATCGCGGCAAGGTGGGCGTGCTCGGCCATACCTTCGGCGGCACGCTGGCGTACCTGGCCGCCGCCCGTACCGATATCGACTGCGCCGTCTCCTACTATGGCGTTGGCCTCTCCGATCACCTCGGCGAAGCGCGCCGCATCCGCTGCCCCATGACCATGCATCTGGCCGGCGCCGATCATCACATGAGCGCCGAGCAGCAGAAGCTCATCACCGATACCTTCCGCTCACGTCCCGATGTCGAGGTCTACAGCTATCCCGGCGCCGGCCAGATGCATGGTCATGGGGCAGCGGATGCGGCGCGCTTCGCCGAGGTGATCGG
>Ga0075024_100000913_pt1 | contig 11449 bp, 7 predicted proteins | sample Str013_2_FD_71389 | JGI IMG/M metagenome (GOLD analysis project Ga0075024, IMG submission 71389) | Freshwater sediment microbial communities in response to fracking from Pennsylvania, USA - Straight Creek_MetaG_SC_2013 | ecosystem: Environmental > Aquatic > Freshwater > Creek > Sediment... | reverse complement strand
ATTATTAACATTTAAAATAATAATTACACTAAGCAGCGCAAAATTAGGCGTACTTGTCAAGACTTACAGCAACAGTTTAACAAAAATTATAAGCTCCGGCTGTTTTTACGTAACTTCAGGCTGCAAACAAATTCCTATGGTCTCCAAAGTTTCCGAAGGCATAGAAATAAGTGTAGAAACCTTTTATCAACCAGACTATTCCAACCCGATTCAGTCTGAGTTCATGTTTGCTTATCGCATTACCATAGAAAACCGCAACCTTTTTCCTGTAAAATTGCACCGCCGTCACTGGCAGATATTTGACAGCAATGGCCAAAACCGGGAGGTGGAGGGAGAAGGGGTAGTGGGTGTGCAACCAACGTTGAATCCCGGCGAACGCTACCAGTATGTGAGCGGTTGTAACCTTCGTACAGAAATGGGGAGGATGACTGGCACCTACCAGATGGAGAACCTCCTCAACAAGAAAGTATTCGATGTAAACATCCCATCCTTCGAAATGGTGGTTCCTTTCAAATACAATTAACCTTTTTATTTATTGAATTATTTTTTAGCCAGGCATTTGTAATCCTGTTAAACATCCTTGCGTCGCACTCTTATACTACTGCACGCATTTCAGCCAATAAAAAAAGCTGCTGGTTAACAGCAGCTTTTAAAAAGTAAAGCAAGCGGTTTTTTATATCAATTTTGTTTTCTTTATTCCAACGCGGTATAAAGTATATCCCATAAACAGGAAGAACAACAATCCTAAGAAATAATAACCATTCGTTCCCAGCATATTATACAATCCGTGTTCTGCATTTATTTTTTCCAGCCATTTACTAATTGTATCACTCGCCAATAGAAAGGCAACTATCACTCCCGCTAATGCGCCACCCGCAACAAGACCTGTTGCAAATAAATTCCCTTTTCCCAGGTCCTCTTCATCGGCAGCAATTACTTCGCCGCTTTTCTTCTTTTTGTAATCTACGATACCACGAATAGCGCCACCAATAAATATTGGAAGTGTTGTTGCCAGCGGAAGATAAATACCAATAGCAAAGCTTAATGCTTTTATACCGCATAGCTCCATAACCACCGCAATGCAAACACCCACCAGTACAAATTGCCAGTCCAGGTTAAAGGAAAGAATCCCTTTTATTAGAGTAGCCATTAAAGTACCCTGCGGAGCAGGATATGTATCTGTTCCAATAGCATGATGAATTCCTTGTTGTAGCATTTCATGCGTTGGAGTGTCCAATACTTTAATTGTAATGCCAATTGCAATAGAAGAAACTATCGCACCAACAAATAAAGCCAATTGTTGGTAGCGTGGTGTGGCACCCACTATATAACCGGTTTTTAAATCCTGCGAGGTAGCGCCGGCATTGGCAGCAGCAATACAAATCATACCACCCACCACCAGTGCCATTGGTTCATATACTTTACCGGTCCAGCCAACTGCAATAAATATCAAACAGGTTCCCATAATCGTTGCAATGGTCATACCGCTAATCGGGTTATTGGAATTTCCAATCAATCCTACAATACGTGATGAAACAGTTACAAAGAATGCTCCGAAAATAACAACCAATATGCTTACCAGCAAGCTGCTGAATCCTTTGCCAGGCAATTGAGGCAATATAGCCATTAGTACAATTAGTACCAGGCTTCCAATCCCTACAATTTTTATTGATAGATCGCGATCTGTTCGTTTTACAGCTTCACCAGATGAACCTTCTTTTAATGAACCCATACTTCCTTTAAAAGATGATATTATAGTAGGAATAGTTTTAATCAGGGTGATAAATCCGCCTGCAGCTACCGCGCCTGCGCCAATCTGGCGTACATAAGCGCGATAGATTGCTGCTGAGTAATCGGTAAATGTATGTGTGGCAGCGCTCCATCCACCCGGACCTCCATCTGTAGTAAGAGAACCAAGGTAACCCAGCTTTACCAATTGTGCTGCTATAACATCGGGGGGAACTAATGACGCAAGCAAGGGGATAAAAACAAACCAGCTGAGTACACTACCGGCCACCAATACACCAGCAATCTTGGGGCCTATTATATAACCCACTCCCATATATTCCGGCGTGATTTCACCAGTGATTTTCGCAGAAGGGAAATATTTGTTGGCCTGCTTTGTCATATAGAATGGCGTTGCTGCAATGACATGAAATATTTTTTGCAGCAATGCATAAGCAAACGCAAAACCCAAACCAAGAAAAGCTGTCTTTGCAAAATCACCGCCTTTCTCACCGGCCTTTAATACAGAGGCGCATGCGGTTCCTTCGGGGTAGGGTAATACACCATGCTCTTTAACAATCAGGGAACGACGCAAGGGAATCATCATTAATGTACCGAGTATGCCGCCAAATATCGCAAGTACCAGGATAGTTCCATAATCAAAATAATTAGCGCTGTCCTTTTCACTCAGGAACAAGAACCCCGGAAGGGTAAACACTACACCGGCAGCAATGCTTTCTCCTGCACTGCCCGTAGTTTGAATAATATTGTTTTCAAGAATGGTTGTTTTAAGAAACAAGCGACTTAGTGTAATCGCCATAACAGCAATTGGGATAGATGCTGAGACAGTTAATCCGGCTTTTAATGCCAGGTATACAGTAGCGGCGCCGAATATAATACCGAAGATGGCACCTGTAAGTACAGATTTAACAGTGAATTCGGCCATATTTGTTTCGGGTGCAACAAAGGGCTGAAATTTTTTCTCAGACATAACGATAGTTTTGCTTTGAATTAGAAAGGTAGTAAAATTTAATAATTAGGTTTTGAAACTCATTTTTCTGTTATCTTTAAATCATCCAAATAACGCTTTATGGCAGATATCACCGAAAAGGTTAAACCTCGGTTACCTAAATCAGTTCCTTATATCATTGGTAATGAAGCGGCAGAACGTTTCAGCTTCTATGGTATTCGTTCAATAGTCGGGATATTTCTTATAGATATGTTTTTTAATCCTGCAAAGGATCCATCACTTGCTACGGAAGCCGATGCAAAGTCGAATGAGTTGGTGCACTTGTTTGTAACGCTGGCTTATTTCATGCCGATGGTGGGAGGTATCATGGCCGATTGGTTCTTTGGTAAATATAAAGTGATACTGTATATTTCTATTGTATATGCCATTGGTAATCTAATCATGGCATTATCAACACATAACCTCACTTATTTTAAAATTGGACTAATTGTTATAGCAGTAGCTGCGGGAGGTATAAAATCCTGTGTATCCGCCAATGTGGGTGATCAGTTTGATAAATCGAACCAAAGCCTGATGACAAAGGTGTATAGCTGGTTTTATTTTTCAATTAATTCAGGTTCCATATTGTCCACATTGTTTATACCTGTAGTGGCAAAGCATTTTGGATATGAGCTGGCATTTGGTATACCTGGTGTATTAATGTGTGTGGCTACTTTCATTTTCTGGCTGGGAAGAAAGAAATATGTAAGAGTGCCGCCATCGGGTATACGCAAAGAAAATTTTGTTACTATTTCTGCTTATGCGTTACAAAAATTATTCAAACGCAATCCCGGGCAAACGGTATGGCAGGCAGTAGGGGAAAAATATTCAGCCAAATCCATTGAAGGTATAAAGGCTGTTTATCGAATATTGGCAGTATTTGCTTTTACGCCAATATTCTGGGCCATGTGGGACCAGAATTTAGCAGAGTGGGTATTACAAGCGCGAAAATTGGACCTGCATATTTTCGGCTATGAGGCATTACCACAACAAATAAATGCATTGAATCCTATTTTCCTGGTAGGTATGATACCTGTGTTTACTTATGGTATTTATCCTTTGTGCGAAAAAATGGGTATTAAAGTAACCCCATTAAAAAAAATAGGTGCGGGCCTGGTATTGATTGGAATTTGTTTCGTCATCATTGCATTGCTGCAGGGAGTTATTGACAGGGGTGGACGCCCATCTGTGTGGTGGCAGATACTGGCATATTTTATCCTATCCGGTTCAGAAATCCTGGTATCTATTACCTGCCTTGAATATGCGTATACACAATCGCCGCCATCTATGAAAAGTACCATGAGTGCTTTGTACCTGCTGGGTATTTCCGTGGGCAACTACTTTGATTCGTTAGTGAATGGAAGTATTGCGGGTGGCGGGTTCTTCTCAAAATTTGAAGGGGCAAGGTATTATTGGTTATTTGTAGGAATACTTTCCGTATTTATAGTTTTATACCTGCTTATTGCAAAGCGGCTGCCGGAACGAAATTATGTTCTTGAAAATGCATCTACAGAACAATAAGTGTATCACTAATAATTCGTAGGCAAACAACAATGTTTTGTAGTGATAAAATGCATGTCTTTAAGAAATTAAAGAATAATCATACTTTTCTTTTGCCTTTCATCTATTTTTGTTTCAGTAGCAACTTGAAAATTAGGTATTTCGCATCGCTTTGCCCCATGAGAAAACAAATCTAACAAAATGAAAATCCTTATACTTGGTTCAGGCGGTCGTGAGCACGCGCTGGCGTGGAAGATGAAACAAAGCCCATTATGCACCCAATTGTTTATTGCTCCCGGCAACGGGGGAACCGCATTATTGGGGAAAAATGTGTCCCTGAATATCTCCGACTTCAAGGTTATAAAAGAATTCTGCATCAAAGAACAGATTGAATTGGTAGTGGTGGGTCCTGAAGAGCCACTGGTAAATGGGATTGTTGACTTTTTCAAGACAGATGAAGCTTTGAAATCAATTGCTGTAATCGGTCCTTCCAAATATGCCGCCCAACTGGAAGGAAGCAAGGCCTTTGCCAAAACCTTTATGCTAAAGCATGATATACCAACGGCCGGCTACCGGGAATTTGATGCAAACAATTATGAAGAAGGTGTTCATTATCTCCGGAACCATAGCCTGCCCATTGTATTAAAAGCAGATGGCCTGACTGCAGGGAAAGGAGTTTTGATTTGCCACAATCACATAGAAGCGATGGCAGAATTTGAATTAATGATTCAGCGCAGCAAATTTGGCGAGGCCAGTAAGAAAGTAGTGGTGGAAGAATTCCTGGATGGTATTGAATTAAGTGTATTTGTTTTAACAGACGGGGAAAATTATGTCATTCTTCCAGAGGCAAAGGATTATAAAAGAATAGGGGAAGGAGACAAAGGGCTGAACACTGGCGGAATGGGTGCTGTAAGTCCTGTTCCCTTTGCTGATGATGAATTCATGGAAAGAATAGAAGATTATATAATAAGACCAACCATCGAAGGGATAAAGAAGGACAAAATGGATTACAGGGGATTTGTGTTTATAGGTTTAATAAAAGTGGGAGATCAGCCTTACGTAATCGAATACAATTGCCGTATGGGTGATCCTGAAACAGAAGTAGTAATTCCCAGGCTAAAAAATGATTTGGTAGAATTGTTTGTCGCAACTTCCAAACAGGAACTTGATAAAATTATAATTGAATGCGACGATCGCTACGCGTGCACAGTAATGGCCGTAAGTGGCGGTTACCCGGGAGAATTTGAAAAGGGATATGAAATAGAAGGATTGGAAAATCATATTGACAGCGATAGTTTGGTTTTTCATTCCGGAACAAAGCGTGCATATGATGCAGTACTCACCAATGGCGGAAGGGTATTGTGTGTAACTTCTTTTGGTGATTCAGTGATGGAAGCTGTTAATAAATCAAAGGAGGTACTGGAAGGTATAACCTACGAAAACATGTATTATCGGAGGGATATAGGATATGAATTTGCCTGATAATTATTCTAATTTCCAACCATTTATTGTATAGGCTTGCGTATTCAATTTGAGGGCAAAGGGGCGGTCGTTTCTGTAAACCTGGTTTCTTGCCTGGATAATGACATTTTAGTAAATATCCGCCTGTCAAATTATAGCTTACTCTAAAGACGACCGTAGGATGACCGTAGGATGAAGCTTGTTTAAAGCAAGTTATAAACTGGCTAAGGTTATTGGAAGGGCTGATTTCTATCAAGTTAGTTTATGGCCACCTTATTACGCGGTGGCATTTGTATTTTTGCACAAACGATTGAATATGACCGAATCAGTTCATTACAGCGATTACCTGAAACTCGATAAAATATTAAACGCTCAGTTTCCTGAGAGTGAAAAGAACCCACCAGTAGCCCACGACGAAATGTTGTTTATCGTCATTCACCAGTCATATGAATTATGGTTCAAGCAATTGTTGTATGAAGTAAGCTCGGTAAATGAAATTATGCTCAAGCCTTCATTGAATGACAATTCTCCCGAATTGCAAACCGTGGTACATCGTTTGTCGAGGTGCATTAGCATTCTCAGGGTACTGGTTCATCAAATTGATATTATGGAAACCATGACAGCAATGGACTTTCTCGACTTTCGTGATTTGCTTCGTCCTGCTTCTGGATTTCAAAGTGTACAGTTTAAATTACTGGAGGCAAAGCTTGGATTGAAATTCGAACAGCGCTATGGCCAGGAATATTATGTATCTCAACTAAGAAAAGAAGAAGTACATACAGTGAAAGACGGAGAGGCAGGTAAATCATTGCTGCAACTTGTAAACAGCTGGCTGGAAAGAATGCCTTTTTTTGATGAGCAGGAAAACTGGAAAGATTTTCTGAGTACAGGGTTTGAAGAAAATATACCAGTGTATTGGACCACTTACCGCGCTTCATTGAAAAAGAGTTTGGCGGATGTTGAATCGGCCAACCTCGAAGCTTTTGATAATTTATTTATGAAGGACGTTGCCGGGCGCCAGTTTTCTGCTAAAGGTAATCGCGCGGCCTTATTTATTATGTTGTACCGGGGTTACCCTATACTTCAATTGCCTTTTCAATTGCTGAATAATTTACTGGAGATAGATGAGCAGCTTAGCACCTGGCGCTACAGGCACATGAATATGGTACACCGCATGATTGGGACACGAATTGGTACCGGTGGCAGCACCGGCAGGGATTACCTGAAAGCTGCGCTTGACAAGCATTATATTTTTAAAGAAATTGCAATGCTCACCAGTTTTTTAATTGAAAGAAAGACGCTTCCCCAACTAAGTGACGCTATGGAGCGCCGGCTTGGCTTTATTCATTAATTAATTAAATCGAAGACCTTTTGTGATTACACGATATGGTTTTGAAAAGAAATCATCCACTGTCTTATTGAATTCATCTTTGTATACGACAGGTGTACTATGCCCCGAATTGGGCAGTATCCACAAATAGGATTTGGAAATATTTTTTGCAATAAGCATGGTATGCTCTATGCGGATAACATCATGGTCACCCCCAATAATCAAAGAAGGAATTTGAATGGTGTGCAATGCGGAAAGGGGAATATGCGGTTCATCGAGCAATAAACGCACGAGCTTCCAGTTGCCTTTTTCGATTGGTGTTTTTACAGTTTTGCTTTTAAGACTATTGTATTCGGGAGCAACCATATCCAGTACTTCCTGGTAAACGGCGCCTGAGTCAGGAGAAAGGTTGGCGCCTGTTACTGCCAGTTTCTTTACTTTTTCGGGATGACGAATGGCGAGCAGCAATCCATTGATGCCCCCATCGCTCCAGCCAATTACATAGGAAGAATCGATGTCCAAAGCTGTCAACAATGCGGCGTAATCATCGGCCATCATTTCATAAGAAAGCGAATCACCCGGGTCAGCAGATTTGCCCTGTGCCCTGCTGTCGGCAATAATCACCTTGTATTTTTTTGCGAAGTAGGGTATCTGGAAAATAAAATTATCGATGGAACCTCCGTTGCCATGAATGATTAATAATGGTTGGCCTTCACCATACACTTCACAATACATTTTAAAGCCGCGAATATCGTAGAATTTACCTGCTTCTTTATTGTTGCCATACGGAATTTTAACGGCTGGTTTGGTTTCCTGGGCGATAAGCTGACTGAAGCATAGGAATATTAGTAATATGCTGGCTGATAACTTTCTCATGTTTAGTATTTGTGGTGCGGTGAAAATGATGTTGAGTGAATTTACATTCTTTTTTTCTAAAACAGGGGGAATGTGTAAATGTCATTAGCGAGGGTTACTTCTATTGAGTTAACCTGCTTTTTTCTTTTACTAAAGATAGAAACAGTGTTATGATCACCGTTAGTATCGATGAAAAAATAAAAGTAGTCTTGCTGCCAGTATAGGTCCAGAGTAAGCCGGCCAGCAGGCTGGCAGCCAGCGTGCACACACTTTGGAAGGAAGTGTAAAAGCCTATAGCGGTGGCAGTTTGGGAGGGGGCGGCCATATTGGTAATCCAGGCTTTGGTTATTCCTTCCGTGGCTGCTGCATAAATTCCATAAATTAAAAAAAGAATAAAGACCATAACTGTACTTGTTGCAAAAGCGAATCCGGCATATACAACAGCAAACAAAAGTAAACCTGCAAGAAAAACTTTCTTTAAACCAATTCTATCTGCCAGTGACCCGAGGGGGTAGGAAGCGGCGGCATATACCAGGTTGTAAAATATATAAGCGCCAATGGTAGCCGTATCGCTGCCAGTTATTTCTTTTGCCTTGAGTAAAAGAAAAACATCTGAGCTGTTTGCAATAGCGAAAATGATAAGTCCGGCTACCAGTTGTCTGTATTCCGTTCCCGCAATTTTCCAATAGCCAAAGTAAGAAAAGAAGTTTCCTTTTCTTACAGCTAATAGAGGTTGCTTTTTTTCTTTTAAAAAGAAAATGAAAGCAACCGCGATAATACCTGGAATAAAGGCAAGGTAATACATCGTCTTATATTGGCCCGGATAGAAATATAAAAATAACAACGCCATAGAGGGGCCTAGTACAGCACCTACGGTATCCATCCCGCGATGAAAACCAAATACTCTTGCTTTGGTGGCCGGTGTTGCTTCCTGAGAAAGTAATGCGTCTCTTGCTGCAGTACGCAAACCTTTACCAAGCCGATCAATAGTTCTTGCGAAAAAGATCCAGATCGGATATATTAAAATGGCCATCATTGGTTTTGAAACAGCGCTAAGAAAATAACCAAGTTTCACAAATGGCAGTCTTTGCCCTTTTTCATCGGATAGCTTTCCAAAATAACCTTTACTGAGCCCGACTGTAAACTCGGCTACGCCCTCCAGTAGGCCGATTAGCAAAACTGAGAAACCAATTTCTTTCAGGTATACAGGTGTAATTGGATACAACAATTCGCTTGCTATGTCGGCAAATAAACTAACCAGGGATAAAACCAGTACTGTGCGTGTAATGATGCGCATGGTGGTGAAAAATAATGGATACGAAAGTAAGGGAATAAGGGCTAACGACATGTTAAGGATAAGTATTGTGTCTAACGTTGCTGTATAGCCCAGAATAGAAAGAAAATGCTTAAATGACCGCTTGTCGGAGACCGGACAGAACAGCATCCTGAAATACCACCTTACGCCGCCGGGCAGTCCCGGACAGACATTGCAGTGAATACTGAAAATTACTGCCAGCCGCCTCACAATATTAGTGATTTAGGCCACGTTTAACAGCGGGTAGCTTTTTGAAAAAAAACCTTGATTGGCAAGCATTTGGCTTTGTTTATTCGAATTATTTACTTCAATTTTGCAACCATTACATCCTATTTAAAAATCTGACACTGAAAACATGGGACTGTTCAATTTTTTTACGCAAGAAATAGCCATCGACCTGGGTACTGCGAATACCCTCATTATACATAACGACGAAGTAGTAGTGAATGAGCCTTCTATTGTTGCCCTTAACCGAAACAACCCCAAAGAGGTGCTTGCGGTGGGCAAAAAGGCGTTAATGATGCACGAGAAAACCCACGAGAGCATCCGTACGGTCCGTCCACTGAAAGACGGTGTGATAGCGGATTTCAACGCAGCTGAACTTATGATTCGGGAAATGATCAAGATGATTTATCCCAAAAAACCCTTGTTTCCCCCCAGCTGGAGAATGATGATTTGTATCCCCTCCTCCATTACCGAGGTGGAAAAGCGAGCAGTAAGGGACAGTGCCGAGCAGGCCGGGGCAAAGGAAGTTTACCTGATTCATGAGCCAATGGCTGCTGCCCTGGGTATTGGTATAGATGTGGAAGAACCAGTGGGAAACATGATTATCGATATTGGCGGTGGAACTACTGGAATTACCGTGATTGCACTGGCTGGTATTGTTTGCGACCAGTCAATAAGGATTGCGGGAGACGAATTTACAGCAGATATCATGGAAGCACTTAGGCGCTACCACAGCTTGCTGATTGGTGAGCGTACCGCTGAACAGATAAAGATCAATATCGGGGCGGCAATGAAGGACCTTGATAACCCGCCGGATGATATTCCCGTAAATGGTCGTGACCTGGTTACCGGTATCCCCAAGCAGATAATGGTGAGCTACCAGGAAATTGCAGAAGCATTGGATAAAAGCATTTTTAAAATAGAAGAGGCCATTTTGAAGGCACTTGAAACCACACCGCCCGAACTCGCCGGTGATATTTATCGCAGGGGTCTCTACCTTACTGGAGGCGGTGCCTTGCTACGTGGCTTGGATAAACGCCTGAGTCAAAAAATTAAATTACCTGTTCACGTTGCAGACGACCCGCTGAAAAGTGTTGTTCGTGGCACCGGTCTTGCACTAAAAAGCTATGATCGCTATCCTTTTGTAATGAGGTAGCCTATTTTGTACATGTATACCCGGCTGGCAGATAAATAGCGCTGGTTAAGGGTATACTTATAAACGAACTTATTTGTGCGCAACATCTTTCTCTTCATCAGAAGGTTCTCCACTTTCCTCTTCTTCCTGGTGTTGCAGATTATTGCCCTTTCCTTTCTTTTCAGGTACAATAAATTTCATGAAGCAGCTTTTATGGGGGTTGCCGGCGAAATGACCGGTAAAGTGAGCGAAAAGTACAATACAGTTGAGTATTACTTCAAACTAAAGAAAACCAATGAGGCCCTGGTAAAGGAAAACCTTGAATTGCGCAGCCTGCTCAGGCAAAACTATGAGGGTCCTGATTCTACTCACCATATTGCGATTGATTCAATTAAAATTGATTCCCTGGTAAAAATTCAGCGATTTAAATATTACGACGCGAAGGTGGTCGGCAACTTCGTTAGTGCTCAAAATAATTACTTCATCATTCACCGTGGTGGCAACCAGGGCATTCAAAAAGACTGGGGGGTTATTAGTTCGCAGGGCATTGCCGGAAGGGTGGTAAATGTAAGCGCTAATTACGCAACGGTTATGAGTGCCCTCAGCAGACAATTTACCATCAACGCCCGTTTGAAAAAAGGTGGTGAAAGAGGTAGCGTGAAATGGGATGGAGAAAGCCCTCTATACCTTATAATGAAAGATGTACCCAAGAGCGCACAGGTAGCAAAGGGCGATACTGTTATGACGAGTGAGCTTTCTTCCATCTACCCGGCCAATATCATGATTGGGGTTATAAGTGAAATAGTAGATGACAAAAGCAGTAATTTTTTCTCACTGAGAATAAAAACTGCTACAAATTTTTTCAACCTGGAATATGTGTATATCATTGAAGAC
>Ga0075024_100000911_pt1 | contig 11470 bp, 12 predicted proteins | sample Str013_2_FD_71389 | JGI IMG/M metagenome (GOLD analysis project Ga0075024, IMG submission 71389) | Freshwater sediment microbial communities in response to fracking from Pennsylvania, USA - Straight Creek_MetaG_SC_2013 | ecosystem: Environmental > Aquatic > Freshwater > Creek > Sediment... | reverse complement strand
ACCAGGTGCTGCTCGACAAGCCGATCAAGATGCTCGGGCTGCACGAGACCCGTGTCAGCCTGCATCCCGAAGTCAGCGCCAAGGTGACCATCAACGTCGCCCGCTCCACCGACGAAGCCGAGCGCCAGGCCAAGGGCGAGGACGTGATGGCAATCAAGGACGAGACGCCCGCGTTCGAGACCTTCAGCGAAGACGCCGTGTTCGAAGAGGGCGCGGCCCGGCCGAGCGAGGCGGCGGCAGAAGGCGACGAGGCGAAGTCTTAGAGTTTCGTCAATCGAGGCAAAAAACGACAACGTTGCGCTGCCACCCGGCGCAGCGTTGTCTTTTGTCCGAGCCTGTGCTTTCTTGTCACACCAGTAGGGAGCATTGTCTCCCGCGTGGCAACAAACCAGGTAAGGGAGCCCGCACGGGCGCTTCTCGCGTAGCGTCCCGGGTGGGTACGGACAATGTACGCTCCTTTGTTGAAAGTCTTTGAGCGGATCATCCGCCGAGGCGATTTGAAACTGATCGACCACGCCGGCAAGGCCTATCGCTTCGGCGACGGCATGGCCCCATCGGTCACCGTGCGTTTCAAGGATGCCGCGACCGAGCGCGCCGTCACGTTCGATCCGCAGCTGGCGCTACCTGAAGCTTATATGCGCGGCACCTTCACCGTCGAAGAGGGCGGCCGGATTTATGAGTTCTTCGATCTGGTGCTCCGCAATTCGCAGGTCGAGGAATTTCCGGCCTGGACGCGCGCCTTCGATGGCCTGCGCTATCTTACGCGGCGCCTACAGCAGTGGAACCCGGCAGGCCGTTCCAAGCGCAATGTCGCCCATCACTACGATATCGACGGCGCAATCTACGATCTGTTCCTGGACAAGGACCGGCAGTATTCCTGCGCTTATTTCGAACCAGGCAATAGCGACCTGGACGAAGCGCAACTCGCCAAGAAGCGACATATCGCGGCCAAGCTGGCGCTGCGTCCCGGCCAGAAGGTGCTCGACATCGGCTCGGGCTGGGGCGGGCTCGGAATGTATATCGCCAAGGCCGGCAATTGCGATGTGACCGGCGTGACGCTCAGCGAGGAGCAGCTCGCGGTCGCCCGCCAGCGCGTGGCCGACGCCAAGCTGGAGCGGCCAGTGCGCTTCAAACTGCAGGACTATCGCCGCCTGGAAGGCCAGTTCGACCGCATCGTCTCGGTCGGCATGTTCGAGCATGTCGGGGTAAACCATTACGGCGCCTATTTCCGCAAGGTGCATGACCTCCTGAACGACGACGGCGTGGCGGTGATCCACTCGATCGGCCGGATGGATCGTCCGACTGCGACCAATGCGTTTATCGCCAAGTATATTTTCCCCGGCGGCTACATTCCGGCCCTCAGCGAGGTCATGCCTGCGATTGAAAAGTCCGGCCTGCATGTGACCGACGTGGAAATCCTGCGCTTGCACTACGCCGAGACGCTCAAGGAGTGGCGCCTGCGCTTCCTGGCCAACTGGAAGCCGGCCTCCGAGCGCATGGGTGAGGAATTCTGCCGCATGTGGGAATGCTATCTGGCCGGATCGGAAACCGGCTTTCGGTACCAGAACCTGATGGTGTTCCAGATCCAACTGGCCAAGAAAGTCGACACCCTCCCCCTCACCCGCGACTACATCGTGGAAGAGGAGCGCCGCCTCAAGGTGCGCGAACAGGGCGCGTATGCGCCGCGGCTGGCGGGGGAGTAGACTTCCCTCTCCCCGGCCCTTTGGCGGGGGAGAGGGTGGCCCCCGAAGCGCCTTGGCGCTGAGGAATCAGGGCCGGGTGAGGGGCTGGGCTGGCTCCGTGATTCATGCCGAGAGGTCTGTGCGCGTTGCACCAAGTTCGGAGCCAGCCCTGCCCCTCACCCACCCCTTCGGGGCACCCTCTCCCCCGCGAAGCGGCGGGGGAGAGGGCAAGTCCGTCTGATTCGCGTCCTAGTCAACGGACGAAATCGCGCGCCCAGCGCAATTTTGTGCATCACGGGGATAGCGGGACTCAGCCACACTGGTTTTCGGAAGCGCCCTCGAAAACTCAGGTACGTTTACCCCCATGAGCACCCTCGCCAAATTCGCCAAGTCTCTGGCCAATGAGACCGCCGACGCCGCCGCCGACGCGGCGCTGGTCCGCAACGCCCCGCACAACCTTGAGGCCGAGCAGGCGCTGCTCGGCGCCATCCTGGTCAACAACGAGGCCATGGACCGGGTTACCGGCTTCTTGGACCCAGGGCACTTCTACGACCCGTTGCACGGCGCCATCTTCGAGACCGCCGGCAAGCTGATCGCGATGGGCAAGCAGGCCACGCCGATTACGCTGCGCACGTTCTTTGAGACCTCCGAGCCGCTGGGCGAGATCACCGTGCCGCAGTATCTCGGGCGGCTGGCAGCCAGCGCCACCACCATCATCAATGCCCGCGACTATGGGCAGACCATCTATGACCTCGCGGTTCGGCGCCAGCTGATCCTGATTGGCGAAGAGATGGTCAACACGGCCTATGATTCGCCGATCGACAATCCGCCCAAGGAGCAGATCGAGGAGGCCGAGCAGCGGCTGTTCCAGATCGCCGAAAAGGGCAAGTACGGTGGCGGCTTCAGCACGTTCGGCTCGGCGCTGACGATCGCGCTGGAAATGGCTAACAACGCCTACTTGCGCGACGGCGGGCTCTCGGGCGTCGCCACCGGCCTGCGCGATCTTGACGCCAAGATGGGTGGCCTGCAATCCTCGGACCTGATCGTGCTCGCCGGCCGTCCCTCGATGGGCAAGACGGCGCTGGCCACCAACATCGCCTTCAACATCGCCAAGGCCTACAAGGCCGAGAAGCAGACCGACGGCAGCATCAAGGTGCTGGACGGCGCGGTGGTTGGCTTCTTTTCGCTGGAAATGTCGGGCGAGCAGCTGGCGACCCGTATCCTTGCCGAACAGGCAGAGATTTCCTCCGAGGATATCCGCCGTGGAAAAATCAAGGAGGACGAGTTCCGCCGCCTGAAGTCGGCCTCGGCGCAATTGGCCAGCCTGCCGCTGTTCATCGACCAGACCGGCGGCATCACCATGGCGCAGCTGGCGGCGCGCGCGCGCAAACTCAAGCGTCAGCACAATGTCGGTCTGCTGATTGTCGACTATCTGCAACTGATCGCGGGGTCCGGAAAACGCTCGTCGGACAGCCGCGTCAACGAGGTGACCGAAATCACCACCGGCCTCAAAGCGCTGGCCAAGGAACTGGCGGTGCCGATCATCGCCCTCTCGCAGCTGTCGCGACAGGTGGAAACGCGCGAGGACAAGCGTCCGCAGCTGTCGGACCTGCGTGAATCCGGCTCGATCGAGCAGGACGCCGACGTGGTGATCTTCGTGTTCCGCGAAGAATACTACGTACAGCGCTCCGAGCCGTCGCCCAGCAAGATCGAGGACTACGCCAAATGGCAGTCCGAAATGGAGCGCACGCATGGCATGGCCGAAGTGATCATCGGCAAGCAGCGCCATGGCCCGACCGGCACCGTGCGGCTGCAGTTCCAGGGCCAATTCACGCGCTTTAGTGACTTGGCGCCAGGGCAGCAGGCGTTTGCGGAGCCGAATGAGTGAAGAAGGGACTAGGGACTAGGGACTAGGAAGTGGTCGTTCGAATAAGCTCAGTGCCCATTTTTCATTCTTACTAGTTACTAGTCCCTAGTCCCTAGTCCCTCCTTCTTGAAATCACCCATGGCCAAACGCTCCTCCTCCTACGTCTGCCAATCGTGCGGTGCCGTGGCCCAGAAATGGACCGGCAAGTGCGTCGCCTGCGACGGTTGGAACACGCTTGCCGAGGAGGCTGATGTCGGGACCGGCACCGCGCCCGGCGTGCCCGAGGCTCGCACGCGTGGCAAATCGCTCGCGATGGAAACCCTGGAAGCCACGGCCGACGAAGCGCCGCGCATGCCGACGGGGCTGGCCGAGTTGGACCGCGTCACCGGCGGCGGCTTGGTGCCGGGATCAGCGCTGCTGATCGGCGGCGAACCGGGGATCGGAAAATCCACGCTCCTCTTGCAAGTCGCAGCCGCACTGGCCGATGCGGACAAGAGCGCCATGTATTTCTCCGGCGAAGAAGCCACCGCCCAGATCCGCCTGCGCGCCCAGCGCCTCGGCCTGACCCAATCGCCGGTGCTGCTGGCGGCGGAAACCAACCTCAACAACATCCTGGCGACCCTCAGCAAAGGCAAGCGCCCCGACCTGGTCATCATCGATTCCATCCAGACGCTGTGGACCGACGGCCTCGATTCCACTCCCGGCACGGTCTCCCAGGTGCGCGCGGCCTCGCAGTCCATGATCCGCTACGCCAAACTCTCGGGCGCGGCGGTGCTGCTGGTCGGCCATGTCACCAAGGACGGCCAGATCGCCGGCCCCAAGGTGGTCGAGCACATGGTCGATACCGTGCTTTATTTTGAAGGCGACCGTGGCCAGCCGTTCCGTATTTTGCGCACGGTGAAGAATCGTTTCGGCGCCACCGACGAGATCGGCGTGTTCGAGATGGTGCAGAGCGGGCTGAAGGAAGTCAGCAATCCGTCCGAACTGTTCCTGGGCGATCGCGGTGGCAAGACGCCGGGCGCTGCGGTGTTTGCCAGCATCGAAGGCACCCGGCCAATTCTTGTCGAGTTGCAGGCGCTGGTCGTGCAATCGTCGTTGGGAACGCCGAGGCGCGCCGTCGTGGGCTGGGATTCCAGCCGCCTTGCCATGCTGCTGGCAGTGCTGGAGGCCCGCTGCAATCTCTCCCTCAGCGGCCACGACGTTTACCTCAATGTCGCCGGCGGCCTCAAGATCGGCGAACCGGCCGCCGACGCCGCCGCCGCCGCTGCCCTCGTTTCGTCATTTTCAGGCGTTCCGTTGGCGTCCGATTGCGTCTACTTTGGTGAAGTCAGCCTATCCGGCGCGCTGCGGTCAGCCGGCCATGCCGGCGCCCGTCTCAAGGAAGCCCAGAAGTTGGGCTTCAAACGGGCTGTGGTTCCGGCTGGCGGAGAGCTTGAAACGGCTGGCACGAAGCTTGATATCGAACGCGTGTCGCATTTGCGGGATCTGGTTGACCGGTTGCGGTAGTGTTTTGAAGCCATCAAGCGGGTCCCGGTGTCATCCTCGGGCTTGTCCCGAGGACCCATTCCACAACGGACGCTGAGGCCTGTAGGACGGTGGGTCCTCGGGACAAGCCCGAGGATGACACCTGAGTTTGCCGAGCGAATGAAACAGAACACGAACGCTGCAGGTAACCGCAAGACTGTATGTTGAACCTGAAAGGACGACCTCCATGCCCGGGCCCTTCACGCCCCTCGACCTTGGCCTTGGCCTGATCGCGCTGATCTCGGGCCTGCTGGCGATGTACCGCGGCCTGACGCGCGAGGTGCTCTCGCTGCTCTCCTGGGCCTTGGCGGGCGCGGCGGCAGCCGTCTTCGTGCTGTACCAGAAGTCGCTGGCCCAGACGCTGGCCGACAAATTCTTTTCGGGCAACCTGCAGATGGCGCAGGGTGGCGGCGCGGTGTTGGTGTTCCTGCTGGTGCTGATCATCGTGCATCTGTTCACGGCCCGCCTGTCGGACCGGGTGCTGGACAGTCACATCGGCATCATCGACCGTGCCCTGGGGTTCCTGTTCGGCGCGGCGCGCGGCTTCCTGCTGGTGCTGATCGGTTTCGTGTTCTACACCAACTTCTCCAACACCCCGCCGATTGGCGACAAGCCCTATGCCTGGGGCATCAAGGACAGCCAGTCCTTGCCGTTGCTGGTGGATGCTGGCAAGCCGTTCAGCGAAGTGATGCGCGGCGTCGGCGAATTCGTGACCTCCAAGATCGGCAAGAAGGGCGCAACTGGCGGGGGCGATGCGGTCCCGGCTGCGGCGCCGGAGGATCCGCAACAGGGCACCAACGGCTGATCACGGATCATTTTTTGACTTCTGGAGTCCCCGATGTCTTTCCGCATCCCGCTCACCATTGCCGCCATTGCCGTGTCTGCTCCCGTCGCTCTCGCCGGTCAGATCAATACCGGTGGCGAGACCGGCGCCTATCACGCCACGTTCTGCCCGCAGGTCGCGGCCGCTCTGCGTAAGAACAAATTCGACTTCGCCTGCACGCCGTCGCAAGGCTCGCTGGAGAACATTCAGCGCGCGGCCGCCGATCCCTCCCAGGTCGGCTTTTCGCAGCTCGACGCCTTTGCGCTGGAAACCGAGAATCTGGGCAACGACAAGCTATTCACACGGATCCGGGCGGACATCGCGCGCGAATGTCTGTTCCTGGTCTCGCGCAATCGCGGGGTGAGCAATTTCGGCCAGATTGCGGCGGTTGCAAGCCAACTGCATTTCGTGCTGCCGCCGCAAAAGAGCGGCAGCGCGGCGACCTTCCAGCTGTTGCAGCGCATCGATCCCGAAGGGCTGGGCTTGGCCCGCAACGTCACCTATGCCACCAGCGTCGATGACGCCATCACGCAAGCCATGGCCTCCGACGACGCTGTGACGCTGTTCGTACAGTTCCCCGATCCGGCCAACGCGCGCTTCCAGGCCATCGCCGCGGCTGGTGGCAACATCATTCCGGTGATCGACCGCGCGATCCTGCGCCAGGAGGCCAATGGCGAGAAGGTGTATTTCGCCGACGAGACCGAGATCGCACCGCCCAAGTGGAACAAGTCGGCGGAAAAGATCGTGACCGCCTGTACGCCGCTGATCCTATTCACCGGCGCGTCCGACCGTATCGCCGACGCCAACGACCGCAAGGACCAGGACGATCTGGTGCGCACCCTGCGCAGCCTGACGGTGGATGAATTGCGCCCGCAAGTCAGCACGCTGACTATGCTCTGGCGCAAAACCAAGGCGCTGTCGGCCCAGAGCGTGGAAAAACTCATGGCGCTCAGCGACAAGGCGCGCGAGCAGGCCAAACCGACCATCGATGCGGCGATCAAAAAAGCGCAGGAGATGTCAGAAGAGGCCAAGAAACAGGCGGCCGATCTGATCGAGAAAGCCAAGAAGGCCACGGGCGGTAGCGGGAATTGAGGCATTATACCAACCTTCATAGATGTTGACCTACGGGAGTGGTCATTCCGGCATTGATGGCGACAAGGGTCGGGAAGGGCTAGCGCCCTCCCCGCCCTCCGAACCGTACGGGCGGTTTTCCCGCCTACGGCTCTCCAGCCGGTGGTTTCTTCATCGAGACAGCCTCGCAAGGTGCCAGGCCGTGTGTGTAGCGAACAGCTTTGCATCCGCGAAGAAGGCATTTGGCCAACGCAGCTGATCGGCCAAGCATCGCCCGGCCCCGGGACGCTTTTCCTGTTTGCGCAGGAACGACCGGAGCCGGCGGCGCACGAAGCCGTCGATGGCCTGGAAGGTGGCGCCGTCGGCGCTTCGTGCGGGATGGTGTCGAAGGAGCCGGCCAAGTGGGCGTCCACGACGTAGGTGTAACCGTCCTTGATCAACCTATCGAGCCGCCGCAGCGCGTCCCTGCATCCGCGTCCGGGACGGAAGCCATAACTTCCTTCCGCGAACCCATGCTCAAAGATCGGTTCGATGGCGAGCCGGACCGCCTGTTGGACGTCGTGGCGAAGCGCGCGGGGCGCGACGCGATCCTTGACCGTGGGCATCCCCAGCGGCCTCGTCTTGCCATCGCCCGCCTCTTGTCTAGAAAATGGGGGAATGTCCGCTCGCCTGACGGCCTGCGGTTGGTAGTCACCCGCCCGCAAGGCCGCCGCCAGCTCGGCAAGATAGTCGTCTTGCGGCGCCGCGAACCGCTCGATGCTCTGCCCGTCCACACCGGGATCTTGACCTGCTGATGAGAGCCGGTCTCTCGGACCAATCCGCTCGTTGTGCGACGTGACGGATCGAGCACGTACTGGCTGCTTGACGTCCCCACAGAGGTAAGGGTCCCGGAATTCGCCGCGCGAAGAAAAAGCGCGGCGAATTCCGGGAAGCGCGGATGAGGCCGCATCGGCCGCCGGATTTCCTCCCCGGGGCAATGTTCGGGCGCAGCACTAATTGTTCGGAGTGTCCTTAGAACCCGATGGAAAAACTGAAGCCGGGTTCGAAATGACGATGGCCGAACTGATCGTTTGACCGGAAGAAGATGCCCGGAGGATTGTGACGACGATGCTGGAAGCGGCAGCGATCGGAGTCGAACTGGAAGCGAAAATTCTCGCACCCCCGCTGTCGCCCCAAGAACAACCCGAAGCCGTTGCGATGATGGTGACGACGCATGTGGACAAACTCCATGCCATTGGCAGATTGCTCGATTCGCACTGCCGCCCCTGATTGTCCAATGCCTGCTGGCATCGCCGCCAAGGCCAAGGTACTGCTGGTGAGGCCGATCGCCAGCGCGGCGGTAGCCCAGACTATTGTCGACATGATCAATCTCCATTGTGTGTTGTCGCCAGTTGGCGATTGCGGTTCCTGGCTAGAGCCGCTTGGTGTCATGTAAACAGTCGAGCCGGTGAATACGACCCATCACAATATCGTGTGCTGCCGCTTGTTGCCGATAATGCGCTCAATCGGCTTGTGATGTGATGAATGACATTTCGTGGCGCTGCGCATTACTTCGCTTATGGAACCAAACCTGTTCGCCAGCGTTATGTCTTGGCAACCATGCTTGATCCGCACAATCCACACGAGGAGATGTGCGCAAGAAGGACATGTGAAATGAACAGCATCATCTATCTGGTCGGACTGGTGGTCATCGTCATGTTTGTGCTCAGCGCCATCGGCCTCCACAGTTAAGCGGCCAGGACGTCTATTGCTTCCGCGATATCATTCTTTGGGTGGCCGGTGTGCCGATTGTTCTTATCGTGGTGGTGCATCTTTTGGGTGCTCTAAAATATTAGCGCACACACCACGCGGCTCCCATAAAAGAGTGCGCCACGGCCAGAGATATCTGACCTTGGCGCATTTTCCGTCTTATCCCGATCAACCAGACGTTTGACCTGCGATCCTGCAAAGGCCCGAAGCGCCGGCGCCGGCCTCTATCCCCTCCCTAGCCATCCCCCACGGCAATATGAGTGTCGGCATTGCAGTCGGTCATTTCCCGACCATCGTCGTGCGCAGCGAATTGAGCCAGGTGCCTGCCTTCTCCAGCGCGGGTGAAAGCGACGACTTCGGATCGATGGTGGAAATCTGCTCGACCACACGTTCGAAGGCGGTGGCGAGCGACGCCAGCGTGGACGATTGCGCGACCGAGCGATGGAAGCCCTCTGCCAGGTGCATAAGGTCGGCGCGCGACGTCGGGGGCGCCCAATCGGCAAGCCGGGACGTCGCCCGGGACGCCCGCGGCGGCGTGGTGACGGCCACGGCGACAGCAGCGCCCAACAGCACAGCCATGACTATCGCCGCGATAGGATGTGTGCGAATGGTATCGCGCGCGGCTTCGAGCCCCTCATCAGCCACGGCCTTGGCTTGCGCGGATCGGTCCTCGACGACCTTGGCCAGATCAGCGACGATCACGCTCAGATCCCGGCGCAACTCCTCCAGGACGGCGCGATCCTGCCCGTCGCCGTCGCCGGCATTGCTGGCTGACAGATCGCTCGCATTCAGTGCGTCCAATCGAGTCGGGGCTTGCATGTTTGAGGCTCCATGGCGGGAAACAGTGACACTCTGAGTTGATCGCTAGATCAACGCTCGGCGGTGCTATTGGTTCCTGTTGTCAATTTCGATCGCAATGCCGGCCATGATGGAACCTTTATGGCGGCCCCGCGTTATGCAGAGGCTCAGTGCTGTTGAGCGCGCAACAGAAGGAGATGTGCGATGGCGACGACCGGCCAAGACTATCAGGGCGCCAAGTCAACCGCGAACGGTAGCCCGACCAAGGACGTCAAGGACGACATTGATGCCTTGCGCAGCGATATCGCCAGCCTCGCCAATTCCGTGAGCAATTTGGCCAGCGAGAAGCTCGGCGCGGTGGTGACCGACGCGGAGGCCATGGCGGGTCAGAAACTCGGCGATGTCGAGACCATGATCCGCAAGAACCCAACACAGTCCGCCCTGATCGCGGTTGGCGTCGGCTTTCTATTCGGACTCATCCTCACGCGTTAGGCGTGGGGTGGAAATGCAATATCGACCTAAGGAACACACATCATGACAGCCATGAATGAGCGCTTCGACGGCGCGGCCAAGGCAGCCGGGACCACGGCGCAAGATGTTCGCGCGAGCGTCTCCTCGATGGCGAATGCGGCCGGAGAGGAACTCTCGCACGTTGCAGGACAGGCCCAGCAGGTGGCGCACGAACAGTTCGACAGATTGGCCGACACCATCCGCCGCAAGCCAATTCAATCAACCGGCATCGCCGCCGGTATCGGATTTCTGCTGGCGATGTTGGCGCGGCGCTAGTGTTCCGTAACAATCATTGGGCACCCGCCAAAATCGTCATCCCCGCGTCGGCGGGGATCCAGACATCTCAAGGTTTCGCTCGAACGCTAGTCCGAATGTCGTTACGTGGCCGAAGACTTACGCTCGGCCCTCACGCTTATGTCTGGCCCCCCGCCTACGCGGGGGTGACGAACGCGTGGGGTCCTTTTGAATGAGTCAGAACGCTAGCCCAACGACCACCAGGGGAAGGCCATGCTCAGCAACCTGTTTCTCTATGCCGCCAACCGCGCCACGCAAGGCGCGGTTGACAACGTCTCGCGCCGGGCCACCTGGGGCGGCTTTGCCATCTTCTTGATGCTTACAGGGGTTATTTTCAGCTTGATCGTTGTGTTCTGGCTGCTTGAGACTCGCATGGGAGCGACGTCAGCGGGCGTGATCATTGCCGCAGGGTGTTTTGTGGTCGGACTGCTGGCGCTGTCGATGCCAAGCCTCCTGGATCGACTGGACGCCCAGGCCAGGAAGGCTCCTGCGATACCTCCCCCGACACCGATCAGCGCTGCCTCCGTTCAACAGGACATGACCGACGTGGTTGACTATTTCGGTGCCGTCCGCGTTGTGGCGAGCGCGTTTCTGCTCGGCCTGGGCATGGCGAGGCGTCTCAAGCACCCGATGGCCTGATACCGGGACCAATTCAGGGTTTTGTCAGAGTCCGCGTGGCAACTCTGCCGGCATTGACGGCTTGCGACCACAACTTGCCCCACGTCCATCCCGAGGCCCCACGCAGGCGTCGCACGAGCTGAGCGCGGCGCGCCTCGGGCAACAGCTCGGATATTTTGGCCCAGACCAGGTCGATATTGTAGACCGGATGATTGCCGCCCAGAACGACCGGGATCAGGCAATTGATCGGAACATCGAGATCCCTCGACACCTGCTGCAAAGCCGCTCGAATACTGCCGGCTTTCGCGCTGGACGGAGTGGCGATGTCATAAGGTGGTGCCCACTCCTGATAGGGGCGCAGCAGGTCGATATGCGTCACGACCGCAAGGATCGGAGGGCGCCGGCGATCCGTACGAATACTGAAATACGACCGAATGCTGTCGAGCGACGCATGATCCAACTGCCGATCCGCACGGTTCGCCGCAACGACCCATATCACCAGATCGCACGCGCCCGCTTCCTCCGACAACTGAG
>Ga0075024_100000905_pt1 | contig 11497 bp, 10 predicted proteins | sample Str013_2_FD_71389 | JGI IMG/M metagenome (GOLD analysis project Ga0075024, IMG submission 71389) | Freshwater sediment microbial communities in response to fracking from Pennsylvania, USA - Straight Creek_MetaG_SC_2013 | ecosystem: Environmental > Aquatic > Freshwater > Creek > Sediment... | reverse complement strand
AGTTATCCACAGGTTTTCACCAGAAACAGGTCCCGCCGGCGTCCGAGTTCGGCCACACTCGGCCAATACCAAGCAACCAGTGGAATCGTGAGGAGCATTTCCGATGCAGCAGGCTCGACTGATCAGGCAAATCGATGGCCACGAGTGCGAACGGCGCAATGCGCTGACCAATAGGCCAGCTGATTTGGCGCTGCCGGCAGGCAGTCTCGGGATCGTGGTGGAACGGCTTGATAATGGGACTGCATACCTGGTGGAGTTTGGCAACCGCAGTGCCGATCAGTGCGATTGGCTCGGGGTGCTTTACGCGTCCGAGGTACAATTGCTGGAGGCGGCGGCACAGGCCGCTTGAGTTCGGTCTCGCTGCCACAAACACGAGACTTGAAGCGGACGGACCGGACCGAACGTCACCGCAGCAAAATGAGACCCCCGACAGCGCAAGCCAAAATGAATGAAACGGCCTTCCAGAACAGCAGCGGGTTCCGCTCCAGCAGGGGGACTTGCCCAGACCGTTGATACTCATCCCTGGGATGGCGCAGATCGTACACCAGCTCCGACAGCGCCTCATAGCGTTTGAACGGGTCGGGATCGACTGCCCGCTTGATCGTGCGGTCAACCCAGACTGGAATGCCCGGGTCGTAGTTGCGGGCAGAATCGTAGACCAATTTCCGCTGCTGTGCCTTGGTGCGCGACTGCGCCGCGCGTGCGCCGTAGGGAAGGTGGCCGGTCAGCATCTGGTAGGCGATGACGCCGAGCGAAAACAGATCGGAGCGCGGGCTGCCTGGCTCGCCGAGGAAGTATTCGGGGGCAGTATATTGGACCGTGCCGAGAATGTCGTCGCCGTCGTCCAAGGGCTTTCCCTCCAGCACGCCGGCGACTTTCGTCGAACCGAAGTCGATGATCTTCGCCGTTCCGGTCTTGTCGATGATGACGTTATGGGGCCGCAAGTCCTGGTGCAGCATTTCCATCCTGTGAAACGCTCGCAAGCCCACGGCAATCTGCTCTATAATCACGCGAACTGATTCCAGATCGGGCTTGGGATGGTCCAGCATCCACTGGGCCAAGGTTTGCCCTTCGACGTATTCCATGACAACGTAGAGATAGGTCCGCTTCCTAGCTGGCTGGCTGGATTTCAGGACGTGCGGGCTGTTGATGCGCCGCGCGACCCACTCTTCCATCATGAAACGCTTGAGGTAGTTGGCGTCTCCTCGCAAGTCGATGGAGGGCACCTTCACCGCCACGACTTCTCCGCTTTCGATGTCGGTAGCCAGATAGATGTGGCTGCGACTGCTGGCATGGATCTGGCGGAGGACTTTGAAGCCATCGAAGACCATCCCGGCATCGAGAAGCGGCGGCAGCGGAAGGTTTCCCGTCTGGTCGACGGCTTCGCCAGCCTCGACGTCGGGAAGGTCGTCGATGCGCACGATCTGGAGCGTGAGATTGTCTGCGCTTCCGTTCTTCAGGGCTTCCGCGACGATCGTGCGGGCGGCGTGATCGAGATCGGCTGCGTTCCGCCCGATCGCGTCGGCGATGAAGCCGGCCGAAACATGCTCATACACTCCGTCCGTGGCAAGGATGAACACATCACCTCGCTCGAGAGGCAGCGCCCGATAGTCGATTTCCACCTCCGAGTTCATGCCGAGGGCGCGGCCCAGATAGGTCTCCTGGGAGGAGACAGTAACGCGGTGATCGGCGGTCAATTGCTCGAGCGACCTGCCGGCGATCCGGTAAATGCGGCAGTCGCCGATATGGAAGATGTGCGCGGTCGTCGATTTCAAGACCATAACGCTCAATGTGCAGACGTATCCCTTGTCCATGTCGTAGCGGTGCTGACTGCGCCGCGTTTGGGCATAGAGCCAGGAATTGGTCGCCGCGATGACGCGCTGCGCGGACGTCTTCACCGACCATGAATCCGATGTGCAGTAGTAGTCGCTGAGAAATCCCTTGATGGCCGTTTCGGCGGCGACGCTGCTGATGTCGCTCGAGCTGATGCCGTCCGCCAGTGCGACAGAGATTCCCTTCAAGCCGAGGGCAGGCTGCTCGGGGATGAGAGCGCCGTGGAAATCCTGATTGACCGCTTTGCGCCCTTTATCGGTGTGTTGGCCGATCGAGAGCCTGAGCCCGCGTGCCATGTCTCGTCACACATTCCGGTTGAACGGTTCATGTAGGTTGGGTCAAGCCTTCGATGCGGAGCATCGCTCCACGATGACGCGCGCCCAACGACGAGGTCTCCGTCCGCGGCTGTTGGGTCGCGCGTCGTCGCGTCCATGCGTAGCATGGCTACGCCATGACGCGATGCTCCGCATCGACGCTTGACCCCTACAAGTTACGAATTGATCAGCGGATTTGGTATCACTGACACGCGCCCGCATCGGCCGCAGCCCTCGGCTTTATTTCGAGATCGCTAGTAGTTGCGCTTTGGCGCGGTCTTGACGTGAGTTGAATACAGCGTGAGGCCCACGAAGGTGACCCCACCGATCAGGTTGCCAACCACCGTCGGGATCTCATTCCAAATGAAGTAATCCGCGATCGAGAACTTTCCACCCAGCATGAGTCCGGACGGGAACAGGAACATGTTCACGATGGAGTGCTCGAATCCCATGTAGAAAAACACCATGATCGGCATCCACATCGCGATCACCTTGCCCGAGACCGAGGTGGACAGGATCGCGGCGACGACGCCGGTCGACACCATCCAGTTGCACAGCACGCCGCGGATGAAAAGTGTAAGCATGCCGGCCGCACCATGCGCCGCATAGCCGACGGTGCGGCTTTCGCCGATCGTACCAATTCTCTGACCTACCGCATCCGGCGCCTGCGTGAACGCGAAAGTGAAAACGACAGCCATCATGACGGCGACCGTAAGGGCGCCTGCAAAGTTGCCGAAAAAGACCAGCGTCCAGTTCCGCAACACGCCGCCCATCGTCACACCGGGGCGCTTGTCGATGAGCGCAAGGGGGACGAGAGTGAACACGCCCGTCAACAGGTCGAATCCCAACAGGTAGAGAAGGCAGAACCCTACGGGAAACAGGATCGCGCCGGCGAGCGGCTGGCCGGTCTGAACGTTGACCGTGACCGCAAAGGCTGCCGCGAGCGCCAGAATGGCGCCTGCCATATAGGCGCGGATCAAGGTGTCACGCGTCGACATGAAGACCTTCGATTCTCCGGCGTCGACCATTTTGGTCACGAATTCCGCAGGCGCGAGATAAGCCATGATGTTTCCCTTGTTTTCGGGCTTGCCTCAGTTGGCCAAGACACTCATATCCGAGCCCGGAATTGAGGAAGGCAGACATGTCAGGAGGTACGGCCCGTCATGGCAGCCAACGACGACCGAATTCGACCTGCTTCGATGGACTCGACACGTCTCTGAACGCCATTGGTGCGTAGATTATGCAAACATTTTAGGCAAGAAGAATTGTTGCCTAATTTATATGCAGATGGCGCGCCATTTGGGCACAGCTCGCCTGCTCGTCCGGCACATCGTTCCTCCCTCTTGAGGTGCCTCGAGGAGCACCGGGCTGTGGGCTGCTGCGGCTCGACCTGCAGCGGCTCGACCTTGCCGGGCACTCCTGCCGCGTCGTACGCTGGCGTCACGGAAAAGAAGACTACCTTGGGAGGACGTCCGGCATGACAAAGTCATCACATGTGACCCGGCGCACGGTCATCACGTCGGGGCTCGCCACCGCGGCGGTTCCGCTTGCTGCCGCCCTGCCACAATCTGCGATTGCGCAGGAGCGCAAGGTTACAAAGGTATTGGATTTCACCACCGCCGCCGACATCGCCAAGGCCGAGGCCGAGGGGGAGTTCCTGTTCTATTCGCACGACAGCGAGCCGGGCATCGCCAGCATCCTCGACGCCTTCAGCAAGGATTTCCCCAAGATCAAGGGCAAGTACGTGCGCGCACAGAACGGCGCCCTGTTCAGCCGCACGATCGCCGAGCGGTCGGCCGGGCGCTATACGGCGGACGTCATCCAGTTCTCCGAGCCGTCGACGGCGCTGGATTTCCAGAAGCGCAGCGGCTATTCGCGCTACGTCTCGCCGCAGTCCGAGTTCTACCGGCCCGAGCACCTGAGCAATCCGGTCGGCGACTTTTTCTGGATCGCGGTCACCTTCGCCGGCATCTCCTACAACGCCGACAAGGTGAAACCCGAGGATGCCCCGAAGAACTGGCCGGACGTGCTGAAGCCGATCTGGCAGAACGCGGCCAACGTCAAGCAATCGAGTTCCGGCATGCAGTTCGTCCAGTGGTACGAATTGCGCAAGCTGTATGGCGAGAAGTTCTGGGCCGACTTCGCCAAGCTGCGCCCGCGCGGCTTCGATTCACGCGCACAGTTGTTCGACCGGCTGGCCAAGGGCGACGACAAGATTTGCGTGCTCGCCGAATATGCGGGTTACCTGCTGCAGAAGCAGAAGGGCTCCAACATCGAATTCGTGGCTCCGCCCGACGGCATGCCGGCTGCGCCGCTGGTGTGCGGCATTGCCGATCGGGCGCCGCATCCGGAGGCCGCGCGGCTGTTCATGGACTGGCAGATGTCGCTGCGCGGCCAGGCCAATCAGCAGGACAACCCGTATCTCTATTATGGCTCGCTGCGGAAGGACGCGCCGCCGATGCCGGGCGGCAAGCGCCTGTCCGACTTCAAGCTGCTGGCGCCGACGGACATGGACGCGTTCATGGCGACGCGGCCCGCGTTCAACAAGGAATGGAACGCCATGCTGGGACTGTGACGCCGTGAGGGATGCTGCAGTGCCCCGCATGCGTGTGCCGACATTTCTCACCCAATACGCGACCATGGTGATCGTCATCGCCGTGGTCGCCGTATTCGTGCTCTATCCGATCTTCTACCTGTTCCAGGCAGCCTTCGATGTCGGCTTGCCGGACTCTCGGCCGCCGACCGCCTACGGTCTCGATAATTTCGCCAAGCTGCTGGATTACCAGGCCGTGCTCGTCAACACGCTGGTCGTGACGTTCGCCGCGACGCTGATGGCGCTGGTGTTCGGGTTTGTCACGGCATGGATCCTGACGCGCACCGACGTGCCGATGAAGCGGACATTCGAGCAGCTGATGACCGTGCCCTACTACGTCACGCCACTGCTCGGGGCGCTGGCGTGGAGCTTCCTCGGCGCGCCGGAAAGCGGGCTCATCAACCAGCTCTGGCGCGCGGGCGGCGGCAGCGGGGCGCTCGTCGACATCGGCACGCCGCTCGGCATCGCTTGGGTGATGGCGCTGTTCGAGGGATCGGTCGCTTACGTGATGATCAGTGCCGTGATGCAGTCGATGGACCCCTCGCTCGAGGAGGCCTCCGAGGTCATGGGCGCGAGCCGCCTGAAAACGATCTGGCGGGTGACGCTGCCGCTGGTTGCGCCCGGCGTGCTCGGCGCGGCGCTGTTCGTGTTCGCCGAGATGCTCGGATCGTTCTCGGCGGCGCTGGTGCTCGGCACGCCGGCGCGCTTCTACGTCATCACCACGGCGATCTACCAGTTCGTTTCGCAGTACCCGCCGCGGATCCCGCTGGCGGCAGCGATGGGCGTTTCGCTGTTCGCGGTGATGTTCCTCATGCTCTACGGCTATCGCCGCGTCGTTGCCCACGGACATTTCACGACCGTCGGCGGCAAGGCGTTCCGCCCCCGCGTCATGCGGATGGGCTGGCTCAGATGGGTGATGTTCGGCATCTGCGCGAGCTATGTCGTGCTGTCGGTCGTGCTGCCGGTGGGTACGCTTATCTTCACGTCGCTGCAGAAGCTGGCGGTCGCGTTCCCGGCGGCTTCAAATTTCACCTTCGACAATTTCCGCCAGGCGTTCTCGATCAACGCGGTGCGCTCGGCGATGGTCAACAGTCTGGGCCTTGCGGCCATATCCGCCAGCGTCGGCGTGGCACTGACGGCGTTTCTGGCCTGGATCATTCAATCGAGCCGGATGCCCGGCCGCGGCGTTCTGGAATATGTCGCGATGTTTCCGCAGGCGGTCCCGCGTTTGGTGTTCGCCTTCGGCATGATGTGGGCGTGGCTGGTCATTCCGCTGCCCGTCTACGGCACGTTCTGGATCCTGCTGATCGCCTACCTGACGGTGTTCATGCCGCTGGGATTGCGCACGATATCGGGCGTGCTGCTGCAGCTCGACAAGAGCCTCGATGAATGCGGCCAGGTCTGCGGCGCGTCCTGGACCCATCGGCTGCGGACGATCACCGCGCCGCTGCTGCGGCCGGGGCTGGTCGCGGCGTGGCTGCTGATCTTCGTCGCCAGCGTGCGCGAGCTGGGTGCCTCGATCCTGCTGATGGGGCCGGATTCGAAAGTCATGACGCCGGCGATCGTGGAAGCGTGGTTCTCATCGAGCTCCGAGCTGACCGCGGCGATGGCGCTGATTCAGACGGCCGTGATCGCCGCCGTGATGGTACTCTTCCATCGGCTGACGCGACGCCTCGCCGTTCACGGAGTCTGAGCCGATGCAAAGCGCGACGACGGCCCCGGCGATCGAAGTGCAGAACCTGTCGATCCGGTACGGCAGCGTGACCGCGGTCGCAGATGTCAGCTTCTCCGCCGCCGCCGGCCAGCAACTGACGCTGCTCGGCCCGTCGGGTTGCGGAAAGACCTCGACCTTGCGGGCGGTGGCTGGCCTCGAGCGGCCGACGGCGGGCGTCATCCGCGTGGCGGGCAAGGCGATGTACGACGGCGCGGCGGGACTCAACATACCGGCAGAGCGGCGCGGCATGTCGATGGTGTTCCAGTCGTACGCGATCTGGCCGCACATGACCGTGTTCGAGAACGTGGCGTACGGCCTGCGCGTGCGCAAGATCGGCGGGGCGGACCTGTCGGACAAGGTTCGGCACGCGCTCGACCTGGTCAAGATGGGTGCTTATGCCGAGCGCAATGCGTCGCAGTTGTCGGGCGGCCAGCAGCAGCGCGTCGCACTCGCCCGCGCGTGCGCATTCTCGCCGACGGTGCTGCTGTTCGACGAGCCGCTGTCGAACCTGGACGCGAAGCTGCGCTCGGAAATGCGCATCGAATTGCGCGAGTTGCAGCGCCGTCTCGGTGTCACATCGCTCTATGTGACGCACGATCTGGAGGAAGCGCTGGCGATGTCCGACCAGATTGTCGTGATGCGCGATGGACTTATCGAGCAGAACGGCACGCCCGCCGAGATCTACAATTATCCGCGCACAGCCTTCGTCGCGGATTTCGTCGGGTCCGCCAATCTGGTCAGCGGCGCTGTGCTCCCCGATCGCTCCGACAAGGACCGTGTGGCGATCCGCACGGATGACGGCCAGATGCTCGTCGGTGCGACGCACGGCCGCCCCTTCGGTCAGAACGCGACCCTGTCGCTGAGAACCGTCCATCTGCGTCTCGTTTCGGAACTGCCTGCGGGCGCTGCCAATATCTGGCCCATCACCATCCGCCGTACTGTCTTTCTTGGTGACGTCACACAGATTCACGTAGGCTGGGGCGGGCGCGAGTTGATCGTCCGCCAGACTGTCGCGGATGTGTTCACACCCGGTCAGACCGCCTTCCTGAGGGTCGATCCGGAGCAATGCATCCTGCTGGAAGGGTGAGCGCGGCCTCGCAATAGGACGCCCGTAAAAACTCCCTCGCCCAGGCAAGGAGCCAACCCCTTGAAATCCTTGAAGGTGATCTTCGGGAGTTTGTTCATGTTATCAAATGAGGGAAACCAGGCGGCGCTGAGCATCAGTGTCGCCGTCGATGTAACCCTGGGTGGTTTCGATGGAGCGATGCCCCGGCCAGCATTTGCACGCTCAACACATTGATATTCCTGGCGGTCCCGGCAGGTCTCGAACCCGCAACCTCCTGATCCGAAGTCAGGCGCTCTATCCGATTGAGCTACGGGACCGACCACGCAACTTAGTCCGCGCCGCAAATCGCGCCAAGGGGTCTGACGGCGCCTCCACGACGCACGATTGCCGTCAGCGCGAAATCTCCGGCGCGCTCATGTCTTCAATGGCGGCGCCTTCGAAACACCCATCAGCTGTGCCAGCCTCTCGGGTGACCCCAGCAGGGCGGCGCTCGGCCCCGCGTGAACGATGCGGCCACGGTCGAGCACAATGACATCGCTTGCGAACTCCAAAGCCAGCCGGGCATGCTGCTCGACCAGGATCATGGCAAGCCCGGCCTCGCCCTTCAACCGCTCCAGACCCGCCAGCAGCGCGTCGACGATCACGGGCGCAAGGCCCTCGAGCGGCTCGTCCATCAGCAGCAGCGCCGGATTGCCCATCAACGCGCGGCCGAGCGCCAGCATCTGCTGCTCGCCGCCGGACAACTGATTGCCGCGATTGTTGCGCCGCCCGCCGAGCGAGGGAAAGAACTCATAGACGCGGGGAACGGTCCAATCACCGGGTCGCGCGGCCACCGTCAAATTCTCCTCGACCGTCAACGAACGGAAGATCTCGCGCTCCTGCGGCACGAAGCCGATACGCAGGCGCGAGCGTTTGTAGGTCGGCAGCCTGCCGATTTCCTCACCGGCAAACCGGATGCTGCCGCTGTGCAGCGTGGTGTGACCCATGATGGTCGAAAGCAGAGTCGTTTTGCCGACCCCGTTGCGGCCGAGCAAGGCCAGTGTGGCGCCGGGCGCGAGGGTCAGCGAAATACCGTCGAGCACCACGGTTTCGCCGTAGCCCGCCGTGATATTGTTGAGCGCAAGCCCGAGGGACGGCGCAGCGGCGAGGCTCATGCGTGGCCTCCCCGCTCACCCAGATACACCTCGCGTACACGGGGGTCGGCGGCGATCGCATCGGGCGTGCCTTCGACCAGCACCTGACCCTGCACCAGCACCGTGATGCGCCGCGCCAGGCGGAATACCAGATCCATGTCGTGCTCGATCAGCAGCACCGCCATGTCGGCCGGCAGCCGCTCGATCACCTCGATGATGATGCCGCTTTCGCCGGAGGGAATGCCCGCGGCCGGCTCATCGAGCAGCAGCACCCGCGGGGCGAGCCCGAGTGCGATGGCAATCTCGGTGAGGCGCTGGCGGCCGTAAGCAAGCTCTTTCACTGGCCGCACGGCATCCTCGGCGAGACCGAGCGTTTCCAGCAGCACGTAGGCCTCGTCGATAACCTCGCGGCGGCGACCCGCGGGAAAAAACAGATTGCCCGCCGACCCGGTCCGCTCGGAGATTGCCAGTGTGACGTTCTCGAGCACGGTCAGGCGGTTGAACAAAGCGTTGATCTGGAACGTGCGGACGAGGCCATGTTTTACCCTCCCCGCCTGCTTCAGGTGCGTGATATCGGCACCCTCGAGCAGCACCGACCCGCGGTCGGCCGTCAGCACCCCCGTCACCAGATTGACGAAGCTGGTCTTACCGGCGCCGTTGGGACCGATCAGCGCGTGCCGTGCGCCCTTCTCGAGCCGGAAGTCGATGTCGCCAGCCACCCGCAAAGCGCCGAAATTCTTCGACAAACCTCGCGTCTCGAGTGCTGCCGGGCTCATCGCGCCCTCCACCGTCGGACGAGCCGTTCGCATAGCCCGAGCACGCCGCCGGGAGCAAACACCACCACCAGCACCATGAACAGCCCGATCCAGAAGTACCAGTACACGGGGTCGATCTGCGAGAACCGATCCTGCGCGATCATGTACAGCGGCACGCCGATGAACGCACCGTACAGGTGCCCCACTCCGCCGATGATCAGCATGATCAGCACCGAGCCCGACCGCTCCAAGGCCAGCACACCGAGCGCGACGAACTGTGTGGTCTGCGCGATCAATGCACCCGAGACTCCGGCCAGCGCCGCCGAAATGACATACACGACCAGCCGGCGGCGCGCGACCGGCGCACCGATCGCGTGCATGCGCGCCTCGTTCTCGCGGATGCCGGTCAGCGACCTGCCGAACGGGGAGTACACCAGGCGCCGCGCGCACCACCAGCCGGCGAACAGCACGACCAGGCAATAGAGATACGCCGTGCGGCCGAACATGTCGAACCGGAACAGACCGAGCAGCGGCCACACGTCCATGCCTTGCAGGCCATCGGCGCCACCCGTCAGCGTACCGGCCTTGTTGGCGAGCTCGAGCAGCATGGTGGCGACGATCAGCGTCTGCATCAGCAGTGTCAGACCGCTGGTGCGCAGGATCAGCGCGCCGCTGGCAAGACCGACAAGTCCGGCCACGGCAGCCGCAGCGATGAGGCCGCTGATCGGCTCGCCCCAGCCGCGAGCGGCAAGAATCCCGGCCGTATAGGCGCCGACGCCGAAGAAGGCCGCGTGCCCCAGCGTGACGATGCCGGCGTAGCCGAGCACCAGATCGACCGAGAGGGCGAACAGGATCGTCGCCAGCACTTGCGAGCCGAGTGCGAGATAGCTCGGGAACACGAAGAACGCCGCGACCGCAACGAGCCACGGCAGTGCTTCGAGCGGACTGAGGCGATGGCGGCCGGCAAACGCATCGAGCGTGCGCTGTTTCAGGTCGGTTGGAGCAGATGGGCCTTTCATGCCGTCTGCCCGAACAAGCCGCGCGGCCGCCACAGCAGCAAAGCCATGGTCAGGGCGTAGATGAAGAACGCGCCGAGTTCCGGCCAGATGTATTTGAAGGCCGTATCGGTGATGCCCACGACCAGCGCCGCGACGAACGGTCCGCGGATGCTGCCGAGCCCGCCGACCGCGACCACGATCAGGAAGTAAACGAGGTTCTCCAGGGCGTACATTGGATTGACCGCCAGCACGTCGGCGCCGAGCGCGCCACCCAGTGCAGCAAGCCCGCTGCCGAGCGCAAACGCCCGCGTGAACAGCCCTGAGGTATCGATGCCGACGGATTCGGCCATGCGCAGATTATCGACAGAGGCCCGGATCTGGGTGCCGAAGCGCGTGCGCTCCAGCATCAGCCACAACGTCGTGACCACCACCGCACCGCACACGATCAGGAAGCTGCGATAGAGCGGAAACTGGCGGAAGCCGAGATCGATCTGTCCGCTCAGCATGGCAGGCGGGTTCATCGGTTGTGCCAGCGGTCCCCACACGAACTTGGCGGCCGCCACCGACATGAATACGATTCCCATGGTCAGCAGCACCTGATCGAGCTCGTTGCCGCCATAGAACCGGCGGTAGAGCAGCCGCTCCAGCACCACGCTGCCGGCCGCCGTCGCCGACACGGCAAGCACCAACGCAAGTGGAAACGGCACGCCGCTCCGGTTCATCAGCGTGGTCATCAGATAGCCGCCGACCGCTGCGAACACGCCATGCGCGAGATTGACGAAGCCCATCAGTCCCATGGTGACCGACAGCCCGACCGATATCAGGTAGAGCACCATCGCAAATGCGATGCCGTGAAAGGCGATGCTGACGGTGGAGGCGAGGAAGCTGCTCATCTACGAGGTTTCCGAAACGCGGCTATCGGACTGTCCTGCGACCAACGATCCTGGCATCACTTGCGAACCTCGAAACTCGCTGACGCTCGTGTCCTGCTGCCGGCTGCCCCGCGGGGACCAGCCCCGCGATTTCAACTGTCGCGCTCTAGAGCGCTTCCCACTTGATTTGGTTCAACACTCTTTTCTCCCTCCCCCCTC
>Ga0075024_100000904_pt1 | contig 11507 bp, 11 predicted proteins | sample Str013_2_FD_71389 | JGI IMG/M metagenome (GOLD analysis project Ga0075024, IMG submission 71389) | Freshwater sediment microbial communities in response to fracking from Pennsylvania, USA - Straight Creek_MetaG_SC_2013 | ecosystem: Environmental > Aquatic > Freshwater > Creek > Sediment... | reverse complement strand
GCCGGCAGGGCGGAACTGGCGGCGATGGCCGGGATCAGATCGCCTTTTTCGAACAGCACTTCTTCCTGGGCATAGAAATCGGTAGCCACCGTAATGAACGGGATCGTCAAGCGCTCGAACGTGAGGGGCAGCGTTTCAGGCATCAGGATCTCGACCAGCGCCTCGGCGCTGAACAGGGCCGGCGTGAAGGGGTTCCACAGCGTCGTCAGCGAACCTGGCCAGCGGCTGGCGATGCGGCGTAACAGTTCGGTGCGGTTGGCGAACAGCTTCAAGACGAACTCGCGCATGTCGCGGCCGCTCATGCCCGAGGCGTAATTGGCCCCGACGATGGCGCCGATGCTGGTGCCCGCGATGATCGAGGGCTTCAGGCGGAGGTCGTCGAAGACTTCCAACATGGCGATATGGGCAATGCCCTTGGCTGCGCCCCCACCCAAGGCCAAGCCGATGCGCGGGCCGGTATCGGCCGGTCGGGCGACTGACTTGGGCAAGCGCACCTCTGGACGGGCGGCGGACGGCTTGGCTGCGCGCGGTTTGGGAGGGTTGGTCATGGGGCAGTATAGCGGCCGGCGCTGGCGTGTCACCCAGCGCCCACTCACAATTTGGCGCGCCTCTCCTTCGCCCCGGCTTAAGGGGAGACGGCCGCCAACCCGCGACAGCGGGGCGGAAGACGGCCGGATGGGCGGGCGCTTGCTCCGGTGCTGGTCGAACGAGGTGTGGCGCCTGACCCCGCCCCTCTCCGACCGCGCCTACACGGGCACGCGCACCACGCCTTTCAGGCCGCCCAGGTCGCTCGCTTCCAGCCAGATATCGCCGCCGTGGACGCGGGCGATGTCGCGCGCGATGGCCAGGCCCAGACCGGTGTTCGGCTGGTCCTGGTTGCGGCTGGGATCGAGCCGCAGGAACGGGCGGAACACGATTTCGCGCTTGTCCAACGGAATGCCCGGCCCATCGTCGTCGACTTCGATGCGCAGCCAATGGCGGTCCTGGGTCACCGTCACCACGATCGTATCGGCATAGCGCGCCGCGTTCGAGACCAGATTGGAGATGGCGCGCTTAAAGCCGTGACGGCGCAGCGGCACCGGGATCTTGCGGCGGCGGCGGAACCGAAGCTCGATCGGCTTGCCGAAATGGAGCGCTCCGGTGCGCACTTCCTCCATCATGGCGCGCACGTCGGTCGGCTTGGCCTCCTCGCCGCTGCCGCCCTTTGCGAAGGCAACGTAATCCTCCAGCATGGCTTGCATTTCGTTGACGTCGTCGCGCATGGCGTCGGTGCCTGGCACGCCATCCAGCATGGCCAACTGCAGCTTGAAACGGGTCAGCACGGTGCGCAGGTCGTGGCTGACGCCGGCCAGCATGGTGGTGCGCTGCTCGACGTGCTTTTCGATGCGGTCGCGCATTTCTTCAAAGGCGGAGGCGGCCTGGCGGATTTCGCGCGCGCCGCGGGCGCGAAAATCAATCGGGATGGGGCGGCCCTTGCCGAAGGCCTCGGCCGCCTCGGCCAGTTTGACGATGGGCCGGATCTGGTTGCGCAGGAACAGGATCGCCACCGACAGCAGGACCAGCGAGGTGCCGATCATCCACACCAGGAAGATGTGAGAATTGGTGGCGTATGTGCGTGTGCGCGGCAACACCATACGCAGGATATTCTGCGGCAGCTTTACCCGCACTTCCACGTCGCGGTCGTCGCTGGTGTCGATCCAATAGGGCTTGTCGATCTGGCTGGCCATTTCGCCGGTCAAGATGCGGTCAAGCAGGTCGAAAACGACGGGGCGCGGCTTGGGCGGCGGCAGTTCGCCGGCGGGCAGGATGGTCAAGGTCATCTCGAACCGGCGCTGGGCGAGATCGACCAGCCGTAGTTGCTCCTCCTTGGCGTCTGAGGCCGCGAAGGCGTCGATAACGGCTCCGATCGAGCCAGCCGTGGCGGCCGACAGGCGGAACGTCTCCTCCTGCCAGTGGCGCTCCATGAACACGAAGGCGACCACCGACTCCAGCAGCACGATAGGCGCGATGATGATGATCAGGGCGCGCGCATAGAGACCCTTGGGCAGCAGGTTGGGGACCGCCGACCAGGTCACGCGACCGGCCTGCCGCGCCATCTGGCGCAGCGCCCGGACCGACCAATGACGGGTTGGGATGGCGACCATCAGTCCGTATAGAGCACGTAGCCCCGCCCCCGTGAGGTTTGCAGATAAGTGGGATTGGCGGGATCGGGCTCGATCTTGCGGCGCAGCCGGTTGATCTGCACGTCGACCGCACGCTCGCTGGCGGTATTGTCGCTGCCGTCGGTCGACAGGCCGACCAACTCATGGCGGGCGATGGCGACGCCCGGACGGACAGCGAACTGGCGCAGCATGTCGCGTTCGCGCTCGGTCAGCTTGATGGTTTCGTCGCCGCGCTTGAGCTCGCCGCGTCCGATGTTGAACAGGATCGGCCCCATGCGAACTTCATCGCGCGAGCCTTCCTTGGGATCGTAGCGGCGCAGGATGTTGTTCAGGCGCAGCAGCAACTCGCGGGGCTCGAACGGCTTGGGCATGTAGTCGTCCACCCCGGCTTCGAGCCCGGCAACCCGGTTTTCGCTTTCGGCCATGGCCGTCAGCATCAGGATCGGCACGTTGCTGTCGCGGCGCAGCTCGCGCGCCAGGTCGAGCCCCGATCCGTCCGGCAACATGACGTCGAGGATCAGGAGGTCGAATGTCAGGCCGCGCATGGCCGAGCGAGCCGAGGCGGTATCGGCGGCTGCGCTCACCCGGTAACCGTTGTTGTGCAGATAGTTCACGAGCAGTTCGCGGATGCGGTGATCGTCGTCCACCACCAGCACGTGGCGCGCATCATCGGGCAGCGGCGGCTTGGCCTTGGCGGCCGGGGAGGGCATGCTCATCGCGACGCCTCGCTTCGGGATCGAGGACGGGGCGCGACGTCGGGGAGAAGAGCTTCCACGCGCGCGCGCTCGGCTGGTTCGATCATAGCTGCTAAAAACGCCCGCACCACAGCCGGATCGCCGCTGTTGGTCAACGCGTCGCACACGCGGTCGATCTGAGGCTCCAGCAGGCGACGTGCCAACGCCCGGCCGGCGTCGGTGGTATAGAGCCGTCGCTCGCGCCGATCAGCTTCGCCCAAGCGCTGCTCGATAAAGCCGCCTGCCACCAACTGACGCAGTACGCGGGCCAGGGATTGCTTGGTGATTTTCAGGATATCGAGCAGATCGGCGACCCGCAGACCGGGATAATGCGCGACGAAATGCAGGACCCGGTGATGGGCGCGCCCGAACGCGAATTCGGCCAGGATTTCATCGGGATGGCTGGTGAAATCGCGATAGGCGAAGAACAGCAGTTCCACCAGGGCCACCAACGAGGCCTCACGCTCCGGTCGTTTTTCAGGACGCTCCGCAGGGCCGTCCAGCGGCAAGCCGGAAAGTTTCAGTGTCACGCTAGATAGGTCAGCCATGTTGACATAATCCAAAGGCTGGGATTAATCTGGTCCCGTCATTGCCATGGCGCCGCCTCGCATCGGTCTTGGAGTTAAGGCCTAGGGTTGGCGCTGGCAAGGGATTTGAGCTGACGGGGGTGGGCGAGGGAGGTAGACCTTGTCGCCACAACCCGACGAACATGCCGGTCGTGCGCTCGCGCCAGAACCGGCCCACTGGAGGATGCGCTGATGGCCCTGGTTCCCTATCACGACCGCGACGGTTACATCTGGTTTGACGGCAAGATGGTGCCCTGGCGCGAGGCGCAGATCCATATCCTGACCCACTCGTTGCATTATGGCGGGGCGGTTTTCGAGGGCGAACGGGCCTATGGCGGCGAGATTTTCAAACTCACCGAGCATTCACAGCGCCTGATCGACAGCGGCAAGATGCTGGACTACGACATTCCCTATACTGTTGCCGAAATCGACCAGGCCTGCCGCGACGCCATGGCGGCCAACAACCAGGTCGATTGCTACGTGCGACCGATCGCCTGGCGCGGCAGCGAAATGATGGGCGTGAGCGCCCAGCAGGGTAAGATACATCTGGCGGTGGCGACCTGGGAGTGGGGGTCCTATTTCGACCCCGCCACCAAGATGAAAGGCATTCGCCTGGCCAATGCGGTCTACCGCCGGCCCGATCCCGCCACCATCCCCTGCAAGGCCAAGGTGTCCGGACTTTACATGATCTGCACGCTTGAGAAGCACCGGGCGGAGAAGGCCGGCTATGCAGATGCCCTGATGCTGGATTGGCGCGGCCATGTTGCAGAATGCACCGGGGCCAACATCTTCTTCGTCAAGCATGGCGAAGTCCATACGCCGACGCCAGACTGTTTCCTCGATGGTATCACGCGCCGCACCGTCATGGAACTGGCGCGCAAACGGCAGATGACAGTGGTCGAACGCACCATTTTGCCAAGTGAACTTTCAGACTTCTCCGAGTGCTTCATCGTCGGCACCGCGGCCGAAGTCACCCCGGTATCCGTGATTGGCGAGGTCACCTTCAAGCCCGGCGCCATCACCGAAACGCTGCTGACTGATTATATGGTGGCGGTCCAGCCGGCCGCCGCCCGGCTTGCCAAGGCCAGTTGAGCGTGCTTTGAGGATCGTAAGCTCCGTCTGGCGGAGCTCGGATGTCTCAAAGTGTATTCAAGTGGAGGGGTGTGATCATGGCTCAGGAACCGATGAGTTCGGGCAAGCAGGACGAGCGCAAGGCAGCGGGCGTGGTATTGAAAGGCGCAACCGGGAGCGCCGCCGGCATGACCGGCGCGGCTGGTCAAGACGATCGCCGCCGTGCGGCCGGCCCCTGGCTGTGGCGCAACGGCGGCACCAACTTCATTGGCCTGTTGCTGTTGGCCGCGCTTGCCCTGGTCACCATGCTTGCGGTCGGCCAGAAGGAATTCCTGCCGCGCCTGTTCGGCTTCGACATCCCGGTCGAGGTCAAGACCGTGCGTTGGGGCGACTCGATCGTGTTCCCGATCGACGCCAAGGATAAAGCCGGCAAGAAGGCGACCTTCGACTTCGTAGCCAAGACCAAGGACTATTCCTGGATCCAGGGCCAGGCCGATCAGGTGACCCTGAGCGGCAAGCCGATTGGCGCCGGCGACGTCGCCAACGCCCTGTTTGGTCCTGACGTGCAAAAGGGTCTGTCGGCGTCGCCCGATCTGATCGCCGTGGGCGTCGCCTCGCAAGAAGGCACATTGGCCGAAGAAAACGCCCGCGCCCTACAGCGCGGCAAGGTCGCGGCTGACTGGGCCGATAAGGCCGTCGGCGGCAGCAAGAAGCTGTGGGTGCTCAACCTTGGCCAGTTCACCTCGGCCTGCGCCAGCACGGCTGAAACCAACACGGCTTGGGAGCGGCCGTTCCTGATCGTGGGCGCACGCAACCAGGACGCCGGCGTCAATCTCGGCGAGGCGCTGGCCAACGCCATGAACAACAAGACCAATTTGCCCAGCACGAGCTGCTACTCGAGCTTCGAGTTGGCCAAGCTGCGGTAACCGAGGGTCCGTAGGGCGCAAGAGGCCAACTTCGGCCATATTGCGCCAATGGCGCCAATCCGCCCCCCGTCGGCCGGATTGCCCGCATTGGCGCAATACGTCGCGAAGTGGCGACTCTTGCGCCCTACGTCGCAGCGCCTCAATGCAACCGGCCTCCGTTCGGGACCGCCAGCGTTGGTTGGATGAGCACGACCGCGCCCTGGGCGTCGGGAAAGCCCAGGGTCAGAACTTCGGAAATGAATGGCCCGATCTGGCGCGGCGGGAAGTTAACCACCGCCGCCACCTGGCGACCGATCAAAGCATCACGTGCATAGTGCACGGTGATCTGGGCCGAGCTTTTCTTGATCCCGATCTCAGGGCCGAAATCAATCCAGAGTTTCAGCGCCGGTTTGCGCGCCTGCGGAAACGGCTGCACGTCGACCACCGTGCCGACGCGGATATCGACGGTCAGGAAATCATCGAAGCTGCAGGGCGGGGTCGTCTCGTTCGCGGTCATCGGGTCCCTTTACGGATTGCTTGGTTTTTCGCTTGGATCGGCCCACCAGGTATCGATCAGGTAACCGTACAACGATGTGGTCGCCGGGTAGCGCAGGTGCGAACGGTAGGCCACCCATTGCTTGGCTGGGTAATACAGCGGCACCGTGTAGTCTCCCGACAGCAGAACGCGGTCGAGCGCGCGCGCCGCCGCAGTCAATCCGGCCTGATCCTTGGCGTGGATCAGCGCGTCAATCATGGCGTCGGCGGCTGGGCTCTTGATGGCCGCATAGTTGAAACTCCCCTCCTGCCCCGCCGCCGCGCTGCCCCAGCGCACCGCTTGCTCGTTGCCGGGCGATAGAGACGTGTACCAAGTATAATAAACCATGTCGAAATCGAACTTGGTCAGCCGCTGCTGCCATTGGCTGTCGTCGGTCTGGCGGATGTTGGCCACGATCCCAACGCGTTTGAGCTGTGCGGCATATTCCAGCACCAAGCGCTGCTGGCGCTGCGACTGCACCAGCACCTCGAAGGCGAAGGGTGCGCCGGTCGCGCTGTTGATCAGCACTCCTCCCTTCAGCTCCCAGCCGGCCTGCTTCAATAACTCCAATGCGCCATGGGCATTGGCCCGGTTCCAGCCCTGGCCATCGCTTTCCGGCATCTTCTGCGTGCCAGCCATCGCATCGGGCGTAACGGCGTCAGGGAACGGCTTCAACAGCGCGCGCTCGGCCTGGCTGGCCGCCACGCCGTGCGCTGACAGGTCCGACCGATCAAAGTAGCTCTGCAGCCGGGCATAAGCATTGCGATAGAGATTGCGGTCGATCCACTCGAAATCGAACAGCAAATTGAGGGCTTTTCGCACCCGTTGATCGGCAAACAGCGGCCGGCGCAGGTTGAACACCAAGGCGCCGGCCGGGGCCGGCAGGCGCTGCCCGATTTCGGCTTTTTTCACCTGGCCCGACCTGACGGCGGGGAAGTCGAAGCCATCCAGCCATTTGGTGGCGTCGGTCTCCTCCATGAAGTCGTGGGATCCAGCCTTGAAGGCCTCAAACATGGCGGTCTGATCGCCGTAATACTCCCAGGACAGTTCATCGAAATTGAAGCGCCCCTTGGAAACGGCGAGATCCCTGCCCCAGTAGTTGGGATCACGTTTCAAGGTGTATGACCGGCCCGCCGCAACGGCGCCGACCACATAGGGACCGCTACCGACGGCCGTCAGCGTCGGCTCCTCGAAATTGCCCGCGCCATAAACATGCTTGGGCAGGATCGGCATCAGCCCCATGATCAACGGCATTTCGCGGTCCGTGCCGGGCTTGAAGGTAAAGCGTACGCCATGGTCGCCGACTTTATCGGCCTTGGCGACCTTGGGATAATAGTTGCGATGGTTCGGCCGGCCGTGATCGCGTAGGGTCTCCCAGGAGAACAGCACGTCGTCCTGGGTGACCGGCGCGCCGTCGCTGAAACGGGCCTCCTTGCGCAGCGTGAACTCGACCCAACTGCGGTCGTCGGGGGTATCGATGGTCTCGGCCAGCAGGCCATAGAGCGAGAACGGCTCGTCCAGCGCCCGCGCCATCAGCGGCTCGAAGACATTCAGGCTGAGCACCAGCGGGTAGTTACCCTTGATGATATAGGGATTGAAGCTGTCGAAGGTGCCTTTGATGGCTTGCCGGAGCCTGCCGCCCTTGGCCGCGCCCGGATCGGCATAGTCGAAATGTGTGAAACCGGGCGGGTAGTGCGGCTCGCCCAGCATGGCGATGCCGTGGCGCGGCGCGGCGAGCGTGGCGCTCGATGCCGCTGCCATCGCCCCCAGCACGAGCACATAGCACAGTATGCATCTTAAAATCGGCTGTGGACAGAGCGCCATGTCATCCTCGTACCGCATATATGGGCCTTGGTGCGCCGAGCCTAGCGTGCCAACATGGCTCTGACGAGGCCCGGCTGCGTGGCCCTGCGGCAACGCCGCCGGGCGATTACCAACAGCGCGACGTTGCACGGCCCGCGCTGGTCACGGGATTGCCTCAATTGACCGCCTAAAGGCTTGCCATCTTCAAGACTTGCCTGGGCAACGGAAACGCTGCCGGGCGGGACATAACGGGCAAGGGGTTGGGCGGAGCCGGAGTGCGGGTTCGGCCTGGGATGAAAGGTTAAAGATCAATGTCATATGCCAAAGTCATTCGGGTTGCTGGTTTGCGGTTTGCTGCAGCCGTGTGTGTGTCGACGGGCGTTGCCGGGTTTGAGGGCGCATTGACGTCGGCATTCGCCGCCGACGCCGCGCCGGCAGCCGATGCCGCCGCAGCTCCGGCCGCCGCTCCGGCTAAGGCCGGCCCGAGCTGGGTCAAGATCTGCGAGAAGGTCCCGTTCCCGGATCCGGCCGCCAAGGATCCCAAGGCCGCCAAGCCGATCGATAAGCAGGTCTGCGCCACCCAGCACGAGAGCTTCGACAAGGAATCGGGCAGCCTGCTGGTGTCGGTCGCGGTGCGCCAGATCGAAGGCTCGGACAAGCTGTCGCTGCTGGTCGGTACGCCGCTTGGCGTGGTGCTGCCGCCGGGCCTGGCGTTGCAGTTCGACGAGGAGAAGGACGAGGCCAAGTTCATCAAGCTGCGGTATGATTTCTGCCTGCCGACGGGCTGCAATTCCGAAACGGAACTGGCCGCCGACGTGCTTGAGCGCATGAAGGGCGCCAAGGTTATGCGCGTGCTGGCCGCGACGCTGCAGGGCACCACCGTGCCGTTCAAGATGGGTATGGAAGACTTTGGCTCGGCCATGACCGGCCAACCGGTCGACACCGCCAAGTATCTCAACGCCCGCAAGAACCTGGTGCTGTCGTTGCGCGAAAAGATGATCGCCAAGCAGAAGGCGACGCAGGCCGCCGCCTCCGAGGCCATCAAGGGCATCCAGGAGGACGCGGCTGCCGCAGGCGGCGCAGCGCCCGCCGCTGATCCCAACGCCAAGCCGGCGCAGTAAGCGGCGGCGCGGTTTTCAGCACATCGCCGCTGGCGAGTGACTCGGACTATCAAGGGCCGTCCAGACGTGGGCGGCCTTTTTTCGACGCAGATGACGCGATCGTCCCTCGGTCCAAGCCGTCAGGCAAACAGCCTGCGACAGGTGGCGGCAGCTGTCTCCGCCCCTGGCCCGAGCGATGCGCAGCAAGTGGCCCTGCCGGTCAGCTGGCCCTTTGGGCCACCTTGACCCCTTAAGAGCGGGAGACGGCAAACTGCGCCCCGGCTCTGGATAGTGCCCGCTCCATGTCTTTGCCACCCCTCCCAGCTTACCTCCTCTATGCCATCGCCTGCGTGTTCGGCGCAGCGATCGTGCGCGGATTTTCCGGGTTCGGATTTTCTCTGCTGGTCATCACCGCGCTCTCGCTGGTGTTGCCGCCGGTGGACGTCATCGCCTCGGTCCTGATGATGGAGATCGCCGCCAGCCTGCATCTCATGCCCGGTATCTGGCGCGACATCCATTGGCGTTCGCTCGGGTTCCTCACGCTCGGCCAGGTGATCGCCACGCCGTTCGGCGTCTGGGCGCTGGCGCATGTGCAGGTCGGGCCGATGAAGATCGCATTGGCGCTGTTCGTGCTGGCGACCGTCGCCATGCTCGCGATGGGTTTCGCTTTGAAGCGCATGCCCAGCGATGCCGCCACCACGGCCACCGGCGCCGCGTCCGGCGTGCTGAACGGCGCATTCGGTATCGGCGGGCCGCCGGTGGTGCTGTTTTTTCTGTCATCGCCAGCGGGAGCGGCGGCGGGGCGCGCCTCGCTGATCGCCTATTTCTTCGGCACCGACGTGATCGCACTCGGCTGGCAGGCCTGGGCAGGGCTGGTGACCTTTGACCATGTCGTCAAGGCCGCGCTGTTCCTGCCGGCGTTGATCGCGGGCATCTGGCTCGGCGCGCGCGGCTTCAAGGGCGTCGATCCGGCGCGGTTCAGACTGGCCGTGCTGGCCTTGCTCGGAGTGATGGCGCTGCTGATCGGCGTCCAAGGAGTTGCGGCGGTGGCGCCGTAGGGCGCAATAGGCCACTTGGCCGTATTGCGCCGCCGATGCTTAGGCGCCCGCTTACATTTGCAATGGCCGCCTCCGGCCGCAACACGGCACGTAGATAGAGCGCCTGTTGCGCCCTACCCCTTCTTCGGTAACATGCCAACGCCGAAGGTGCCGGAGCTGTTGGCAGCGGGGCCGTTCAGCATATCCTGCCCCGCCGTGGGATTATCGGTCCACTTCAGGCGGCCATCGTAGTGGGTGCCCATCTCGATGCCGATGCCGTGATGATAGATGTCGCCCTCGACATGGGCGGTGGAATAGAGCGTGACCGCGTCGCCGCGGATGATGCCGGCGACCTTGCCGTACACCGATACATCCTCGGCCACGATGGCGCCGGTGACCGACCCCTGTTCGCCCACCACCAGCGACCGGCAGCGCATGTCGCCTTCAATAGTGCCTTCCAGCTTCACGCGCCCCTTGGAGAGCACATTGCCGATGATGGTGAGATCAGCGCTGATGATGGTTTCATCGCCGATCACCTGCGCCTCTACGGCATGGCGTTGCGCCGGGCGCTGGTCGGCGGTGCGCCAATCGTCCCGGCCGGCCGGCGGCAGAATAGTGCCCACCTGCGGTTCCGGGGCGCTCGGCGTCGGCGTGTATGACTGCAATTCAGATTTGCGCTGAAACATGTAATCCCCCAGGAACGCGGCAACTGATGATGGTACGGACGTGTATCGCGCAGCCATTGCCACGCCTAAGGGCTAAAGGCGGCACGAATATGGCTCGTTCAATGTTTGCGCATGGCCACTCCCTCAGTCACACGGCAGTATTCACTGATTGCCCGGAACGCCATAGCTCGGCGCGGCGACAGGGTTAACGGCGCGTGTACGGTAGGCTTCCATCTGCGGCTCATAGGCGGTCCAAAGCCTGCGCAGCACCGCCACGGGGTCGGTGTCGTCCCAGTCGCAGCGCAAGTCCACCAGCGAAAACGGCAGATCGTGCGCCACGATCAGCGCGGCCGAATGCGTCGGCCCCGCCTCGCCGCCAGCCTCGCGGCCCGCTTCCAGCGCCCGCAGCAGGCGCTCTGCGAGGTGGAGTTCGGCATGGCGACTGAAGGCGTCGGTGAGGGCTAGCGGAACGGCGGTGGTTTTCAGGAGATTGCCGGCGGCCACGCAATCGACAGCTTGCGATACCCCATGGGCCCCGAGCATGCGCGCTCCCGAATGGACGGCGGTGCGGCCGGAGGCGTCGACCACGGTGATCTGGCGGTGCTCGGTGAAGCGCTGCCCCGCCAGCGCCTTGGCCAGGGCGTCCGACGCGCTATTGCCAACGGACAGCAGATCGAGGATGCGCGGCCCATAAGATGGGTCCGTTACATTCTGCGTGGCGACCGCGCCCGCCCCGGCCCGCACGTGCGGGCAGCGCGCGCCAACCGCGATCGAGGAGGTGGTGATGGCGACGCCGAACATGCCGGTACGGGCGCAGCGGGCGGTGATCGAGTAGGTCATGGCGTCGCCGTGAGGGGTGAGTCGTAAGTGGTGAGTCGTGAGTCGTGAGTGGTAAGAAAGAAGCTATCGGTCGATACTTCTTACCGCTC
>Ga0075024_100000902_pt1 | contig 11515 bp, 11 predicted proteins | sample Str013_2_FD_71389 | JGI IMG/M metagenome (GOLD analysis project Ga0075024, IMG submission 71389) | Freshwater sediment microbial communities in response to fracking from Pennsylvania, USA - Straight Creek_MetaG_SC_2013 | ecosystem: Environmental > Aquatic > Freshwater > Creek > Sediment... | reverse complement strand
CGTCCGGACATCTTCGACTCGCCCAGCTCGCGGTCTCGAAACTCGATCGGGATCTCGACGACGCGAGCACCGAGGCGCACGACGCGGTACGTCAGCTCGATCTGGAAGCCGTAGCCGTCGGCCCTCACCTTGTCGAGATCGATCTCGTCCACCATCGCGACGTCGAGCGCCCGGAACCCACTCGTCGCGTCGTTGACCGCCAGCCCCAAGGCCATCGCAGCGTAGCGGTTGCCCCAGCGCGACAACATCTTGCGATGCCATGCCCACGCCGGCGTGCTCCCACCGGGCACGTAGCGCGAGCCGATGGCGAGGTCGGCGCCGTAGGCGACCGCGGCGATCAGCGCCGGCAACGACGCCGCGTCGTGCGAGCCATCGGCGTCCATCTCGACGACGATCGACGCGCCGCGCTCTTTGGCCCACGCGAACCCAGCCCGGTACGCCAGCCCAAGGCCTGTCTTGGCCGGCCGGCAGAGGATCTCGATGCCACCGATCTCGTCGGCGATCTTCGCCGCCAGCTCCGCCGTTCCATCAGGACTGGCGTCGTCGACGACGAGGACGGTCGCCGCCGGCACCGCCTCGCGCACGGCGCGCAGCACGTGCTCGATCGAGGCCGCCTCCTGATAGGTCGGCAAGATGACGACTGTGTCGGCGACGTCGTACACCCGTTCGAGCCTACTGGGGCGGCTGGCGCGGAGCGCGTCTACCATCGGCGCGATGGCCGACGACACGTCTCGCCGACCGCTGTCGGCCCTGCCGTCGCCGAGAGCACGGGCACTGGCCTTCGCCGCCATCATCGTCGCCGGCATCGCCGGTGGTTTCATCGGCCACGGCTTCACGTCGCTGCAGTGCACCGGTGACTGCGCGACGCAAGCGGCCGTCGCCGCCCTGATCGGTGCCGTGCTCGCTGCTGCCGGCACGGCGGTCGTTGCCGTCCTTGCCCTGCGAGCGATGGGCGAGTGGCGTGCCATCGCCGAACGCGACGCGACCCCGAACCCGACCCGAGCGGCGCCGCCCGAGCGACCAGAACAACGGCGTCGACCCTGATGACGAAGGTGTCGAAAGACCGATGACGGCAGCGTCGAACGAGCCAGCCGCGCTGCTGGCGTTGGCCATCGACCTCGCCCGGCGGGCCGGCGACATCGCTGCCGAGGGTCGACGGCGCGGCCTCGTCGAGTCGGGCACGAAGTCGAGCCCGACCGACATGGTGACCGAGTTCGATCGCGCCAGCGAGTCACTGATCGTTGCCGGCTTGCGCGCCGCCCGACCCGACGACGCCATCGTCGGTGAGGAGGGCGCCGACGTCGCCGGCACGTCCGGCATCGAATGGCTCATCGACCCGATCGACGGCACCACCAACTACCTCTACGGGCAACCGGCGTGGGCGGTGTCGATCGCCGCCGCCGACAGTGCGGGCACGATCATCGGGGTCGTCCATGCCCCTGTCCTCGCCGAGACGTTCACCGCGATGCGCGGTGCCGGGGCGCGGCTCGACGATGCCGTCATTGCCGTGTCGGCGACGACGGACCTGGCCAGCGCGCTCGTCGCCACCGGGTTCTCCTACCGCGCTTCGATGCGCAGTGCCCAGGGCGCGCTTGCCCACCACCTCTTGCCGCGCGTCCGCGACATCCGTCGTTTGGGATCGGCGGCACTCGACTTGTGCTTCGTCGCCTGCGGGCGCAGCGACGCCTACTACGAAGAAGGCCTGAACGCATGGGACTCGGCCGCGGGCGCGCTGATCGCCGCCGAGGCTGGCGCCACCGTCGTCGACTTCGACGGTGGTCCCTCGCGGCCCGACCGCGTCGTCGCCTGCACGCCGGCGATCGCGGCGGCACTACTCGCCACGCTGCGCGACGGCGGAGCGCCGATTGGTTGACGGGAACACCCGACCGGCGCCCGAACGCGGCCGTTATCGAAGCGATGGACGACGCGAGCACTCCAAATAGGGCAACATGGGCGCCGTGGGCACACGCATCTTGACCGTTGAAGACGACGAGCGCATCCGGACCGCGGTCAAAATGGCCCTCGAGGACGAGGGCTGGTCGGTGGAAGAGACCGCCAACGGCGAGGACGCGCTCGAGGCGTTCACCCGCGAGCCGGCCGACGTCGTGCTGATCGACATCATGCTCCCGGGGATGGACGGCTTCGAGGTCTGCCGTTCGATCCGCCGCTCGTCCGACGTCCCGATCGTGATGGTCACCGCTCGAGCCGACACCCACGACGTCGTCGCTGGGCTCGAAGCGGGCGCCGACGACTACCTCACCAAGCCGTTCGCGCCCAAGGAGCTGTCTGCCCGCATCCGCGCCCTGCTGCGGCGCATCCGCCCGACGCAGACCGGTCACCAGAAGCTCGCCTTCGGCGATCTCGAGATCATCCCCGACGAGGGCAAGGTGACGCTGGGCAAGCGCGAAGTCCACCTGACCAAGACGGAGTTCCGCCTGCTGTGCGAGCTCGCCTCCAACCCCGGTCGGGTGTTCAGCCGCGAGTCGCTTCTCGACAAGGTGTGGGGCTACGGCTACTTCGGTGATGGCCGCCTGGTCGACGTGCACGTTCGCCGGTTGCGGACGAAGATCGAATCCGATGCCGCCAACCCTCGCCACGTCGTCACCGTCCGGGGCCTCGGGTATCGCTTGCAGTCCTGAGCGACGGCCGGTGCCGTGGCGATGACGACGACGTTCGATCCTCGCGCCACGGCGGCGCGCCTGGTGCCGCGACGGCTCGGCTTGCGAGCGCGGATCACCTTCGGCTTCGCCATCGGGGCATCGGCGCTGTCGGTGCTGTTCGCTGGGATCACGTACGCGCTCACTCGTACGGCGCTGATCCGGCAACGAGACAACGCCGCCGTGACCCAGGCCTATCGCAGCGCCCAGAGCCTGATTGGGGTCGTCGGTTCCGACGCCGCGACGGTGACAGCGAAGCTGCAAGAGCTGCAGGTGCCCGGCCCCCTCGCCTACGTCGGCGGCCAATGGGTCATCGCCTCCTCCGAGTACTCCAGCGACAGCCTCCCACCGGCACTGCGCGACAGGGTCAACAACGCCGGCGAGGGGGCGCGGATGATCTACGACCTGCGCGGCAACGCGGTCATCGCCGTCGGCATCCCGTTGTCGGGCTCGGCCAGCTACTTCGAGATCACGCCGCTCAAAGAGCTCGGCGGGACGTTGCGCAGCGTCGGCGCGGCATTGCTCGGCGCATCGGCGATCACGATCTCGATGGGCGTGCTGCTCGGACGATGGGCAGCCAACCGCGCCGTGCGCCCATTGGCCGATGCCGCCCAAGCGGCCAAGGCGATCGCTGGCGGCCGTCTCGACACGCGCCTCGAACCAGAAGACGACACCGGGCTCAAAGAGCTGGCCGAAGCGTTCAACGATATGGCTGCCGCGCTCCAATCCCGCATCGAACGTGACGCTCGCTTCGCATCCGACGTCTCGCACGAGCTGCGTTCGCCGCTGATGACACTGTCGGCGTCGATCGAGGTGATGAACGCGCGGCGCGATGAGATGCCCGAGCGCGCCGCGTCCGCGCTCGACCTGCTCTCCGCCGATGTCGTGCGCTTCCAAGGACTCGTCGAGGACCTGCTCGAGATCTCGCGCTTCGACGCCGGGGCGATCCGTCTGCATCGTGAAGACCTGCTCGCCGCCGAGTTCGTTCGCCAAGCGGTGAGCGTCTCCAGCGCCGCCGATGCGCCGATCGAGGTCACCGAGACGGCCGAGAACCTCGTCATCCGGGCCGACAAACGGCGCATGGCCCGCGCCATCGCCAACCTCGTCGACAACGCCCGCGTCTACGGCGGCGGCGAGATCAGCATCTCGGTCACCGAGCCGCCGGAGGAGGCGGCGCAGCCGGCCCACGTCTGGATCGCCGTCGAGGACCACGGTCCTGGCGTCGCCCCCGAGGAACGACAACTCGTGTTCGAGCGCTTCGCCCGCGGCACCGGTGCCCGCCGGCGCGGTCTCGGCGAGGGCGCCGGGCTCGGCTTGGCGCTCGTCGACGAGCACGTCAAGCTGCACGGCGGCCGAGTGTGGGTCGAAGACCGATCCGACGGCGAGCCGGGCGCCCGCTTCGTGATCGAGCTCCCGGCGGAGGCGTTGTGACGGCGCGCCGCACGGTGTCCGCGCCGCGTCGCCGCGCCGATGTGACGCGGTTGGCGGCGCGGATCGTGATCGTTGCCGTCGCCACTGTCCTCAGCGCGTGCGGCATCCCGACCGACCGTTCGCCGCGCCCGTTCGACCGCACGCAGACCATCCCGCTGCAGCCGCCGCGGCCGGCGTCGCGAGACGTGTTGCCGGCGTCGGGCCAACGCATCTTCTTCATCGCCGGCGTCGGTGCCAATGGTGCCGGCCGGCTCGTCCAGGTCGTGCGCGACGTGCACGCCACGGCCCGCGAGGTGCTTGGCGAGCTGTTCAAGGGACCGACCGATCTCGAGCGCGGCCGCAGGGTGCAGACGGCGATCCCAACCGACACGACGTTGCTCGACGTCAAGTCCGAAGCTGCGGACACGATTGCCGTCTACCTCGACAACGCGTTGAGTGGCACAGCCGGCGAGCGCCAGATCCTCGCTGTCGCCCAGATCGTGTACACGGTCACCGCGCTCGAAGGCATTCGCAAGGTGCGGATCTTGGTCAACAACGCTCGCCGCGAGTGGCCGACAGAGGACGGCACGCCGCGCTCGGAGCCGTTGACCCGTTTCACCTACGCCCGCTTCGACCCGTCGACGCAACCAGAGTTCCCACCGTCACCGTCGCCCACCGAGCCGGCGACATCGACGACATCCATCAGCACGACCACCGCTCGCTCGACGACGGAGACGACGATCGCCAGCGCGGCGACGGTTCGCTCGACAACGGAGACGACGATCGAGCGGACGAGCTGAACCGGCGCGCCGGCGCGCGCCCTGACGCGCCCCTCAAATCAGCCGAAGAAGATCGAGGCGACGTCGCGGTACATCGCCATGTCGAGGAAACGGGTCTTACCGACGGCGACGGCCAGTGGCGCCCGTTCGATGCGCTGCTCACGGAACACGACCATCTCACCCCAGGCGCCATCGTGGACAGCGTCGATCGCCGCCAGTCCGTAGCGGGTCGCCAAGACGCGGTCGTAGGCACTCGGCGTGCCGCCGCGCTGGACGTGCCCGAGCGCGACGACGCGGGTCTCGAAGCCGGTGCGGTCCTCGATCTCCGGGGCCAGGCGTTGGGCGATGCCACCGAGCCGCTCGTGACCGTAGCGATCGATCTCGGCGACCGGATCGGGCAGCGTGCCTGGCTTCGGGTGCGCGCCTTCGGCAATGACGACGATCGAGGCGTAGCGGCCGCGCTCGTGACGGCGTCGGAGGATCGCACAGACCTCGTCGATGTCGAACGGATCTTCGGGCACGAGGATCACCGTCGCGCCGCCGGCGATCCCTGCATACGTCGCGATCCAGCCGGTGTTGCGGCCCATCACCTCGACGAGCATCACCCGGTCGTGGCTCTCGGCCGTCGTGTGCAGCCGGTCGATGGCATCGGTGGCGATCTGCACGGCGGTGTGGAAGCCGAACGTCACTTGGGTACCTTCGATGTCGTTGTCGATCGTCTTGGGCACGCCGACGACCGGCAAGGCGATCTGCTCGTGGAGCATGCAGCTGACGGTCAGCGAGCCGTTGCCGCCGATCACGATCAACGCATCGATGCCAAGCTCGGCCAGAGCCTGAGTGACCTTGGCCGGGCCGTCGGGAACATCGAACGGACTGCCTCGCTTCGTGCCAAGCAAGGTCCCACCTCGGGGCAGCATGCCTCGGAGGCTGCGCACGTCGAGCGGCATCGTCCGATGGCTGAACACACCGTCCCAGGCGTCGAGGAACCCGACGATCTCATCGCCGTAGCGCACCTCGCCTTTGCGGACGATGGCTCGGATGACGGCGTTCAAGCCGGGACAGTCGCCACCGCCGGTCAGGATCCCCACACGCACGTGAGCGCACGCTAGCCGTTTGCCAGGGTGCGGCCAGGGTGCGGCCAGGGTGCGGCCGCCTGACTCGGATCGCTCGTCGCCGAACGCCGGTCCGGCGTCTTGTCAATCAGGCGGCGCACCGCTAGACCTGTTGCCGTGGCCTTCGACCGCAACCGTCCCGTGCCGTGGCAACGGCTGTCGCGCATCTTTGCGATCTACGCCGTCGTTGCCAACGCCATGCTGTTCCTCATCGACCGGTCCCACTACGGCGTTGGCGTGGTCGTCGGCACGATCTTCGGCGGCTTGATCTACCTGTGCCTCGCGGCGTTGCTCGTCAAGTTCGGCTGGCAGCCGCGCACGTTCGCGCAGACCCGCGCCTTGCGGGCCGAGCAAGCCGAGGCGCGCGTCGCGCGCAAGAGCGGCGGGTCGACGAGCGCGTCAGGCTCGTCGTCGAACGGCAGCACCAACGCCAGCGCCAACCGGCATCGACCGGCGCCGACGCGGCGCACGGCGTCAGGAGTCGGTCGGCAGCGGCCTCCCTCGAAGCGTTAGTGATGGCTGTTGTCATTGCCATCGACGCCGGTACGACGGGCGTGCGGAGCTTGGCTGTCGATCAGCGCGGCCTCGTCGTCGGCTCGCGCTACCGCGAGCTCGCGCAGCACTACCCGCGCCCGGGTTGGGTCGAGCACGACCCGATCGAGATCTGGGAGGCGGTCCGCGCCACGCTCAACGAACTGCTGGCGACGCTCGACGAGCCGGTCGCGGCGATTGGCATCACCAACCAGCGCGAGACAGTCGTCGCCTGGAACCGGCGCACCGGTGAGCCGTACCACCGTGCCATCGTCTGGCAGGACCGGCGCACGGCCGAGCGGTGCGACGAGCTCGTCGCCGGCGGCCATCTGCCGATGGTGCGGGCGACGACCGGCCTCGTCCTCGATCCGTACTTCTCGGGCACCAAAGCAGAGTGGCTGCTGCGCCACGGCGGCGTGCCCGTCTCGGACGATCTCGTCATCGGCACGATCGACGCCTGGTTGATCTGGCACCTGAGCGGCGGCGAGGTGCTGGCCACCGATCCGTCGAACGCCAGCCGCACGCTGCTCTACGACATCAACGCGATGGCGTGGAGCGACGAGCTGTGCTCACTGCTCAGCGTCCCCCGCTCGGCGTTGCCCGACGTGCGACCGTCGTCTGGTCGGTTCGCGTTGACCAGCGAGCGGTGCGGCGTGCGCGGTGGCATCCCCGTGTCCGGTGTCGCCGGCGACCAGCAGGCGGCGCTGTTCGGTCAAGCGTGCTTCACGCCGGGGATGACGAAGAACACCTACGGCACGGGCAGCTTCGTGCTGATGAACATCGGTGGCGCTGTGCCACCTCCGACCGAGGGCATGCTCACGTCGGTGGCGTGGCAGCTCGCCGACGGGGCGACGACGTATGCGCTCGAAGGGGCGATCTTCGTCACCGGCGCTGCCATCCAGTGGCTGCGCGACGAGCTGCAGATCATCGGCTCGTCGCCTGAGATCGGTCCGCTGGCAGCATCGGTACCCGACACCGGCGGCGTCTACGTCGTACCCGCTTTCGCCGGCCTCGGTTCACCGTGGTGGGATCCCTACGCCCGCGGCACGATCGTCGGCATCACCCGCGGCACGAACCGCGCCCACCTCGCTCGCGCCGTCGTCGAAGCGATGGCCTACCAGTCCCGCGACGTCGTCGAGGCGATGACGACGGCGTCGGGCCGCTCGGTCGCAGCGTTGCGCGTCGATGGCGGAGCGTCAGTGATGGACCTGCTGATGCAGCTCCAGGCCGACCAGCTCGGCGTCACCGTGTCGCGGCCGCGCGTCCAAGAGACGACTGCCGTTGGCGCCGCCTACCTCGCCGGTCTCGCCGAAGGGGTGTGGGGCAGCACCGACGAGATCGCCGCCAACTGGCAGCTCGACGCATCGTTCACGCCAGTCGACGATCGGAGCGCGGCCGACGTGTCCTACGCCGGATGGCGGCGCGCCGTCGAGCGATCGATGGCGTGGGAAGCGCCGAGCGCGCCGTCCTGACCGACGAGACCGTCCTGATCGACGAGGCCGTCGGCGAGGCGGACGAGCAGCGCCAGCGTTCGCCGCTCACGCCAACGGATCACCGGATGAGCACGGCCGACGGCGACGAGCAGATCGTGGTTGGCCATCGTCGCCCAGGCGACATCGTCGGGACCGCCGTCAGCATCGCCGGGCAAGTGGCGCGAGCCTTCGAGGAACGCCGTCAGCCATGCCACCGCCGGTGGCTCCCCGTGCGAGACCTCGGCCGTCGACTGGCCGGCGCGCACCGCCAGCGCCCACTGCGCATCGAACAGCCTGGCCCCTTCGGCGACGAGCACGCCGAGACGGTCGGACGCGCCGGTCTCGACGATGCGCGCTGCCGCGGCGAGCGCATCAAGCTCTGGTTCGTTTGGATCGCCCGCCAGCAACCTGATCTCTTCGACATCGACGCCATCGACTTCGCTCATCTCGGCGACGAGTTGGTCAAGGTGATCAGGATCGGGCAGTTCGATGACCAGTTCGTCGATCGCTCGCCCCGCGCCCCGTTCCAAGATCTCGATCCCGACGACGTCGCCGCGCACCGCGCCGATGCGACCGGCAACGAGCCCCAACGCGCCCGGTCGATCCGGCAACCAAACCCGAGCCACGTACCGAGCCACCCCCGCACGCTACCTACCGCCGCAACGCAAAGAGTTTCCCGCCCATGACCGCACCATGAACTCGGCCCGGCGCGCGTCGGCGGCGAGTGAGCCCGAAACCGTTACAGCTTGACAAGTCCCTTGCGCAGGTTGCGGATGCCTTGGGCGATGCGTTGCTCGTTCTCGATCAGCGCGAAGCGGATGTAGCCCTCGCCGCCGGGGCCGAAACCGACACCGGGCGATGCCGCGACCTCGCAATCGCGCACGAGCATCGATGCGAACGACACCGAGTCCATCTCGGCGTAGGGCTCCGGGATCGATGCCCACACGAACATCGAGCCGCGCGGTTTGGGGATCGTCCAACCGAGGCGGTCCAGCCCGTCGATCAACGCGTTTCGCCGCGCCTGGTAGATCGCGGTCACTTCGCGCGGGTAGTCGACTGCTTCGTTCATCGTCACCGTCGCCGCGATCTGGATCGGTTGGAACGTGCCGTAGTCGAGGTAGCTCTTCAGCTTCACCAACGCCTGCACGACCTCGGCGTTGCCGAGCAGGAAGGCGATGCGCCAGCCGGCCATCGAGAAGCTCTTCGTCATCGAGTACAGCTCGACGGCGCACTCCTTGGCACCGTTCGCTTGCAGGATCGACGGTGGCTTGTAGCCGTCGAAGCCCATGTCGGCGTAGGCGAAGTCGTGGACGACGATCATCTCGCGCTCGCGGCAGAAGTCGACGACGCGTTGCATGAAGGCCAGATCGACAGTGGCCCCCGTCGGGTTGTGCGGGAAGCTGATCACCAAGACGCGCGGCTTTGGCCAACCGACGTTCCAGGCGTTCTCCAAGTTCTCGAAGAAGTCACCGTCGAAGTCGGTCTGGACGCGCGGGTCGGACAGCGAGCGCATCGGCACCTGACGCAAGTCGGCGCCGGCGAACAGTGGACCGTAGATGTGGATCGGGTAGCTCGGGCTGGGGACGATGGCGGCGTCACCGGACTGCAGCAGCACCCACATCAGGTGGCTGAAACCCTCCTTCGAGCCGATCGTGTTCGTGATCTCGAGCTCGATGTCGAGGTCGACGTCCCAGTTGCGCTTGTAGAGCGCGGCGATCGCTTCGCGCAGCTTCGGGAGGCCCTTGGACACCGAGTAGCGGTGGTTGCGAGAAATGGCGGCGGCCTCGGCCAACTTCTCGACAGCGATGTCGGGCGATGGGATGTCGGGGTTGCCGAACCCGAGGTCGATCACGTCGGCCCCTGCCCGGCGAGCCTCGATCTTCAGGCCGTTGATGATGGCGAAGACATAGGGCGGCAGGTTCGTGATCCGGCGGAACTCCATCGGTCAAGGTTACGTGAGTCATTCGTTTACGAGACGGATTTAGTTGACATCAGGCGTACTGTTCGCGGGGTGCTCGCCGCTTTGATCGCTGTCGTGCTTGGCGTTGGTGGTTTGTTCCTCGGCCTGAAGCTCATCGTCGCCATCGGTCAGATGCAGGGCCGGAAGAGCTACTCGGACCAGTCGAACCGTGTTGGTCGCCTCGTCACCGGCGTGCTCGGCTCGTTCTTCGGACGCAAGAACGGCTGAGCGCTCGCAGCGGCCGTCGCTGCCCGTCGCCGACCGGGCCGGTTGCGGCCCCGGTCTCAAGCGCGGCGTACCCTGCAGCGCATGAAAGAAGCGCGCCCTGGGTGCATCCACGTCGTCATCGAGATCCCGCGCGGCAGCCGCAACAAGTACGAGATCGACCACGACACCGGTCGCATCTTCCTCGATCGCCGGTTGTTCACGGCGACGACCTACCCGGCGGACTACGGCTTCATCCCTGACACGTTGGGCGGTGACGGCGATCCGTTGGACGCGCTCGTGCTGCTCGAAGACCCGACGTTCCCTGGCATCTGGGTCGAGGCTCGGCCAGTTGGCCTGCTGTGGATGCAGGACGAGGCCGGCCCCGACGCCAAGATCCTGTGCGTACCGCCGACCGAGCCGCGCTGGAAGGGCGTCGAGGATCTCAAGGACCTCCCCGACGAGCTGCTCGAAGAGATCAAGCACTTCTTCGACGTCTACAAGGCGTTGGAGCCAGGGAAGAACTCGGCCACCGCCGGCTTCGAGAACCGCAAGGCAGCATGGCGCGAGATCGAGACCGCCAAGGCCGCGTACAAGGCCGGCGCGCCGCACTGACCGCGCCGCGGCGCGAGCTGAGCGACAGGGGAGGTCGAGCTCGCAGCACGCCTGGACGAGGTTCCCGCGGGCGCCGGTCACGGCGGGTATGCTTCGTGCATTATCAACCCACTGGGTCCTGACCCAGTGCATTGCGTCCCCGGGGAGCCGCGAGGCTCCCCGCATTGCTTTTGGAGGCCAGGGTGCGCGCTCGCGTGTTCGTCGACTTCTGGAACTTCCAGCTCTCTTGGAACGGTGTCGCTGGAAAGGACACCAGATGTGACTGGCCACGCCTGCCGCAAGCGCTGGTTGTCGAGAGTCATCGGCTCCTCGCGGACGTCGGCGTCGACGGGGCGCTGTCGCTCGAAGAGACGATCGTTCACGCTTCGGTGGAACCACAGGACGATCGCCCGCTTGCAAAGTGGCTCAAGGACTTCCTCGGCCGGCAGCCCAGCTTCGACGTCAAGGTGCGGGAGCGTCGGTCGCGGTCAAAATCCATCCATTGCCGCGCATGTGGCGTCACGACTGGAAGCTGCCCGACCTGCGGCGCACCCTACGTCGGCAGACCGGAGAAGGGTGTGGACGCTGCCCTTGTCACCGACCTCCTTGCGCTCGCGTGGCAAGGTTCGTACGACGTCGCGATTCTCCTGTCGAGCGATGGCGACTTCGTCCCTGCCGTTGAGCACGTCCAAGACAAGGGCCTGAAGGTCATCAACGCGGGCTGGCGCTCAAGTGGCCACGAACTGAAGCAGGCCTGTTGGGCGAGCTTCGACCTCGACCGCATGGTCACTCAGCT
>Ga0075024_100000899_pt1 | contig 11528 bp, 13 predicted proteins | sample Str013_2_FD_71389 | JGI IMG/M metagenome (GOLD analysis project Ga0075024, IMG submission 71389) | Freshwater sediment microbial communities in response to fracking from Pennsylvania, USA - Straight Creek_MetaG_SC_2013 | ecosystem: Environmental > Aquatic > Freshwater > Creek > Sediment... | reverse complement strand
TTTTTCTTTGACCTGAACCAGTTCAAGAAAATCATTGCCGGTACTGCTTCATCGTTTAACAACCCCGGCACCGATGCATTTGCCGGCACCAATGTGCTAAGCGTTGTAATGGAAGTGCCTGTTTCGTTGCTCAATGCAACCACTGGCAAAGTAAACGTTTGGGCTACCACCAAAAAGAAAATATAATCAACAGCATCATTTATCCTTCAACATTCAATTTTAAAATTAGCATAATGAAAAAGACATTTTCCATATTGGCCATTGCGGGTTCGGTATTGCTGGTTACCATGGCTTCCTGCAAAAAAGACAACAACACCACGCCGGCACCTGTGCAGTATTATATGGGTGGCGACCAGATGGCAAGGCCCGCTATCAATACTGTATTTGTTGATGCGCCTGCAAAAGATTCATTCAACAACGCACTGCCAACACAGATGTCGGGTTTATTCTTCAATAAATTTAAAGCAAGGTTACTGGCTTTAAATCCGGGCTATACCACCAATGCACTTGGTCAAACAGCCGACCAGTTAAGTGGTTTGCTGGTAACCGATGTACTGAACCTGTCAACCACCGGTACCACCACGTTTTATGATGGCACCAATGTGCTTACAGGCCGCACACTGGGCGATGATGTGATTGATGTGGAACTGATATTGTTGTTTGGAGGCCCCATGGGCAGCTCCAACCCCGGCTTAACCAGCGACCATGTGGGTGCAAACGACAAAGCATTCTTAACCACTTTTCCTTACCTGGCAAGTCCCTGGTAAAATACTTTTGCAACAGGCTGGTTACAATAGCCAGCCTGTTTACTTATTTCGGAGCGTTTCCTGTATGCGCTATATCCCTCTTTAATTTCTTTTGGCGAATTTTGTCAATATCTTCGGGCCGTTCAAAAAAATGAAAAAAGTTTTACTATACCTGCTGCTGTTTGCTTACAGCAGCATTGTGTTCAGGCCTCTGTATCCATCCATTGCCGATACAATTGCCCACATTTTCTGGTATTCTGAACACATGGCTACAGTACATTATGAACACGGCAAATACCATGTACACATTGAAAACATCAATGAAGCCAAAAAAGGCTCTCCCGAAAAAAACAGCTCCATTAAATATGATGCGTCACTCAGCATTCACCTGCTGAATGAACGCCATTTTTATTTCATTGCCTTTCCGCAAGTGCCGGAATATGCACGCTATCATCCTTCAAACCTTTTACAGGGTGCGTGCGCTGGCAACTATCCTCCTCCAAAGGCTTAAGAACATCTTCTACGGTTCTTACATTTTACCGGACACCGCATCTCAACTACTCTAACTGTTTCTGTTGCACTACGGTTTGTTGCCTGGTAAAACAGATTCCAATTTTATACCGGAGGATTTCCTCTGCCCAAATTTATTTGCGTGAAATATAATTTCCGGATGCGCTTATGCATCATTGTTATTATGCTGACAAATGCTGCCAGCACGTATGCCCAGCAAACTGCCATCAGTGGCAAAATACTGGATGCAAAAAGCCGGCAACCACTGGAAGCTGCTTCTGTAGCGGTTTTGAATGATGCCAAAGCAAAAACCGTTACCGATCAATATGGCCGTTTTACGCTGATACTGCGTGATGAGGGCGATAAAAGGCTGCTGGTTTCATATATTGGCTACAAAACCGATACCATTCGTTTTGAAAAAAACACCGCCATTCTGGTAGCCATGCAACCGGATGTCGTTAACCTGAAAGACATCGTTGTATTGCAAAACAACCAGGTTGCCAGGTTCAGTACCCTGGCCAAAATAGATCTGGATTTAAAGCCTGTCCGCAATACACAGGAATTGCTGCGCCTGGTGCCGGGCTTATTTATTGCGCAGCATGCGGGCGGTGGCAAAGCAGAACAAATTTTTTTACGCGGTTTCGATTGCGACCATGGCACCGATGTGCAGGTGAGCGTTGACGGTATGCCGGTAAACATGGTATCGCACGCACACGGACAGGGCTATGCAGATACGCATTTTATCATTCCTGAAACCATTAACAATATTGATTTTGGCGCCGGCCCCTACTATACACAACATGGCAACCTGAACACCGCAGGCTATGTTTCATTTGGCACCTATAATAACATTCCGCAAAGCCGCATCCAGCTGGAGGCCGGCCGGTTCAATACATTCAGGGCACTGACCATGCTTGATCTGCTGAAGAAAAACAAAGACAAACAAAGCGCCTTTATTGCCGGTGATTTTTATTATACCGATGGCCCCACCCTCAACAAACAAAACTTTAACCGCCTGAACATTTTTGGAAAATACAACCTGGCCATTTCGCAACGCACACAATTGACGGCTTCCCTGTCTTCCTTCAACAGCAAATGGGATGCATCGGGTCAAATACCAGAACGGGCCGTGGCAAGCGGTCTGATCGATCGCTTTGGATCGATAGACCCCAGCGAAGGCGGTAATACCGAAAGGCAAAATGCCAACCTGGTCATCACTCACCGTTTTAACGACCATCTTAACTGGGAAAACCAGGCTTATTACAGCCGGTACAAATTCAACCTTTATTCCGATTTTACATTTTTTGCGAACGACCCCGTGAATGGCGATGAAATTAACCAGGCAGAAAACCGAAACTTGTTTGGCTATCTTTCAAAACTAAGTCGCAAAGCCTGGTCCGGCAAATGGTCGTTTACTTCAACCTATGCCGCAGGCCTGCGCTACGATGCCACTATCAACAGCCAGCTTGCCCATACAGTAAAAAGGCAGTTTCTTGAAAACATACAATTGGGCAATATAAAAGAGGGCAATGCATTTGGCTATGCACAACAGCAAGCCGGCACCGGTAAATGGTTGTTGGACGCGGGGATTCGTTTCGATTACCTGCATTTTGATTACTTCAATAAACTAACTGCAACACAGCAACCCGGGCAGGGTAAAGCCATTGTGAGTCCCAAAATAAATATTCAGTATACTGTAAACCCCACACTGCAACTGTATGTAAAAGCGGGCAAAGGCTTTCATTCAAATGATACCCGCGTGGTAACGGCCAACAATGGCCGGGAAATTCTTCCTGCGGCGTATGGCGCCGATCTTGGATTGATTGTAAAGCCTGTCAGCAACCTGCTGATCAACGTAGCCGCCTGGTATTTGTACCTCGGCCAGGAATTTGTATATGTGGGCGATGATGGCAATATTGAACCCAGTGGCAAAACCCGCCGGGAGGGCATCGATATCATTGCCCGTTACCAATTCTCCAGGCATTTATTTGCCAACCTGAACCTGAATTTTACAAAACCACGTGCCATCGGTGAACCAAAAGGCGCCAATTATATTCCACTGGCGCCCACTGCCACCAGCACCGGGGGTTTGTTTTATAAATCCGTTAATGGATTCAACGGAAGTCTTACCTATCGTTATATTAAAAGCAGGCCGGCCAATGAAGACAATTCAATTGTGGCCAAAGGCTATTGCATTGCAGACGCAGCAATCAATTATACGCAGCCAAAATATGAAATTGGTATTGCATTCGAAAACCTGTTCAATACAAAATGGAATGAAGCGCAGTTTGCCACAACCTCGCGTTTAAAAGACGAGGCGGCACCTGTTACTGAATTGAATTTTACACCCGGCACGCCATTTTTTGCAAGAATAAAATTTGCCGTATTTTTTTAACCATCCGCACAGCATAATATGCAACAACCCAATAAACAACCACTGTCATTTCTGAGAATAGCCGGTTTAACCATTGTTCTTTTCCTGCTGGCCCAACCGCTGTGGGCACACGCCATTGTGGGTGAACTGGAAAAAATGTCTAAAACCGATGCTGCTTTTTTGTACCTGCTGCTGGGCTACCAGCACATTCTGCCCATGGGGTTCGACCATATCCTGTTTGTGCTGAGTTTGTTCCTGCTCAGCCCCAAATTAAAACCGGTTTTGTGGCAGGCAACCGCGTTTACCATTGCGCATTCGGTAACGCTTGGACTGGCCATGTACAAGCTGATAAAAGTACCTTTCGCCATTGTGGAACCGCTGATTGCTTTGTCTATTATGTATGTGGCGCTGGAAAATATTTTTTCACCCCGGCTGAAACCCATCCGTATTGGCGTGGTATTTATTTTTGGCCTGGTACACGGGCTGGGTTTTGCCGGGGCACTGGGCAACCTGGGCCTGCCGAAAAATGCATACCTGCTTTCTTTAATTATGTTTAATGTGGGAGTGGAACTGGGTCAGTTAACCGTTATTCTGCTGGCCTGGTTTTTACTGGCCAAATGGTTTGGCAATAAACCCTATTACAGAAACCGGATGGTGATTCCCCTGTCGGCCATGATTGCGCTGATTGCGGCTTTCTGGACAATACAGCGGCTATTTTTTGTATGACCATAGATTCATTTGCATAAAACTATTTAAGGGCTGTTTCCAAATCCATTACCATGGCCGGGCTAAGATCATATTTGTTCTTATATGCGGCTTCAAAAAATTGTTTGGCATTGTAGCCCTTGCCAATACCCTGCATCAGCTTTCCCATCCAGTACAATTCTAGTCCCTCAAGCGGTTTACCCGATACTGATTGTTCATATAAGGTATAGGCTTCTTCTTTTCTATTGGCGGTAAACAAGCTCCACGCATACCAGGCATTGGTTTGAGACGTAGAACGGTTACTCAATTCGCGTTTGGCAATGGCTACAGCTTTGGCAGGTTGCTGCAAAATACCGGTATACAACTCAATCACATATTTATTGTACATATTACCGTAAACAGAATCCGTAGCCGCTTCCACAAACTTACGGGCATAGCTAGCCGAAGCGGTACTATCGCCGCGCTGCTGGGCAACCTGGTACAATTTAAACAGGGGATCGGGTAATTTGTTTTTGGAATGCACAAACTCAAATAATTGTTGTGCCAGCGTATCGTTTTTATCGTGTACCAGGGCTATCCAGCCCAGGCCGGTGATGCTGTGGTAATCTGCGCTGTTGTTTTTAATACATTTTTTGTAAAGCGCAGAGGCCTGTTGCAGGTTGCCGGCGTGTATGTACAAATCGGCGGCATTGGCAAGGGCCACGTTTTCCAGGTAGGCAGAAGATTCGGCTTTTGTTGCGGCCATCAGCATAGAATGGATAGCGCTGTCCATTTGGCCATTGAGGTGATCCAGTTTAGACCGGCGGAAATAATAACCGTAATCGGCATAAGGCTCCATTTGTTTAATGAGCAAGGCTGCATCGGTATGCCTGCCCAGTTCAAAATCCACATCAAAAGAAGTGGTCAGCGATTCATATTTTTTCAGGCCGGGTTGTCTTGCTTTTTCCAGGTAATCATCTGCTGCTGTAAAACGGTGCTGTAAAATAGAATAGGCGCAAAGTGAAATAAGCGGCCCGGATTCTTTGCCATTAAACGCTGCATTTACACGCAGCTGGAGGCTGTCGGCCATTTGAATGTCGCGGATGTCTCCAAACTGGTGAAAGCGGCTGATCAATGCAGCCGCAAACCTCGATTCATTTACCAAACCGGTGGATGCCGGGTTGATCCTTGCTTTCCAGAATGCCATTTCCGCTTCGGTGGTTTTAACGGATGCGGGAAGACTGTAATGCTGAAGAAGACTGTCTGTATACGATTTGTCAACAATTGTTTGTGGTTGGTTTTTACAGGAAACCAATAAGAAGACGCCGGCGATAAGGGGGATGAATTGTTTCACACGAATGATTTATGAAACATACGTAAGCGGGGCGGTATTGGTTCAAAAAAAAAGCGGGCAACGCCCCTATCCTTTTCCGGCCAGCACATCTGCAATGTGCAGGGTTTTGAGGCTGATGTTTTTGTGCCGGATATAGCCATCGATGTGCATAAGGCAGGAAAGATCGGTTGAAATGATGTATTGGGCGCCGGTAGCCAGGGCATTGGTGACTTTTTGTTCTGCCATGGCAATGGAAATGGGCTCAAATTTTACAGCGAACGTGCCCCCAAAACCGCAACAGGTTTCCACATCGTTCATTTCTACCAGCTCAAGCCCTTTTACGTGCTGCAGCAGTTTACGCGGTTCCTGCTTTATTTTGCATTCGCGCAAAGCCGCACAGGAATCGTGGTAGGTGGCTTTGCCATGCAGCACAGCGCCAAAATCTTCCTTGTGCAACACGTTTACCAGGAAATCAGAAAACTCAAAGGTTCTTTTCTGCAATTCTTTTACCTCGTTGTGTACGGAGGAATTGTTGAACAACTGCGGATAATAATTTCTAACAAAACCAACACAGCTGGCGCTGGGGGCTACAATATAATCTGCACCGCCAAAATCTTTGATGAACTTACTGCATACCTGTTTGGCTTCATCCTGGAAACCGGCATTGAAAGCCGGCTGCCCGCAACAGGTTTGGTTGGTATTGTACGAAACGGTACAACCGGCCTGCTCCAGCAACATTACCATATTGAACGCCGTTTGCGGGTACAACTGGTCTACAAAACACGGTATGAATAATTGAACGTTCAATTGTAGTATTTAGATTTTTAGTATTGAGACGAACGAGTAGTTAGTGGTAAAGAGCTTGTGGGTTTTCTATACGAATGAGAAAATTAGCGACTGGTAATAAATTAGTTTTGAAAAATAAATCAGTACCCCCACCCGACACTACCATCTTTCCGCTAGCTTTTTAATTTAAACGATTCCTGCATTGCCATCATCTTCACCGCAGTCATCGCGGCTTCTTCACCCTTGTGGCCATGTATGCCGCCGGTTCTTTCATCGGCCTGCAATTGTGTATCCAGCGTTAGCACCCCAAATATGGTGGGCACCGGCAATAACAGGTTTAACTGCACGATGCCGTCGGTGACGGCCTTGCACACGTATTCAAAATGAGGCGTGCCACCGCGCAATACGCAGCCAAGGGCAATAAACGCATGTGGCTTTTTTGTATCGCTGGCTGCTTCCCAATAACTTTTAATGGCAAAGGGTATCTCAAATGCGCCCGGAACGGTTATGATTTTTACATCGGCTACCTGCTGCGCCGCCAGCACCCTGCTGCAACCTTCTTCCAGCTTGTCAATGATAGCGGCATTCCATTCGGTGCGCACAATAACAACACAGGCACCCTTTGGGAGAGTGCCTGTTGTATTTTCCAATAATTTACTATTGCTAACTTCAGCCATGGTATAGTTTATGCAAGCGCTGTGCGCTGAAAATTTTATTCAGTATTACCCAATCTGCCCAGGTATTTGTCGATATCGTATTCCTTGTACTGGGGATATTTTGTTTTGATCAGTTTGTACATTTCTATGGCCTCCTGGTTTTTGCCCATGCTTTCCAGCAAATAGCCGGCGCGGAACAAATACTGCGGGCTGTAAAACTCATCTTTTTCAAAAATACTGCCTGCTTCCTTGTATAATTTAACGGCTTCTTCTTTTTTACCCAGCTCTGCATTTGCATCGGCCAGTAAAGATTTTGCCCTTGCTTTTACCAATGGTTCGCTGGTGGTGAAAGACTCCAGATGTTTGATGGCATTTTTAAAATCGCCCATGGTAAGGTAGCAACTACCTGCATAATAACTGGCATTGTTAGCTGCTTTTGTACCACTGTATTTGCTGATGATCTTTAAAAAGCCAGGGTTCAGGTTGTCACCTTCCAGTGCCAGCTTAACAGAATCCTGGCGGAAAAACGCCTCTGCATAACGCATGGCTTCTACTGCTTTTTTCTCATTGGGATCAGAAATAAAATATTTATATCCAAAAAGTCCGCCACCTACTACAATGATGGCTGCAAGACCTATTAAAACCTGCTTGCTGTACTGGTTCCAGAAACCGGTTACTCTTTCAACGGTATCTTTTTCTTCCGTTACCGGAACTTGATGCTTGTCTGTCATGGTATAAGAACTGTGTTTAATTTTTATTTTATCAAATAGGAGCAATTAGCTATTAATCAACTATAAAAGGATAATCTTGATCTACATAAACATCCTTTAGCAGTTCATCATCGTTGGGCCATGGGCTTTCTTCTGCAAACTTCACCGATTCAGCAACGGTGTCTTCAATGCGTTTGTTGATGGCGTCCAGGTCGGCCTGTGTTGCAAACTTATTTTTAAGAATGGTGGCTTGTACCTGCAGGATGGGGTCACGCTGTTTGTATTCTTCCACTTCTTCTTTGGTGCGGTATTTCTGCGGGTCGGAAATAGAGTGGCCTTTGTAACGGTAGGTTTTAATCTCCAGCAAAGTGGGTCCGCCGCCTTCGCGTCCTCTCTTCACGGCGCGTGACATGGCTTCGTGTACGGCTTCGCAGCTCATACCATCAACAGAATCGGCCGGCATTTCAAATGCATCAGCCAGTTTATAAATATCGTGTACGTTGGAAGTACGCTCTACCGAGGTACCCATTGCATAGTTGTTGTTTTCGCAAATAAAAATGACTGGTAGCTTCCAGGTCATGGCAATATTGAATACCTCATTCACCATACCCTGGCGGGCGGCGCCATCTCCAAAAAAGGTGAGGCTTACATTATCGGTACCCTTGTATTTTTCAGCAAAAGCAAGACCGGCACCGGTACCTATTTGTGCGCCCACAATGCCATGGCCACCAAAAAAGGCCACGTCTTTTCCAAAAAAGTGCATGCTGCCGCCTTTTCCTTTGGCACAACCGGTTGCTTTACCATACAATTCGGCCATACAACTATTGGCACTTACGCCCTTGGCCAATGCCAGGCCATGGTCGCGATAGCCGGTAATAAACGGATCCATCGGCTGGGTAGCCGTCATACAACCCGCTGCAATGGCTTCCTGCCCAATATAGGCATGGAAAAACCCGCGAATTTTGCCATCCATTTTGTATTTCTCTTCTGCCATCAGCTCAAACTGGCGTATCAGCTGCATTAATTCGTACCAATACAGGTAAGTTTCTTTTGAGAATTTTGTAGCCACGGTTAGTTGCAATTTTAAGGTGGCAAAGATAGGGGTTAAATGTTTTTACTTCCTAGTTTACCCGCCTTTTATTGCCAGTTTCCCCAGTTTTTTAAGCGCCGCACTTTGTTTCAAACAGCAAAGTTTGCCAGCGCAGGGCCCAGCCAGAAATTATGTACCGTCCATTACCCAACTGTGACCCTAAAAACGGGCAAGTATAAACAAGCCGGGCCCCAACCCGTCCCGGATTTTCCACAGCCCAAAACTTATCCCCTTTTACCAATAAAGGCATATTATTTGGGTGAGTCTCAAAAACGAATTGCCATGCTAAAAAATCTACAGGAAGGCGCTTCCACATTGTTTAACGACATCAACAACTACCTGAAAAACGAAGCGGAGATCATTACCGATTTTAAAACACGCATTGCCAATACAGCGAGAGAAATTGATCATTTGCAGGCTGCTGCCCATATTACATACAACCGCATTATTCATAAACTAAACGAGGCAGAGTGTATGGCTTTTCTGTCTGACCAAAATTTGTTTATGGAAGAAAATTATTGAATGATGGCTTATCTTGAGATGACCGATGCCCCGGGTGCAACATACCTGCAGTTTGCACCATTTTATTTTTTTTTGAATGGGTGATGATTACAATATTTCAGATAAAAGACATCAGCCCTTCTTACTATATTGCAGTTTAATATTCCCGTTCATTGCTGCAATTAAAAGCGATATCTCTTTTACATTTTAAAAATTACCCGCAGGCATCCTTTTCGTTCACCGAACGCATTGTTGGCATATGTGGCCGCAATGGCATGGGCAAAACCAACCTGCTTGATGCGGTTTATTACCTGTGTTTTACAAAAAGCTATTTTGGAAAAACGGATGCGCAACATGTACTCAGCGGGGCGCAGGGCTTCCGGATTGCCGGCAAACTGCATACAGCGGAAGCCGATGCTGATGAAACAGAAGTGATCTGCATACTGCGCGAAACAGGCAAAAAGGAATTTATGCTGAATGGCGAAGCCTATGAAAAGTTTGCGCAGCATATTGGCAAACTGCCCTGTGTATTTATTGAGCCCGACGATGTACAAATCATAACCGGTGCCAGCGAAGAACGCCGCCGTTTTGCAGATGCATTGCTTTGCCAGATGGATGCACAATACCTGCAGCACCTGATGCAATACAACAAACTGCTGCTGCAAAGAAACAGTTATTTAAAATCGATTGCCGGCGCCCGGCCGGCAGACCTTTCTTTGCTGGATGTATACGATGCACAACTGGTAACGCCGGGCAATTATATATTTGAACAAAGAAGGGTATTTCTCCGCAAACTGGTGCCGCTGGTGCAATCTTTTTACAGGCAGATAGCCGGCGCAGACGAAGCCGTGAGTATTGAATACGAAAGCCCCCTGCTGCAATCTTCTTTTAAAAACCTGCTGCAGCAATACCGCGAAAAGGATCTGCAGCTGCAACGCACTTCGCAGGGCATACACCGCGATGATCTGGGTCTCTCGCTAAAAGATCAACCCTTCAAATCCATTGCATCGCAGGGGCAGCGCAAGAGTTTATTGTTTGCATTAAAACTGGCGGAGTTTGAAATTTTAAAAGAAAACAAGGGCTTCCCTCCTTTTCTTTTACTGGACGATGTGTTTGAAAAACTGGATGCGCAACGCATGCACAACCTGCTCACCTGGGTATGTGTAGAAAATACCGGGCAGGTGTTTATTACCGATACACACAAAGAAAGACTGGAAGCGGCACTAACTGCCTTGCAACAGCCTTTCCAGATCATTGAGTTGAAAAACAGTTAGCAAGCCCTGGTAAATGATAGGTTCAATATTATCCCGGCTGATGGCACTGCATTAAAACCGGGGCACTAAAAACCGAAGACTGACAGTAAAACCTACCCGCAATGCTTTACCTTAGCGGCATGAGCGAATACTCCATTGGTGATGCCATGAAAAAATTCCTGCGCGGCAGCAAGCTGAAGGGCGATATACAAGCCATGCAGATTACGGATATCTGGGAAAAGCTGATGGGCAAGACCATTGCCAAATACACCGACAGCATAAAAATTTATGGCGACAAATTATACATCAGCACCAAAGTGGCGCCGCTAAAACAAGAGCTCTTGTTTCAGAAAGAAAACATTATACTGCGCGTAAATGAGGCATTAAAGGAGAATGTGGTAAGGGAAGTGATCATCAATTAAAGGGCGGCACGGAGGGTTGTTTATTGATGAAACCCGCTTCAACAGGCTTTTTTAACCCCATAACCAGGGAAATGACTTTAGCAGCATTTTATTAATTATTACAGGCTATTTGAACGCGTAAATAATTTGTAAAAAAAATTTGGGGGAAATCTGCCAGCCCTTATCTTTGCACTCCGGTAAAAAAGGGAGTTTAGCTCAGTTGGTTTAGAGCATCTGCCTTACAAGCAGAGGGTCGGCGGTTCGACCCCGTCAACTCCCACTCAATACAGGCAAGGGTTTCAGCGAAAGTTGAAACCCTTTTGAATTTATCTTGGTTATTCCTACACAGTTTAGCACTTATCCCTCCTTATTAAGCTTTTTACATAGCTTTAATTACCGTCACTCAATTTTACCGTAATCACAAAATCAGTGCTTACAGAAGATTATATTATGTAAAAGATATCAAACGTGCATCTAATACCAT
>Ga0075024_100000891_pt1 | contig 11572 bp, 9 predicted proteins | sample Str013_2_FD_71389 | JGI IMG/M metagenome (GOLD analysis project Ga0075024, IMG submission 71389) | Freshwater sediment microbial communities in response to fracking from Pennsylvania, USA - Straight Creek_MetaG_SC_2013 | ecosystem: Environmental > Aquatic > Freshwater > Creek > Sediment... | reverse complement strand
TATCTTTAATTTATAACGCAACGCTAGTGATTACTTAAAACTTATAACTATCCCTAATAATCCAATTCCAATCGCAGCTTATCCCTTAAATCCTTTACCAAAGGATACTGCTCCACGATTTTTTGAAATTGTTCCTTGGTACTTAATGGGATTTCTACTTTTTGTGAAAGATCCATTTTCTCCTCAATGATAAGGGTAAATGTCAGGGCCCTGTTATTGAATTGCTGTTGCAGGTACTCGGAAAGCCTTCCCCTTTCCTGCTCGATAAATTTTAACTGCAGGTTATTGGGTGCAACAATATCAAATGAACCATCATCTTTTATTCTCAGTTCCGCCAAATCAAAACTCTGTACAGCGGGATTCTTGGCTTCTCTTAGTTGAATGGTATAATCACTCCATGCCTTGCCCAGCATTTCGGCAGACAATGGAATAGACGCGGTAAGCGGCAGGCCGCCATTGCCATTGGAATATTGCTGCCTGATTTTATTCAGCGAACCCAGTTTTCCTTTAGCTATATCAGCAGGAATGGAGGAGCTACTTTCTGTTGTTAGACTGGTGGAAGAAATAACAGTTTCTTTCTTTTGAAATATTTCTTCGGGCGACACTCCTGTTTCAATAATTAATTTGGCGGAAGGTTTCTTTCCGATCGTTGTGTTACCAGCCGCAGGCTGGTACGCTTCCATTATAGGTAGCTTCCTGAAAGCAACTGGTTTTGCGTCAACCAGTTTTTTTTTGCTGATACCGGTCTCCGAAGCGCTTATCTCTATGGCCTGGTTGAGATAGGTAAGCTTGATAATGGCCAGTTCCACATGCAGCCGCTTGTTGCGCGCTGCTTTATAATTGATAGAAGTATCGTTCAGAATATTTAATGCGCCGATGATATAGGCCGTTGCAGTTTTCTTTGCCGCGGCCATGTATTTGTCCTTAAAACTTTCCACTACTTCCAGCAAACCAGCTACCTTCTCGTCTTTGCACACCAGCAGGTTCCTGAAAAATTCTGTAAAGCCTTCAACGACCAAATCACCCTCAAAGCCTTTGCGGTTGATATCATCATACAGCAACATAGCGCCTGCCAGATCCTGCTGGTGCATACAATCCAGCAATTTGAAATAATAATCCGCATCCAGGATATTCAGGTGCTCCAGTGTATTCTTATAAGTGAGTTCGCCATTGGTAAAACTTACAATCTTATCCAGTATACTCAGCGCATCGCGCATACAGCCTTCGCTTTTTTGGGCGATTACCTGCAGGGCTGCTTTTTCAGCTTTTATCTCTTCCTTTTCAATGATTTCCTCCAGGTGGTCTACCGTATCGTTGGTAGTAATTCGTTTGAAATCAAAAATCTGGCAACGGCTGAGGATGGTGGGTAATATTTTATGTTTCTCCGTGGTAGCTAAAATAAAAATGGCATAGGGAGGTGGTTCTTCCAGCGTTTTCAAAAACGCATTGAATGCGGAGGAACTAAGCATGTGTACCTCATCTATGATATAAACTTTGTATTTACCCGCCTGCGGTGCAAAGCGAACCTGCTCTACCAGTGAACGGATATCATCTACCGAATTGTTACTGGCGGCATCCAGTTCATGTATATTTAAGGAAGTACCCTCATTAAATGAAATACAGGAATGGCATTGATTGCAGGCTTCACCATCCTTTCCCTGGTTTTCGCAGTTGATGGTTTTGGCTAAAATCCTTGCACAGGTAGTCTTTCCCACACCACGCGGACCGCAAAATAAAAATGCATGCGCCAGTTGATTGTTCCTGATGGCGTTTTTAAGCGTGGTGGTGATATGTGACTGACCCACCACCGTAGAGAAATTCTGTGGCCTGTACTTTCTTGCTGAAACAATAAATTTATCCATACCTGCTGCAAAGTTAAGCGAAAGAAATGCTTTATCCGGAAAGGCAAAGTAGTGGAAACAATCATTAATAAAAAAGATAGTTATTCACCAGTTGAAGCAGCCTGCAAAGAATAGAATGAGTAAGTATTTTCAGCTTACCATCGGATGTCGTTTGAATTCTTTTGTCCGATCGAATAAATAGCGGTAGGTGGTTAAAATCCGGCTGCGAAATACTTCGCCCAGGTTTTCGGCAACATTTATCATTTTGGGGTTAAAATCGCCAATCCACTGCATTTCATATTCAGTATAAGTCGTCTCGGGCTGAATCACTTTTGCGGATTCGACAATTATATAAGAATCGATCCCCTTGCCCTGGTATTCGGGTACCACGCCAAATACAATGCCGGCGAATTTTTTATTGGGTTTGGTTTTCTTCACCCATAAGAATTTCAGTTTATGCAACAACCCGAATTTGCCATGGAGGTGCTTGAACCACTGGTTCAGATCGGGCAGGTTGATAAACATGGCGATGGGGTCCTCGTTGTGGTACGCAAACCAGATAACCCGTTCATCCATCACCGGTTTCATTTTATTAAACATCAGTATAATCTGGTCCTTTTTTATTTCTTTTAAACCTCCGTGACCCGACCATGCTTTGTTGTAAACGGTGGTAAAATCCTGTGCATATTTTTCAAGCTGGTTCTTTCTTATGTGCAATGCTTTAAAACTGGGATCATTGGCAAACAGCGCATGTCGGTCAAATACTTTTTGTTTCAATGGCGCTTTGGGATCCATTCCAAAGCAAACCTGGTTGAAAAACAATTTGAACCCATAGGCCTCAAACAGGTTTTTATAATAAGGCGGATTGTAATTCATGCAATACATCGGTGGCTGATATCCTTCTGTAACAAGCCCCCACCAGCGATCACGCTCCCCAAAATTGACAGGACCGTCCATGGCTTCCATGCCATGTTGTATCAGCCAGTGTTTGGCCACATCAAACAACATATCGGCGGCTTCCTGGTGATTGATACAATCAAAAAAGCCGATGCCACCCACCGGGACATCATCACCTTTATTGCGGTATTTTTTATTGGTAAAAGCGGCAATGCGGCCTGCCAGGTTTCCTTCCTCATCTTTTAAAATCCAACGGGCGCATTCACCATTTCGGAAGGTTTTGTTTTTCTTTTTGTCAAATACTTCCTGCACGTCTTTATCCAGCGGACGGATATAATTTGGATTATTATTATTGAGCAACACATTTACCCGGATAAATGCTACTTCGTCTTTGGGGGTTTTTACTTCTGTCAATTGCATATAGCTGCTTACTTCTTTTTAACGGGTTTGCCGCCAATAAAGGGCAAGTTAAAACGAACGGGAATATTTTTCTTCCTTTTTATAACAGGTACCTCGGTCTGGTATTCGAAGTAATAGATTTTTAAAAGGATGACGAAATAGGAAATAAGCAGGGGACCGAATATCAACCCGGGTAAACCAAAGAATTTAAGTCCGATAATAACCCCCAGTACGGTAACAATTGGATGGGTATCGGCCATTTTTTTGGCCAGGAGAAATCGGATTACATTGTCTACAGAACCCAGTATGGCAGCGCCCCATACCAGCATAAAAACCCCCTGCCAGGTATGACCGGTGAAAAATAGGTAAATAGTAACGGGTACCCATACCAGCCCGGTACCGACTACCGGAATGATGGAGGCAAAGCCGGTGAGTACAGCCCAGAAACCAGCTTCCGGTAAACCTACAATCAGGAAGGAGATATACCCGCAAACACCCTGTGCCACCGCCATAAAGGGCACACCTACGGAATTGCTAAAAGTTTGGGAAACCAGTTCTTTTCCGAATAATTCAATTTTGCCACGTTTAAAAGGGAGGAAGAATACGATGGCGGCTTCCATCCTGTTGATATTTATCAGTAAAAAATACAGGAAGAAATACATCATGGTAATCGTACCTACGATATTCAGTCCCTGGTTGAGGATACTGGCCACGGCAGTAGTGGCGTAGGATTGGATGCCTGCAATGTTTTTTTCGGAAAATATTTTTACGCCCAGTTTCCTGTTGATGTTTTTTTCCAGCGAAGTGAGGGTTTTCATCAGCACATTGGGGTCGTCAAGGAACAATTTTGCCTTGTTGTATATCATGACCCCCATTATCCCCACAGGGAGCATGATAATGAAAAAGGTAATGACTATGACCAGTATAGCGGCCCAGGACTTTTTCCAGCCTCTTTTTTTAATGAGGTATTCCATACTGTTTTTGCTCAGTACATAAAACATTACCGCTGCAAGAAAGGCGGAAAAAAATTCTATCAGGCTGGCAAACAGGAAAATACCCAACAACAATATGATAGCAAGAAAGAAATAGCGGTTTATTTTGTGGTCTGATTGCGGCGTGGCCAATTCTTTGATTTTTTATTGTCTATGGATTGCTAGTCGTAATTTTAGTAAATCAAATTTAACCGATATACACACAATAAACTGAAATACTATGGGTGGTAGTTCCAAATTTCTTGCCGGATTGGTGATTGGTGCAGCAGCAGGTGCCGCGATAGCCATTTTTTTAAATACGGAAAAGGGGAAAGAACTGGTGGCCGACCTGAAATCTGCGGCGGGTAAGGCAGGTGATGAATTGAAAGAAGCCGCCAAACGTTTTGGAGATGAACTGGACGAGGTAATGGAAAAAGGAAAAGAGTATGCCGATAACCTGGGGCAGAAAATGAAAAACACAACACAAAACAGTAACTGATGGAAGAAAAAAAACCGGGTTTTTTTGAAGATACGCAGGACCTTGTGGAGGAATACATTAGCAACAGGCTGCAGCTGATAAAAATGCAAACATCGGAGAAGTCGGCCAAGCTGGTATCCCTGGTATTTACAGGGTTGGTCATTGCATTGCTTTCGTTTTTTATCCTGCTGTTTGTAAGCATCATGGCGGGCTATTATTTTGCTGAAGTAACCCATAGCCAGTTTTACGGGTTTGGTATAGTAGCCGCGTTTTATGTTATACTATTATTGGTTTTTCTTTTTCTGCGCAAACGTTTCCTGGATAAATATATATCCGACCTGGTCGTAAAAATTTTCTTTGAATCAACGGAGGAGGAGGAGGATACCCATGAAACCAAATAATCATTATAGCAATATACGTTCGGTGGCCGACCTGCAGCGGGAACAGCGGATTTTGAAGAGCCGTATCAAATCGCAGGAACAGGAATTGCGCAAGCGGGTACAACAGGTGCCGGGTGAATTGTTTTACGCCGGTGTAAATGCAGTGGTGCCAACGGTATTGTCGGGAAAAATAACCAGTTCTGTACTCAATACCGGTAAAGCGTTTATCAATAAAGCTTTTGTAAAAAAAGACGGGGCAGACAACAAAGGCCTGGTGGCAGCGGCCAAACAGGTAGGTTTGTTTACCATTCTTAAACTGGCGTACAGGGCATTTGTAAGCAAGAAATAATGGTTCAATAAAAAAGCCCTGCATTGCAGGGCTTTAAAGTTTCATTGATTGAACGGCTACTGGTTAAAGTTAAATTCTCCCACCAGCATATTTTGGCGTTCATTTTTTTCCAGTTGTATCGTAATGATTTTCCTTTCCTGGCGCCCGTCTCCATAATGCGTATATACTTCGGCCATTACAGTGGTTGGGCCAGTCAGTTTTACCTGCCTTTCTCCATAGAAATCTACTTCTATTTTGTATTTCCCTTTCAGGGCTTTTTTCAGTAAAAACTGTTCGGGCCCATAACCCTGTGTGAAATCATTGGAAATACGACCGCCTATTTCAGTGATCTTATGACTGTAATAACATTTTTCATCATTAGGATCAGTCACCCATAAATCTATATCCGTATCATTCATATTCCAGTTGATGACTACCCTTACGTCAACGGGCATGGGGTGAAGCAATTTTTTGTCAATATGCGATATATCCAGCTTATCGCCATGCATGGATACCAGTTGATTTATTTCTGTCGCAATGGTTTCTTCTATTCCATTGTAATTGCTCATTACGTTCCCGTCGTACTGCCTGCTGATGGCGGTGTACAGGGTATCCAAGGCCTGTTGGTACAAGCCTGCATCTGCCAGTGCAAGTCCATAATCGCGGTAACTTTGGGGTTCTTGTGGGCGCCACAGCAATACTTTGCGGAAAACATATGTTTCTTCTTCATAATTACCTGTTTCCTTTAACTTAAACCCAAGCAGTTTATACAATTCATGGTTATCCAGGTCCAGTTCCGCCATATTGCTTAGTATCAGCAGCCCATTGGCAGAATCTTTTTGCTGAAAGAAATAGCAGGCCATATCGAAATAGAAGGAGGGTGTATTCAGGTAGTCTTTCCGCAATTGAATATAGCTAAGGTATTGCTGGTCCTTTTTGGCTCTGGCAATGGTTTTCAGGTAGGTCCTTTCAGGTGTCCATTGTTTGATATCTATGTTCACGAAATTGTTTACAGGGGCTACCTCTTCTTCTTCTTTATCCTTTTCTGTTGCATATCCCCGCACCCTTGCATTGCTATTTGCTCCCGGCGAACCTGAAACACTAAGACCGGCCACCTTACCTTCTAATGCTTGATCTGCCTTTAAAGTTGCTACTGCTCCTGTAAGGTCTTTTCTTGCCTCAAGTTCATCATCCACCCCATCTTGAGTTCTTATTCCTAATGCGGTTACCACTACTTCAGAAAGTTGATTGCTGTTCGCCCCCAGGCTTACTTTAATATAGTTATTGTTTTGTACCGCGATTTCTTTGGTATCCATGCCAACTGCAGTAAATACAAGTATGGGAGTATTGCCCTGGTAGCGCAGTTGGAAGGAACCATCGGCTGCTGTTGCGACAGCAGTGTGGGTCCCTCTTAATGATACAGTGGCGCCAACAAAAGGAATTCCATTTTGGTCAAGCACCTGTCCTTTGATTGTTCCGACAGCAATAGAACGATCATGTCGAAGCGTGGTTCGGTTTTGGTTAGACCGGTTTACGGGTCGGTTTCCTGTAACCGGTTGTTCTGTCTGCTGATTTTGGATAGGCTGTACCTGCTGTACGGGATTTTTTACGTATGGGGGTTTGTTGTCCTTGTTCCACCATTCCATCAGTTCCTCTGCATACCGGAAAGCATTGTTCATCACCAGTACCTGTTGGGTTTGGCGGGTGGCCAGCCGTTCCTTGATTATTCGATCAAAGGCTTCCCTGAGCTCGGCAGGTGGTTCAATGTCATATTGAACATAATCCGTAACATTTTCAAGTACTATTAAAGATGTATTTCTTGTAACAATTGAAAAGCGTTTGCCCAGTTGACTGATGATTTCTTTGTTGCTTTCATAATCCATTTCGAGCTCGGCAATTTTCTTTTGTGCCCATATTTTCTGGATATTGACTGTACTTGCCTTGTGCTTATTATAGTTGAGGGAGACGGTTTTTTCAAAAGCCACCTCTTTGCCATATCCGTATTGCAGGGTAATGGCCGTGTTTTCTTCGGTGCTTATTCCTGCTATAGAACTATTGCTTATTACGGGCTTTGGAACGGATGGATAGTTTTCAGAAAGGGCAGGGTTGGATTTTATACATAAAAATGTAAGCGGCTGTTCTGTCAGTAGTTTAATAGACTCATTGTTATTTAATTCATTTAGATTAATAAAAGATGCGCCGCTTTTTTGTGCCATTGATTGCAAGGTGCTGTAATCGGCTTTGGGAGAAGAATTGATGGTATAAACAGGTTTTGGAAAAGCAAAGGTTAATGCATCGCTTAATGTTGAAAGTCCGTCGGAGAAGAATAATATTTCATCACCAGTCATTTCGGCCGGCCTTATTTTACTGTAGTTGGTGCCGCCATCGTAGGTAAGATTTTCAATGGTCTTTTTTAATTCACTCCAGTTATTGTTTTGAATATTGAATTCGCCTGTTTTCCTGCATTCATTGTTTAATACATAAAGACTGATGACTAGGTTTTTCTTTTTCTCAATGTATTTGCCCAGTAATTCCAGCTCTTTTTTTGTGTCTCTGCTGAGACCACTGAGTGAAGCATCCCATACAACGGCTATTTTACCAGGAATTTGTTTGGAGCGGGTTTCTTTTTTAAGGAAGGTATTGACAAGGTAATAGTAATTGGCGCCTACTTTTTGCATCATTACTTCGGTGGCATCGTTGCCCTTTGGAATATCGAAACTTAATGAATGGCCTGGCGTGAAATTACTTTTCTCCATGGTAGCAGTGTAATTGTTGTTCCATTCATTGAATGAAAGATCGCCATCCGGGGTTTCTTCAAAACTGGGTTTAAAAGAAGATTGCAAAACAGTAATTTCCAGTTTGAAATTGTCAATACTTTTTTTATAATCCATTGGCAAGTGGTACCGAAGAGAATTGTCTTTGTTGAATAGCAATTCCTGTTCATAGGCTATGAGAACGGTTCTTCTGCCATTGGCAGGAATGGGATAGATACGGGTTCGAAAATTATTTCCTTCTGTTTTTTCCAATAAGCCGGGATCGACGCGGCGGTGTTCGATGGCTTCAAATACCTGTGTGCCTTTTTGTTTTTCTACAGGAACGGCTTCCCTCATTTTGCCATTAATATCAATGGCATACCTCGAGACGGAAGAGCCTTCGGGCAAGGGGAAAACCAGTTCGCCTTCAAGAATGCGGTTCATCTTATTATAAAATGTCATTTCCATCGTTGTGATGGCAATATTGCCGGTCACATTGATATCAACTTTAAGGCCTTCAAGGCTTACGGTGGCATTCTTTTCCTTAATATTTAGTTGTGGACTTTGAGCCGGACACTGAAGAAACAGGGCAGATAGTATCAATGCCGTGGTTAAACGGCTGTTGGTCTGGGTTGTCATGGCGTGATTTTGATTTTTGATGCAGTGAATGGTATTTTTGCATAATTATTTGGTCCGCATATTATAACCTGTCCTGGAATGCCTTGGCAAACTGTGGAAATTTTACTGGAATGCAAGTCCAGCCTGTGTTTTGGGAGAAGGGAATGCCAGCCTTTTTAATAATTATTTTTTTCCATTTTCATTTTCGCAATTACCCCTTCAACCCTTACCTTTGCGGCCGAATCGGAAAATGGTTTAAGGAGATTTTAGCTGGCCCTTCCGATGCATCACCGAACATTTTTAAAAACCTCTATTTAATACGCTCTTTATGGCAAATAAGGGTAAAATCAAACAAATTATTGGCGCCGTTGTGGACGTGCAGTTTGACGGCCAGTTACCGGAAATATACAACGCGCTGGAACTGAAACGCGATACCGGTGAGAAGCTGGTACTTGAAGTGCAACAGCACCTTGGGGAAGACAGTGTTCGTACCATTGCGATGGATGGAACAGAAGGTCTTGTGCGCGGTACCGAAGTAATCGATACAGGAATAGCCATTGCAATGCCGATTGGCGAAGCAATTAATGGCCGCCTGTTCAATGTAACCGGCGATGCCATCGATGGTTTGCCACAGGTAAGCAAAGTAAACGGCCGTCCTATTCACAACAAGCCGCCATTGTTTGAAAACCTTAGTACCGCTTCAGAAATTCTGTTTACCGGTATCAAGGTAATCGACCTGATCGAACCTTATGCAAAGGGTGGTAAAATTGGTTTATTTGGTGGTGCGGGCGTAGGTAAAACTGTATTGATCCAGGAATTGATTAATAATATCGCAAAGGGATACGGCGGTATGTCAGTTTTTGCTGGTGTGGGTGAGCGTACCCGCGAAGGAAATGATTTAATGCGTGAAATGATTGAAGCAGGGATCATGAAATATGGTGATGCTTTTAAACATAGTATGGAAGAAGGTGGCTGGGATTTGGAAAAGGTGGACATGAATGGACTGAAAGAATCGAAAGCTACTTTTGTATTCGGACAAATGAATGAACCTCCCGGTGCCCGTGCACGTGTGGCTTTGAGTGGTTTGACCATTGCTGAGTACTTCCGTGATGGAGATGGACAGGGTAAAGGGAAAGACATTTTGTTTTTCGTAGACAATATTTTCCGTTTCACACAGGCCGGTTCTGAGGTGTCCGCCTTGTTGGGTCGTATGCCCAGCGCTGTAGGGTACCAGCCAACACTGGCAACTGAAATGGGATTGATGCAGGAACGTATTACTTCAACACGCAATGGTTCCATTACTTCCGTACAGGCGGTGTACGTACCTGCGGATGACCTTACTGACCCTGCACCTGCTACCACATTTGCCCACCTGGATGCAACAACTGTATTGAGCCGTAAGATTGCCGACCTTGGAATTTATCCTGCGGTTGATCCTTTGGATTCTACTTCCAGAATTTTGACTCCCCTGATTGTAGGTGAATCGCATTACAATACTGCCAACAGGGTTAAACTGATTTTACAGCGATATAAAGAATTGCAGGATATTATTGCCATCCTTGGTATGGATGAATTGAGCGATGAAGATAAATTAACCGTATCAAGGGCGCGCCGTGTACAGCGTTTCCTTTCCCAGCCTTTCCATGTGGCTGAACAGTTTACGGGTTTGAAAGGGGTATTCGTAAGCATTGAAGATACCATTCGCGGTTTCAATATGATTATGGATGGAGAAGTAGATGAATATCCTGAAGCAGCCTTCAACCTGGTGGGTACCATTGAAGACGCCATTGAAAAGGGCAAGAAACTGCAGGCACAGGTTCAGGGCTAATTTGAAGCAGGTAAGAAGAATATTATTCTTCCTGCTCATCACAAATTTCAAATAGTAATATGGAACTTGAAATTTTAACCCCGGTAAGAAAACTGTTCAGCGATACAGTATATGGTGTGCAGCTACCCGGCATCAGCGGAAGTTTTGAGGTATTGGACAAGCACGCAGCCATGGTAAGCGCATTGAAATCCGGTAATGTGAAAGTGCTGAAAGATAAAAGCATGAAAAATATTTCCAACTTTACCATTCAAAGTGGTTTTGTGGAAATATTCAATAATAAAGTAACCGTACTGGTGGAAGGCGCCACTGCAGTGGAAGCTGAAGTGTAGCTGTAAAATGACCAGGACATTGCAATCTTGTATCCGTGGAAAATTAATAGTGTAAGTTTTTGGAAAGATTCTATGTCCGCTCCTGAAAAGGCTGGTCCATCATCCGGAAAAATTATTAGCCCCAACTTTTGTTGGGGTTTTTTATTGCGAAATGTTTAATAATGTACCTAAGTGGTTTGGTATTAGTTCAATTGCGGATCAATGGGGAAGTTGATCATCATTTCATATTCACCACCCAGCAAACGGATGGAATCTTTCCAGATTTCTGCAATCTCCTTATGAAATATAATTTTCCTGGTGGCTTCAGTCAGCAACCAGGATTTTTCTTTTAATTCATCATCCAACTGGCCGCCACTCCATCCGCTATAGCCGATATAAAAACGTATTTTACCAGCATCCACTTCGCCGGTCCTGATAAGTTCAATGGCGGTTTCAAAATCACCACCCCAGAATACGCCCTTACTTACTTCGGTGCCTCCCGGTATTGCCAGTGGATATTGGTGGAGGAAATGGATGGTATCCATCTGAACGGGGCCGCCATAAAAAACAGGTAATTTGAGGTTTTCGGCACTGTTCACCAATTCATCCAGTGTATAATCATAACTTCGGTTCAGAACGAATCCAAATGTACCTTCATCCTGGTGTTCGCACAGGAATACAACGGTCCTCATAAAATTGGGATCTTTAAGGAAAGGATCGGCGATCAATAATATACCCGGACCCGGATTCATCATTAATTCTAAATTACTT
>Ga0075024_100000887_pt1 | contig 11598 bp, 10 predicted proteins | sample Str013_2_FD_71389 | JGI IMG/M metagenome (GOLD analysis project Ga0075024, IMG submission 71389) | Freshwater sediment microbial communities in response to fracking from Pennsylvania, USA - Straight Creek_MetaG_SC_2013 | ecosystem: Environmental > Aquatic > Freshwater > Creek > Sediment... | reverse complement strand
GGAACCGACCGTGGCGCAATGAACCCAGATTTCTTTGCAGCGAAATGGCAACAGATGCGGGGTACGCTCCGCTCATGGTGGGGAAAACTCACTGATGATGATTGGGAACGGATCGGCGGCCAGAAAGATCGCCTGATTGGCATGCTCCAGGAAAAGTATGGCTACGCCAAAGACATGGCCATGCGTGAAGTTGAGCGCCGTTTCCACGAGTATGGCATCCCAAGCGGGAGTAACGAAGGAGTTGGCAGCATGGCACGCAACGCCGGGCAGGAAATGAAGAGCGCTGCTCAAGATATTTCCCAGGGTGCGGCTCATGCGTATGACGACGCCAAAGCAAAAGCCCAAGAACTCGGGACTGCAGCCGCAGAAAAAGTCGGTGGCGCGACCAAAGCGGTGGGAGAGACGATGAGTTCGTTGGCGGGCACTCTTCGCGACAGTGCTCCCCAGGAAGGAACCATTGGGTCGGCTGCCAAAACCGTTGCCAATCAACTCGATAATGCTGGTTCCTATTTGCAAGACAACACTTTTGAAAATATGGCGCGAGATGTCACCGGGCTGATTCGCCGCTATCCGATCCATTCCTTACTGATCGGCTTGGGCGTCGGCTATCTCTTCTCGCGACGTTCGGAGCGCTAATCATGGCGACCCACCCATCTCCCAATGCTGACCCGAGCTTGGCCTCACTGATCGGCGGCATCATCAACGATGCTAAAGATCTCTTGTTGCATGAATTCCTCATAGCCAAGCTCGAAATGCAGAACGAGCTACGTCAGACAAAAGCGGCGGCGATTTCCTTCGCCATTGGCGCTGGCACCGCCGTCGTCGGTGGATTGCTGCTGATTCTGATGCTTGTTCACCTGCTCAACACTTTTACGACCATCCCCTTGTGGGGGTGTTACGGCATCATTGGTGGGAGTCTGCTGTTCGTTGGGCTCATTGTCCTGAGTACGAGTAAACGTACGGTCGAACCCATTGATGTCGTTCCCCAGCAAACGATAGGAACTCTTAAGGAGCACGCCAATGGACCAAGGAACAGACAGCCTCCAACAGAACATAGCCGACACTCGCCACGATATTGAGGAAACGCGCGCGTCGATGAATGAGAAGTTAGAACTATTAGAAGAGCGCGTGCGCGATACGCTGGAAGAAACGAAAACTGCAGTTGATGATATTGTCGAAAATGTCAAAGGGACAGTCGAAGTAACCGTCGATGCAGTGAAGGAAACGGTAGACGGCGCGAAATCAACAGTGGAGAACATTGTTGAGAATGTGAAGGATACTATGGATGATACGGTGACCAAGGTGAAACGATCGTTTGATCTCCGCTACCAGGTGGAACAACATCCGTGGCTGATGCTGGGTGGGTCGGTAATAGCAGGAAGCGTACTTGCCAGCCTTCTACATCGTGGTAATGGAGCTCGTCACTAATCCTACTCTACGAACCCGATGCGGACGGGTAACTATGTTGCAGATACGACTGGCGGCACCGGGCCATATAGCATATCCGGAGAGGGAGATGTCACAGCGAGTCACGAGAACTCGCCGCCTCCTCGTCACGCTCCAACGCAGCGCGGATGGGGGAGTGCACTCGGACAGTTTCAAGAAGAGTTTGACATGGTGAAAAGTGTCGCCACAGGTGCGGTCATGAGTACCGTGGTAGGGACACTACAGGAATTGATTCGCCAGAACATCCCAAGTATGGCTGCACACTTTGACCAGGCGGCAAAACGGATCGCCAAAAAATGGGGAGCTGAGCCGAGTGATTCCGCTACCACACATCAGACTGAAAACGGTGGTGGTCACGTACAGCCAGTCACAGCATCCCCTTCCTTGCCTCTCTCGTCGACATCGAATGAGCCATACAGACAAGGCGAATAGAGATAAGCGGTCAGCTATCAGCTCTCAGTAGTCAGCCAGTAAAAGAAACACTCAGTGATCAGCGCTCAGGGATCAGCCAATTGAAGTAAACTGTAAAACTCTATCAAAAGCTGAAAGCTGACGGCTGAGAGCTGGCCGCTTAGCTCGCACCCTACCCCTCATTCATTCCCTTGTCACTCTTAAACGTACTCGGAACCAGCGCGTGTTTGCGTAACAAGCGATAGAACTCAGCGCGGTCTTTTCCCGATACCTCAGCAGCACGAGATACGTTGCCTTTGACCGAGGTCAACACCTGGATGATGTATTTACGCTCGAACTGCTCGCGCGCTTCTCGCAGAGTTGATGGTTCCGTTTGCTGCGTGTTTTGCACTTCCGGTTTTCCTAAGAGCAGCAGATCTGGCGTGAGCATTGAGGTCGAGGTCAAGACAACTGCACGCTCGATCACATTCGCAAGTTCGCGAACGTTTCCCCGCCATTCATACAGCATCAACCGTTGCAGCGCCTCGGCAGTAAAACCTTTGACCTCTTTGTTGAGATCCTGGGCAAATCGTTGCATGAAGTGTTGGGCCAAGGGAGTGATATCACCAGGTCGTTCCCGCAGTGGCGGGAGAAAAATCGGCAGGACGTGAAGCCGATAATACAAATCCTCACGAAATTTTCCTTGTGAGACAAGCTTCCCCAAGTCCTGATTGGTCGCCGCCACTAAGCGAATATTGACCTTGATAGGCTGCGAGGACCCCAGCGGATAGAATTCACGCTCTTCCAAGACGCGCAAGAATTTCACTTGCAACATGGGCGACAGTTCACCAATCTCATCGAGGAGTAACGTGCCCCCCTCTGCTTGTTGGAGGAACCCTTTCTTTGGGCGATCGGCTCCTGTATAGGCACCCTTCATGTGACCAAACAACTCGTTCTCTAATAGCCCTTCAGGTATCGCGCCACAATTAATGGCGACAAACGGTCCGGCGGCGCGACGACTGGCGACATGAATTGCTTTGGCGATCAACTCTTTGCCGGTGCCACTTTCCCCATAGACACAGACGGTCGAGTCGGTGACGGCAATTTGCGCTACCTGGCGCAGGACTTTCTGCATCACATCCGTCACCGTGATGATGTTGTCGAACTGATAGCGGTCCTGCACCATGGTGCGTAATCGTTCTACTTCGGATTTTAAGCGGTGAACTTCTAACGCTTGTTCGATCCGGTGCAACAGGTCCGTCGCCTCAAAGGGTTTGGTCAAATAGTCGTACGCTCCCTTTTTAGTTGCATCGACAGCACTTGCGATCGTGGCGTGGGCGGTGGCAATAATCACTGGCAGTGTCGGCTGTATGCGGAGCAACTGTTCCAGCAATGCAATCCCATCTTCATCACCAATGCGCAAATCAACAATCGCGAGATCAAAGGTCTCTGCTGTCGCATACTCGACGGCTTCGCTACTGGTTTCCGCCAAGGTCACAGAAAATTTTGCTGCAGTCAGATGCAGCTGTAGTAGATGGCGAATTCCCGGGTCATCATCTACTACCAGGATTTTTGCTTGTACCATTCTCTCTCCCGTTGTTATGGGATGCGATTGTTTGACTATTGCAGGGGTGTGCACGCGCACCTGCTCGCGAACAACGTCAGAAGTTTCGGTCATCGCTTCTACTCTTGGTGATCCACCTCGGGTATTTCGACATTCATCTTAGAATGTTCCAAAACGTACACAAGAAAAGTAAGACCGCTACGCCAAAGATGAATCCCACCAGCACATATGGACGAGCAAGAATACGCATACATCACACTCCTTTGCTCCGTATCGTTACAAGGAGTGTGCCAAGACGAGGTGGACTCACCTCACTGGCAGTCGCACCCGCGTTCCCCAGAACGTGATACATTCCTGAAGAAGGGAGAAATAGCTGTCTAATGCATGTGGTTTGATCAGATAGGAGCTCGCGCCGTGACGATAGGCGAAAAGAACATCCTGGTCCGCGTCAGAACTGCTGAAGATAATCACCGGGAGGTGTTTGAGTGCTTCATCCGCTTTGATGGCTACTAATACTTCGCGTCCATCTTTTTTTGGTAAGTTCAGGTCGAGGAGCACCAGATCGGGGAGAGCAACCTTGGCGTTCTGACCCTCGCGTCGCAGATAGGCTAAGGCCTGGAGTCCATCGCTTACCACTGTGACGTGCGTCGCTACGGTACACTCTCGCAACGCCTCAATAGCGAGCCGAGCATCAGCTACGTTGTCTTCTACCAACAAAAGCCGCAACACTCTTTCCTCCCCCGTTCACATCTCTCATCATCTTACACGCGTGGGACAGTGAAATAAAATGTCGCGCCCTGTCCAACTTGCGATTCGACCCAAATCTTTCCCCCATGGCGTTCGATGATCTTCTGGCACAGTGTCAAACCCATTCCAGTGCCCGGATATTCCGCTTGGGAGTGTAAGCGTTCGAACATGAGAAAAATCTGCTGCGCGTATTGTGGCTCGATACCAATGCCATTGTCACGCACGGCAAACACCCAGTCGTTATCGCGCCGCTCAGCCCAGACATGCACTCGTGGTGGCGCCGAGAGTCGAAAGAGGAGCGCATTCTCCAAGAGATTGCGAAACACTAAGGTCAGTTGCCTCGCATCGCCGCGTACCGTTGGCAATGGATCATGAGTAACACAAGCATTGGCCGCGGTGATCGCACTCTGCAAACCACCTAGCGCATTCTCCAATATTTCTTCACAAGGTGTGTCTCTCCTCTCAGCTTCGCTCTGATCGAGTTGCAGATAGGCGAGCAGGTCCGTCAATAACATGTGGATACGGGAGGCACCCTCAAGGGCATAACCAATGAAATGGTCGGCTTCAGCTTCCAGTTTGCCTTGATAACGGCGGGCAAGCAGTTGCGTATAGGTGGAGACCATGCGGACCGGTTCCTGTAAATCGTGAGCCGACACATAGGCGAGTTGCTGCAAGTCAGCGTTCGCCCGTTCCAAAGCGATCGTCCGTTCTCGCACCCGTTGTTCGAGTTCGCTATTCAATATACGGACCTCAGCTTCAGCTTCCGTGCGTTTGGCATTCTCTCGCGCTAATTCACGATTAGTGACTTCGGCGACACGCGCACGCCGTCGCGATTCTTGCGCGAGCGCGATCACCGCACTGATCAGCGTAGTTGCCAAAAGGCCCGAACCAAGTGCCCACACCGGCAGGAGAGAATGATGAGCCGCAACTGTTGCGGCCTGGGGCCAGATGCGTACCTGCCAACGCGTCCCGACAAACTCGACTGTTGTTGGTGTTACCCACTCTGCTTCGAGTGCAGGCTCGTCTGGGAACCGCCTGTACAATTCTTCGTCAGAACCCATGAGGACGAGGCAGTACCCAGGCGCGATACCGTGCAAGATGGTTGCGAACAAGGTCTCGGCGTGAAATCCGCCGCCAATGACACCAGCAAATTTTCCCCCGCGAACAATAGGAACGTATACCACGAACCCTCTGCCACCCTGTACAAGATCGATGGTCCGCGAAATAGTGAGAGTTTGAGTCTCACGCACTTTCTCAAACAGCGCTCGGCGTGTGGGCTCAGTCATAACTATCGGTGCTAATACCGCTTCATTACCCGCCAAGGGCGCAATTCCTTGTACCTGTAGTGAAGTATCAATCCACGAAATTGCTTGGAATCCAGGAAAGTCGCGTACGATCATTTCTGCATCTGCGACCCATTCTTCTTGGACAGGGTGTGCGCTCCGACCCACGCGTGCGGCCAGGCGGGTGAGCGCTTGGATACGCGCTTCCATGCGCGCGGCAATTTCGCTTTCGACATGCGCAGCAGTGCGAGCAACAGTAGCTTCCATGTCACGATGCTCTTGCACCAACAGGGCTTGCCATAACAAGAGTGTGGTGGTGATACCCGCAGCTTGCGCGAGAAAGGGCAATCCACGAATCTCGCTCATCGTTGCCGCTTGCCCTTGGGTCAATACCCAACTCAGGATCCCGGTCCCGAGTAGGATAAATCCGACCGCGCTCGACACGGCCATGGAGCGCCCGAGCTTTCCCCATCCGTAAGGAACCTGCATATCAGTCAGAAAAAGCAGAATGGTCATTACACCGAGCACCACGACAATCGTCCCCGCCAATCCAATTAGATCTATCTGTTGGAGGAAGGCGATGGTCCGCGACTTCTTCTGACTCATCAGCATGATGCTGAAGCCACTTAAGGTGAACCCTATACTCGTCGCCATGGCCATACGGCCAGGGAACGCAGATCGTAGGTCGAGAACGTCGATCATCAAGGCCTGATCAATACCGAGGTCAAGACTAAAGAGATATTCACTAAGCGTTAGCAAACCAAGGATGACAGGAATACTTCCGCTGACGAGTGTACGCGAGGATCGGTGCGTGGACACAGCGTTGAGACCTACGCCAGCAAAGATAAAACACAACGCCGTATTGTATGTCATTGCTGAATCGCTCGGCAAAACGCGAATAAACGTGGGAGCATGCACGTGCCAAGCGACGAGCACGATCCCTCCGAGCATTATCACGATGCTGCTCGCGATCACCGCGATCAACTGTGCTCCACGCAATCGTGAATCCTGAGAAGAAGAATTTGAGATCGACAAGATCATAGAGCTTAGCCTAAGCACAAGAAGTCACCATGCTTTATTCGACACAGAGGCTCTTTCCATTTAGTCCATAAATTTAGACGTATGCAAGATGCAAAAGAAGGAAACCAGCATCGCATCAGTCGATGTCGTGGGGGAAATTTCCACGTCATCTGTAGACAATTTCTCACACTCAAGAACCTGCGATCCTTTGTCTATTACCTAATTATGCCTCTACGGAGCTGGCACAAGCGTTGCTCATCACGTCTGTTGTGAGCGGCTTTTATGTACGGATCACGAAGTGAGAAAGCGGATATGCGCTGCATATCTAGAATTCTTCACAACTGACCTCGGAGGATAAAAACCGCTCCACGGCATAAGAAGGAAAAAGCATGCGCAAGAGAGAATCCCCAAGTCCCCCTCTGCCGATCGCATCCTAGCCCGAGGATATGGAGAATCGTACCCGGTCACTACGAATACGACCGAGGCAGGGCGTCAGCAAAACCGCCGGGTTGAAGTGGTCATCGCGCACGAAGGACAGCAAATCGCCGAACGGCGATGAGCAAGATCACTGCGCAATTGCATCTCACTCACGGAAGGGAGAAATATTTTATGCGTTCCATCTCACGTCTGCTGTCTATAATACTCGTCACGGTTGCGCTGATTTCTGGTTGTACTGAACTTACGGGAAAAAGCGCAGGAACCAACGTAGACGATGCCGGTATTACCGCATCGGTCAAAACCAACCTTGCCTCTGAACGCGGCATGCAAACCGTGACCTCGATCGATGTCGACACCAATCGCGGGGTCGTGTCTCTCAATGGCGTGGTTGAGAGTAATACTGCCAAACAACGGGCCGCAGATATTGCCCGGAAAACCTCTGGAGTCACGAAGGTCGTCAATAACCTTCAGGTCGCCGGGACTCGTTAATAAGACTAATACGAATGACACCCAGCCTAGAAAGCCCTATTTCCGCACCTCCTCTTCTCTATTCCTGGCGTCTCGGCTTGGGAGCGGAAGTGCGGAGTGAAGGAGTGTTCTTCCGCGTGTGGGCGCCAAAATGCCAACGCGTCGAAGTAGTGATTGAGGGCGGCCACGAATACGTGTTCCCGCTTCTATCAGAAACAGACGGTCACTTTTCAGGTCTCGCCCCCCATCGCAAAGCTGGTTTTTTGTATTGGTATCGTCTCGATGGTAACAGTCAGTACCCTGACCCGTGTTCGCGGTTTCAACCCTCTGGTCCACATGGTCTGTCTCTGGTCGTCGATCCTTTCTCTTTCACCTGGTGTGATGTCGATTGGCCGGGCGTGCAACTGCCGGGGCAAGTGATCTATGAGATGCATGTTGGCACGTTTACGCCAGACGGGACGTTTGATGCTGCCATACGCGAGCTGCCCGAACTCCAGCGCATTGGCATTACCCTTATTGAGCTGTTACCGGTGGCAGAATTCCCCGGCCGCTGGAATTGGGGCTACGACGGCGTTGATCTCTATGCGCCGACACACAACTATGGTGACGCCCACGCATTGCGTCGTTTTGTCAATGCCGCCCACCAGCTCGGTCTAGGGGTGATTCTCGATGTCGTCTACAACCATCTTGGTCCGGATGGGAATTTCCTGAGCGCCTTTAGTGATGACTATTTTACGGAGCGGTATGCAACTGACTGGGGTGCTGCGATCAATTACGATGGAGCGAACGCGCGCGCTGTGCGAGAATTCTTTGTCCGCAATGCCTGTTATTGGATCTCTGAATTTCATCTTGATGGGTTGCGCTTAGACGCAACCCAGAACATCTATGATAGCGGACCGCTCCATGTTCTCGCCGAACTTTCACAGCGAGTGAGAGACGTCGCGACACCACGCACAGTTGTCTTACTGGCTGAGAACGAACCGCAAGACCTGGTGTGCGTGACACCGATTGAAGCGGGCGGCTACGGTCTCGACGCGATGTGGAACGATGATTTTCATCATAGCGCCCGCGTGGCACTCACTGGTCGACGGGAAGCATACTACACCGACTACCGTGGCCAGGCACAGGAGTTGCTCTCGACCGTAAAACGTGGGTTTCTCTATCAAGGGCAACGCTATCACTGGCAAAAACAAGCGCGCGGGTCGTTAGTCACCACTGAGCCAGCTTCCAGCTTTGTGATGTTTACCGAGAACCATGACCAGGTCGCCAATACGCTCCAGGGTGAGCGGCTCACCACGATGACAAGTCCAGGCCGTTATCGCGCACTGATGGCATTGATGCTACTCGCACCTGCCACGCCTATGCTGTTTATGGGACAGGAGTTTGGTGCTTCGAGCCCGTTTCTGTATTTTGCTGATCACACTGATACTGCACTCGCAGCAAGTGTACACAAGGGACGCAAAGAATTTCTGGCGCAATTCCCCAGCTATGCAACCCCTGGAGCGCAAGCGGCAGTACCCGATCCTGCTGATCCAGCCCTCTTTACGCGCTCAAAGCTGGATTTTTCTGAGCGAGTAACGCATGCTCCGCTCTATCTGTTTCATCAAGATCTCCTGCAACTGCGACGAGAAGATTCGCTGATTGCTCGACAAGACCGCTCTCGACTTGACGGTGCGGTTCTCGGACCGGAGGCGTTGGTGCTGCGCTTTTTTGGCGACGAGAACACCGAGGACCGCCTCCTCGTCGTGAATCTCGGGCTTGATCTGGAATACATCCCGGCACCGGAACCGCTACTCGCGCCCATCAGGGACGGATGGTGGTACGTGCGATGGTCGAGCGAAGACTCACAGTATGGTGGCTCAGGAATTATCAAACCATGTGGTCCAGACGGGTGGCGCATTCCCGGTGCGAGCGCAACGTTTTTAGTGGGGTCAACGGACCTGGCAGGATAAATGGTGAGAGGAGGATAAAGGATAAAGGGAAAAGGATAAAGGATGAAAGAAAGATGAAGAAGGAGAACATCCTCACTTCTTTCTGCCCTTATCCCTTATCCATTCTCCGTTATCCTGTTCTCTCCTTTTTGGTGATCTATGGCAGCAACCGAGCCTATCTTAAGCTTTCCCTGGCGTGCGGATAATGACCCGTCATTCTTACGCAGTCGAGAATGGTTGGTGACTAACGGACTTGGTGGCTACGCCTCTGGCACGTTGCTAAGCATCGGCACGCGTCGCTATCACGGGTTGTTCATTCCTAATCTACCAGCTCCGTACGGGCGCACGGTCCTGATCCCACGCCTTGATGAGGAAGTACATTGCGATGAGCGGTCGGTCCAACTCGGTGGAGCCGAATTCGCCGACGGACAGAGCAAGGGTGACATGGCGCGCGTGCTGACCGAGTTTCGCCATGATTGGCAAACGCCGGTGTGGACGTTTACCAGCAACGGCCGCACGATGGAGAAACGTCTGACCATGCCACACGGGCAGAACACCGTGTATGTCTCATATACGTTACTCGACGGCGCTCCCGTGCGGCTTCATGTGCGACCTTATCTTACTTTTCGTCAGCATGGCGCGCCGCTTGACGATGCACATGCTCATGGCCCGTTTCCGATCACGATTTTTCGCGGGCGGCATGAGGTTCACTTTGGCGATGGACTGCCGGTGTTACGGCTCTGCCTGCGGCCAGAATGTGGCGTGTTTGTCGCAGAGGAGACTATCGAGCACAACGTGTTATATCGCGTCGAGCAAGGCCGTGGCTACGACCACACGACTGATCTCTGTAGCCCTGGATATTTCACCACTGAGTTGGCGCAAGGCAAACCGGTCGGCCTGGTTGCCAGTATCGAGCCGTGGGAAACCCTAGAGCATGACGCGGCCCGCATTTTCGAGGCCGAGCGGCACCGGATCGACAAAGTGCTGGCCCTAGCGCCTGAGCCTGCCCGTACGGGGCTCGCAGCTCACCTCGTGCTGGCCGCTGATCAGTTCATCATTCACCCCGGCACCCGGCCCGAAGAACAGATGCTCGCCCACACTGCCGGTGAGGAAGTCTATACGATTGTCGCAGGGTATCACTGGTTCACCGATTGGGGTCGCGACACCATGATCAGTCTTGAGGGACTGACCCTGTGTACCGGTCGGCAGCATGAGGCGAAAGCGATTTTGCAAACCTTCGCTCATTATGTGAAAGATGGACTACTACCCAACCATTTTCCTGAAGGTGAACGTGCAGCGCTCTATAATACCGTCGATGCGACCTTGTGGTACTTCCACGCCCTTGACCGCTATACGCAACACACCGGCGAGACAGAAACGCTTCACGCCCTGTACCCTACCCTACGGGCTATCATCGATCATCATAAACAAGGCACGCACTTCGGTATCGGTATGGACGCAGCCGATGGACTGATTCGTGCGGCAGCAGAAGGCTTCGCGCTGACCTGGATGGACGCAAAAGTCGGCGATTGGGTCGTGACCCCGCGTCGTGGTAAGCCGGTTGAAATACAAGCCTTGTGGTATAATGCTCTCCGGTTGATGGCGACTTGGGCGCAGCAGTTTGATGAGTCGCCCGAGGAATTCCTCGCCCTGGCGCAACAGACCTATACCTCTTTTAACCGGCGCTTTTGGTTTGCAGACGGTCAGTATCTCTTTGACGTTGTCGACGGCGAAGAGGGCGACGATGCCAACCTCCGTCCCAATCAAATTTTTGCGCTCTCTTTACGATTTCCGATTTTAGCCCAGGAGTATTGGCGCCCAATGTTACAGGTAGTGACAGACACACTGCTTACGCCGCGCGGGTTACGCACGCTTGCGCCAGGTCATAAGGACTATCGCGCCTGGTATGATGGCGACCTCCGTTCTAGAGATGCTGCCTATCATCAAGGTACCGTCTGGCCCTGGCTGATTGGCCATTTCGTTGATGCTAGACACCGCCTCACCACGAATGACAAACAGATACATACACTTATAGAGGGGTTTGTCGAAGCGTTGCAGATTGCTGGGATCGGCACTCTGAGTGAGATATTCGATGCCTCCTCACCTTATGTCGCGCGCGGATGTATTGCCCAAGCCTGGAGTGTGGCCGAGGTGCTGCGGAGCGTACTGGCGACGGCGAAATCACAATAAAGGAGAGCAAAGATTCTTCTACCAGAAATCAGAGGCCATCAGCCAGTACGGTCTTTGCTCAGTACAATCAGCAAATCCCAGAAGGAGCAATATCGTATGTTCAAAAGAATAGGTCCTCTCT
>Ga0075024_100000886_pt1 | contig 11606 bp, 8 predicted proteins | sample Str013_2_FD_71389 | JGI IMG/M metagenome (GOLD analysis project Ga0075024, IMG submission 71389) | Freshwater sediment microbial communities in response to fracking from Pennsylvania, USA - Straight Creek_MetaG_SC_2013 | ecosystem: Environmental > Aquatic > Freshwater > Creek > Sediment... | reverse complement strand
ATCAATTCCTTGCGGATGTTCGGGTCGAACGAAATCTTGACGCCGCGCGCGTGCAGCATTTCGCACATGGTGACGATGTCGCGCGCGGCCTGCGCGCCGCCAAGAGCCGAGCCGGAAACGTGCATGACATCAAGGTTGCAGTCGGCAAGGGCGCTCAGCGTGGCTTGGTCCGCCGCCCAGCATGATGCGGCGGACTGCGTGATGTTGAATACAAAATCACGGCTGCCGTCGTCGTTGTAGCTGACGAACGCGCTACCGGTCGGCACGCCCGGTATGCGACCAATCAAGCGCGTGTCGACACCATCAGCTGACAGACGATCAAGAATAACATCGCCAAAGGCGTCGTCGCCAACCGCCCCCACGAACACACACTGGCCGCCGACCCGCGCCGCCTGATCGATAAAGATGCCAGGCGCGCCGGACGGAAATGGGCCGAGATAGCTATCGGCCTGGCGATGGTGGCCATTCTTGCTGGCGCACAGGAACTCCACCAGCAATTCGCCGACACAGCCAATCCTGGCGGCGCGCGACATGGCAAGCTACTTCCCGACCATCAGGCGCACGATCTCATCGCTGGACGTCTCGTCGGGTTTGCGTTCGCCGGCATTCTCGCCGCGCCGGAACACGACGATGCGGTCAGCCACTTCGAAAATATCGCGCAAATTGTGCGAAATGAAGATGATGCCCTTGCCGGCCCGCTTGAGAGATTGGATCAGCGAGATCACCTTGCGCTGCTCGGGTACGCCGAGCGCGGCCGTCGGCTCGTCCATGATGACGAGACGGGCATTCCAGAAAATCGCGCGGCCAATGGCGACGGCCTGGCGCTGGCCGCCCGAGAACGCCGCGACCGGCGCGTCGAGCCGCGTGACGTGGAAATCAAGTTGCTCCATGGTGGCTTTCGCCGCTTCGGCCATCTTGGCGCGATCGATCACCGGCAGGAAACCGAAGGCGAGTTTCATCGGCTCGCGGCCAAGAAAAATGTTCGCGCCGATGGAGAGATTATCCGCCAGCGCCAGATCCTGGTAGATGGTCTCGATGCCGTTTTCACGGCCTTCCTGGGGCGAGGAAAATGAAACCTTGCGCCCGTCCAGCAGGATCTCGCCCTCGTCAAGCTGGTAGACGCCGGAGATGGCTTTGATCAGGGTCGATTTGCCCGCGCCGTTGTCGCCGGCAAGCGCCACAACCTCGCCGGGAAACACATTCAGCGAAACCTTGGTCAGCGCCTGCACGGCGCCGAATGTCTTCGACGCGTCGGTGACGGCGAGAATGGGAGCCCCGGTGTTCGAGTGGTCACTCAACCTGGCGCCCTCCGAGATACCGGCGCTGGGTCTGATCGACCAGCACCGAAACGATGATGACCGCGCCAACGGCGATGAATTGCCAGAACGGCTGCACGTCAATGTAGACCAGTCCGTACTGGATGACGGCGATGACAAGCGCGCCGGCAATGGTGCCGGCGATGTTGCCCGAACCGCCGAACAGGCTGGCGCCGCCGATTACGACGGCGGCGATGGAATCAAGCAGCAGCGGCTCACCGGCTTGGGGCGCTCCGGCCGAGAACCGTCCCGTATAGAGCGCTCCCGCCACGCCGCCCATGATGGCTGACAGCAGGTAGATCTTCATGGTCAGGCCACGGATGTTGATGCCGGCGCGCCGCGCGGCCACCTGGCTTGCCCCCATGGCATAGGTGTGCTGGCCAAAGCGCGTCTGCGACAGCAGATAGTGCATGATGAGGCAAGCGATCGCGGTCAGGATGACCAGCACCGGCACGCCGAGAATGCGGTTGTTGCCGATGGCGCTGAACCAGTCGTTGGTGACCGCGACGGTCATGCCGCCGGCAAACAGATAGGCCGCGCCGCGCGCCACGCCATACATGCCGAGCGTGCCGATGAACGGCGGCACGCGCAAATAGGCGATCAGCCAACCATTGACGAGACCAGGTACGAACGCCAGCACGACGCTGGACAGGATGCCGACCAGCATGGCGGCGAACGGCGGCAGCCCGAGCGTGGTGAGCGCATAGTTGGCGGTGTGGGCGGCGACCACCGAAGCCAGGCCCATGACGAAGCCAAGCGAGAGGTCGATGCCCGCCGAAATGATGACGAAGGTCTGGCCGAGTGCCAGCAACAGCGGCGCGGTCGCAAAGACGCTGATGGACTGTAGATTGTAGCCGTTGAGGATGAAGCTGTTGCCATAGGCGATGCGCGCCCACACCTCAAAGAAGATGATGAGCAGGATCAGGAACAGCCAGGCGCGCAATTCGGCGATGCGGAGCAGGAGTTTCTGTCCGGGGCTGATGGTCTGCCGTGGCTCGATGCTGCTGCTGGCGATGGAGGTCATGAAGATATCGGCCGGTTTACTGGGTATCAGGCACTAATACCAGTCTTCAATGATACTGACACTTCTTTGATTTCGAATTGCCGCGTTTGGATACTGCCGGCAGCGGCGTAGGGGCGAGACTTGTCTCGCCCGTGGTGGCGCACATACAGCCGTCTAAGGTTGGCCGCAGACGGGCGAGACAAGTCTCGCCCCTACGCCATGTGCATCGCAGTTCCAACGCGCATCGGTCAAACTCAATGACGCTTGGCATTATTGCGCGGATGCCGAACTCGCTATCTTGCCGTGGCCGGTGGAAGCGCAATAAGTGCCTGACACCAAGTTCCTCCCCCCGCGGATGCGGGGAGAGGAATGACCGTCCTTACGAACTCTTGTAGAGGTACTTCGAGATGTTCGGATCGTCGATGTTGTCCTTGGTCATGACCGAGAAGCCCGTGCCGATGGCGGTTGGCGCCGGGTTGCCGGTGACATTGGCAAGTGCGGCCATGAAACCGAAGTAGCCGATTTCTGCCGGGTGCTGAGCAATTGTCAGCTCGAAGGTTCCGTCCTTGAGCTGTGCGACGATCGATTCAGGAGCATCGAAGCCAGCAAGCTTGATCTTGCCCGCCTGGCCAGCGGCCTTGACGCCGTTGGCCGTGCCCGATGCCGAGAACAGGTTGGCGCCAAACACGCCCGCCAGATCCGGCGTGCGGCCGAACACGGCTTGCACCTGGGCTGCGGCCTTGTTGGCATCGTCGTCATTGAACTGGGTCTCAAGCACCTGGATGCCCGGATATTTCTTCATCTCGTCCTTGAAGCCTTCCTCGCGCTGGTCGGTGGTCGAGATGCCCGGCTTGACGTTGGAGACGTAGACCTTGCCCTTTTCGCCGATGGCCTTGGCGAGCGCACGCGCCGCCATGCGCCCGCCCAGCACGTTGTCGGACGCGACATAGGAAATCGGGAAGTCGGCATCGCCCTTGCCGGTCTGGAATATGCCATTGCCGATGAAGGTATCGACGCAGACTACCTGGATGCCGGCATCAAAGGCCTTCTTCAGTGGCTGGATGAGCTGTTGCTTGTCATTGGGCGCAATCAAAATGGCCGCTGGCTTTTTGGCTATCACGGCGTCAAGGATCGGCACTTGCAGCGAGACGTTCCATTCGGCCGCACCCTGATAGATCAGGTTGGCGCCGGTGGCCTTGGCGGCGGCCTCAGCCCCCTTGTGCATGGTGACATAGAAGCCGTCCGCCGTCAGGCCCGGGATGAGGGCGATGGTGACGGCGTCGGCGGCCTTGGCAACGTTCGCCGTCAACGCGCCCGTGCCCGCGGCAGCGGCCGTTGCGGCGGCAAGTTTCAGAAATGAACGACGCTCCATAGAGACTTCCTCAACTCGATTTCATTATCTTTGTTCACCGGGCCTCTGGTCCTGAAAGCCCTACATCAAAGATTGCAGCGGTGATGCGCCCGGTCAATTGATATTCCACCAAGTCAGCTGATTTCACCGAGACGCGGCTGGCTCCCATCTTTCATCGTGCTGGGACTGAAACCGGCATAGCTCGCAGGGAAATCGTCTGGTCCCACAATCGGCCGCAGCTTTGCGATCCGTTTCGACGCCGGCACCAGCCTGTCGGTCATGGCGTTCAGGTCGCGCATGTAGGGACCGCCGATCACTTGCAGCCGGCGTCTCATCTCATCGAGATCTGGAAATGCTTCCGCCGCCGTTTTCCAGATCGATCGACCGGCGAGATAGCCGCTGGCTCCGGCCATGCAGGCCGCGGTCAGCACAGCGGTGAAATCTTTCGCCGCCGCAGCGGCGCTCAAGATCACCCATGGCGCCGGCAGCTTTGCCGTCATGTCGTCAAACAGAGCGGTCAGCTTGGCCCGAAGCGCGGGATCGTCGCCAAGTCCAGCCGCCGGCAATGGACTCTCCAGTTTGTAGATATCGACCTGGAACGCCGCGTCGGCGAGCGCGGCTGTCGAGTCCAGCACAAGGCTCGTCCGGTCCCGGGCAAATGCGGCCTGGTCGGCGCCAAGCTGGTAGATCAGCGGCTCCAGCATGAAGGCAATATCATAGCGCGCGCAGTCGGCACCGACACGGCGGATCAAGGCATGCTGATGGTCGAGCACCGCCTGGTCGGCGCGCGGCGAATAATACACCAGCAGCTTGATGGCGTCGGCCCCCAACCGCTTGACCTTTTCGACGCTCCAGTCGGAGACCAAGCGGGTCGTGCGACCAGCATCGGACGTGTCATAGTCTGCCGCGTCGATCGTGACGATCAGACCGGATGTTGCCGGCAAGGCTGACAGCGCCGCCGGCAGACCGTAGTCTGGATCGATCAGCACCGCTGTCGCCTGCCCAGCCAAATGCTCGACGATGCTCCGCTTCACCGCGCAAATATCTTCGAAGTGCGGAGCATGCCCAAGCGTGGCGGACAACAGGGACCGCATGGCGCCGCGCTGGTCGACGGCCAACATCGCGAAGCGTCCATCGGCGTCCGCAAGGCGGCCCATGGCCCTGAACTTGCCGGGCGATAGCGGCGCAAATGGTGTCTTGGCAACCATGACATGTCTCCGACCGAGAGCCTGGGGAAGGTCTGCCCGTGGTGCAACCCCGACGAGGCACGCAGCGGCCAGAAGGCGACCTGGTCTGCCAATGGGCCAAACGCGGCTCACGGCGTCATGGCGCAGCCATGTTTCGCACGGGTGGCCGCCCAAAGACCAGCGCCATGCGAACGCCTATTCGTTCAGCGCCAATGGCCAGCCGCGCGACATTGATTGCTATCGCACTGTCAATGCAGCACGCGGTTCGCCGAAACCGCCTGCGACGTGGCTGCCGCGGCCGGCAGGTCGAGATGCCGCTTGTCGGGCACATAGCCTTCGACCGTCCGCTTCAACACCGCGTGGATGGCATCGATATCGGCGGTTGCCAGCGCCGTGTTCAACGCCTGCAGCTCGCGCTCCAGCTCGTTCATGGACAGGCCTGGCTCCAGGCTGCGCCGGATGCGCGGATGGGCCGTTATCGTCGTCAACTCGTTGATGAGAAGCTCTTCGTACAGTTTTTCACCCGGCCTGAGGCCGGTATAGACGATGGCGATGTCGCCGGCCGGATTGGTCTCGTCCTTCACCTTCAGGCCGACGTGTTTGATCATGGAGCGGGCGAGCGCGTCGATCTTCACGGCTGCGCCCATGTCGAGCACGAACACCTCGCCGCCATGGGCCATGGCGCCGGCCTGGATCACCAGTTCGGCCGCCTCCGGGATCGACATGAAATAGCGGATGATATCGGGATGCGTCACCGTCACCGGGCCGCCGTTCTCGATTTGCTTGCGGAACAAGCGCACGACGGATCCCGATGAGTCCAATACGTTGCCGAAACGCACCATGGTGAACACGGTCTTGCCCTGGCCGTCGCTCGACAGCGCCTGCAGGTAGAGTTCGGCCAGCCGCTTGCTGGCGCCCATGATGTTGGTGGGGCGAACGGCCTTGTCAGTGGAAATGAGCACGAAACGCTCGACGCCCTGATCGCGGGCCGCGTCGGCCAGCACGCGCGTGCCGAAGGTGTTGTTGCGTAGGCCAACGGCCGGATTGTGCTCGACCATCGGCACGTGCTTGTAGGCGGCGGCGTGAAAGATGGTCTCGATGGCGCCATCCTGCAGCGTACGCCGTATCAGGCCTTCGTCGTGGATCGAGCCCAGCACGGTCACGATGCCGTCCATCTCGGGTCCGAGTTTGCGGCGACGCGCGATGGTCTTGAGTTCCTGCTCGATTTCGAACAGGGCGGGCTCGGACACATCGAGCAGAATCAGCCGTTTCGGGTTCAGGGCGTAGATCTGACGCGCCAGTTCCGAGCCGATCGATCCGCCCGCGCCCGTCACCAGCACGGCCTTGCCCAGGATCGAGCGGCGCAGCAAGGCCGTATCCGGCTTCACACGGTCGCGCCCGAGCAGATCGGCGGCCGATACAGCTTTCAGATCGCTGACGCCGACCCGGCCTGAGGCGATATCGGCCAGACCGGGGAGTGTCTTCACACCGACCTTATAAACCTCCAGCCGCTTCAGGATGGTGCGCCGGCGCGCGCGCGAGGCTTCGGGAATGGCGACCAGAATTTCGTCGATCCTGTGCTCGGCGATCAGCGGCCCGATGCGCAGGGGACGGAATACCTTCAGCCCCGCAACCATCTGGCCGTGCAACGTCGGGCGCTCGTCGATGAAGCCGACGGCCTTGTAGCCGTGCGTATGTTGCAGGGAATTCAGCAGCTGCACGCCGGTGGCGCCCGCGCCATAGATCAGCACACGCCGTGTAATCGCGCTGTTTTCCAGCGCCAGCGCGCCCGGCGTGGCGTTGAGAACCCATCCGGCGAACTGCCGGCTGCCCCAGACCAGCACGCCACTGATGAAGGCGAACAGAACCACGCTGAAGCGCGGCACGATCAGCGTGCCGTTCTGCGAAGGATCAGCCAGCCGGGCCAGCCACAGCAGGCTGGTCCAGAGGAATGCCGTCAGGCTGGTGGCGAGCAGAATGCGCTGCGCCCCGGCCGGCCCGATGAAGCGGGTCACCATCTTGTAGAGACCGAAGCCGTGGAACAGCAGCACGCCGATCAGCGGCGCGGTCATCAGGTAGAACGCGACTTGCGCGGTCGGCGGCAGATAGAATGTGTTGAGACGGAACGAATAAGACGCCCACACGGCGAACGCCAACATGGCGAGGTCGTTCAGCACCAGCAGTCCGCGCTTGTGATAGCGTGGCAGACAGGTGAGCCAATGGCGCCAGCCGCCGATCGGCCTGAACTTCGCAAGCATGCGCAGTGTCCCCTGAGCCGGCCCCGATCGGCCGATCGCCTCACGCCTACACTACGATTGCAACACGCTGATTGGTCAGACCGCAACCCAGCGAAGGGTCATTCCGGCATGCCATACCGATGCAATTCGGCGCCGTGCTTCTTCAACCAACGGCGCGCCTCTTCCATGCGAGGCATGGACTTGCGTACCAGGGCCCAGAAGCGCGGGCCGTGGTTCATCTCTTTCAGATGCGCCACTTCGTGCGCGGCAACATAGTCCAGCACGAAAGAGGGTGCAAGGATCAACCGCCAGGAGAACGACAGCACGCGTGCCGACGAGCACGAGCCCCAGCGGCTGGTCTGATCGCGCACCGTCACACGGCTGGCTTTCAGTCCAAGATTGGCGGTATGCACCGCGACACGCTTGGAGAGATCCTCATGGGCCTGTTTGATCAACCAATCCCGCAACCGCCGCGGGGCATGCTCCGTCTGCCCACTGACGCACAGGCGCGGCAGCAGTTTATCCGGCAGCGTCACGCGCGCCTTGCGATTGGGCGCGGCGGCCTCCACCAGCTCTTTCAGCGCATTTCGAGCGGCGCGCGCGCCCTCACTCCAGGCCACGCGTTGATGGCGGGTCGGCCCCAGCATTTCGATAATATGGGGCTCGCCGCGATACAGGATCCGCGCACCATGCGCAACCTCGACGCGCACCGGCAGCTGCTCCAAACGCTGGCGCACCCAATCCATATGCTGGCCGACGAATTTTCCCGCCTCAAGCAGGCTGCCGCCCGGCGGAATAGTCAACACAACCTCACGCCGCACTTGGCTGACTCGCAAGGTCAAGCGACGGGCGGCGGGATGACGGCGCACCTGCACCGGCGTATTCAATCCGAAGACTTCCAAGCCTTGCTCGCGTTTCAGCGCGGCGCGCAAAGCCTGTTCCAGCCCATCGCCGCCGGTGGACCGGTTCAGCCTGACTCGGGTTGCCTTAGCCACGTCACCGCTCCCTGCACTTTTGGCGTCGCCGCCGACAACGAGGGAGCCCCGGCTACTGATGAGCCGTTCGAGCACCCTCATCACTCGCCCCGGGACGATGGCCCAGGTTATTTGTGTCCACCACGCGCCCAAGCGCTCAACGCGCGTCTGGCCGCACGCTCACCAGTCGTGCGGGCGCGTCCGAGGCCGCTTGAGCCTCTGCGATGGGGCTGTTTGCGCCAGCGACGCCGCGCCGTCCGAAGGGCGCATCGTGCTGGCGGACAAACCCGGCGATGCGCGGCAACAAATCGGCCCGGAAGCGCGACCCGTTGAAGATGCCGTAGTGGCCGACGCCCGGCAGTACATAATGCATGCGCTGGTTATCGGCCAGGCTGGAACACAGCCGGTGCGCGGCCTCGCACTGTCCAAGCCCGGTGATGTCGTCGTTCTCGCCCTCTACCGTCATCAGCGCCGTATGCTTGATGAGTTCTGGCTGAACAGCGTCGCGCCGGTACATCATGCTGCCCTTGGCAAGATCATGCCGGATGAAGGCACTCTCCACGGTTTGCAAGTAAAACTCGGCTGACAGATCCATCACCGCAAGATACTCGTCGTAGAATTCCCTGTGCTTCTGTGCCGAATCACCGTCACCGCGCACAAGATGAAGAAACAAGTCTTTGTGGGCATTGATGTGGCGATCCAGATTCATGGTCATGAACCCGGTGAGTTGTAGAAACCCAGGATAAACGTCGCGCCCACGCCCAGGATTGGGCCACGGCACGGCCGTGATCACGTTGTTCTCAAACCAGCCGATCGACTTCTCGGCCGCCATCTTGTTGACCGCGGTCGGATTGATGCGGGTATCGATCGGGCCGCCCATCAGCACCATCGAGGAGGGCACCGCCGGATCGCCAATCTTATCCATATGCGCAACCGCCGCCAGAACCGGCACCGAGGGCTGGCACACTGCGATCACATGCACATCGCCCGCAAACATGCGGAACATCGCAATCATGTGGTCGATATAGCTGTTGAGATCGAAACGGCCGGCTTCGGCCGGAATGTTGCGGGCATCCGTCCAGTCAGTAATGAACACCTCGTGGTCGGGCAGCAGCGCCTTAACGGTGCCGCGCAGTAGCGTGGCGTGATGGCCCGACATGGGCGCCACCAGCAGCACCCTGGGATCCGCCACCCGGTCAGCCGGCAAATCGCGGCTGAAATGGATCAGGCGGCAAAAAGGGCTTTGCCAAACCACCCTTTCGCGCACATCGACCACGCCCGAGCGGCTCGGCGTCGCCGTCAGTCCGAAACTTGGTTTGGTGTAGCGCCGCGTGGTGCGCTCGAACACTTCGCACACCGCAACGGCCCCCCGGCCGACGGCGGTGTGCGAGAACGGATTGAACGGATTGTCAAAAAACATCCGGTAAGCATCCGCCGTATAGCGCGCCGGCCGAACCGCCGCCTGCCCCAGTTCATAGAGATGATAAAGCACGCCAGACCCTCCCCCCGAAGCCCCGACACAGGCGATGATTCGCCCATCGCAGACTTATCAACAGCTTATCCACAGGGGCCGCTCCCCAAGTCCTGCGACCACCTGCAACGCTATCGTAACGCCAGCTTGACAGTCGAAGCTATCGATTTGTCTCCGATTCGCCAACACCTTACTAATCCTCCGCGGCGAACCAAGGATCCGGCTCAGGCCGGCGAGCGCCGCCAAGCCCGCGCAATGCGGCAAGATGCGTCGCTGAGAGACCAGAACAGTCCGCCGCACTTGCCCCCAAAGCCGTCCCCCGCCATGGTCGGTAAAACCATCGCTCACGGCGCAAGGCATCGTCCCATGCAGGTACTGCCACGGCATCGCCCCCAGGCGCCCACCAGCCGCTTGCGACTGCAAACCCTGACCCGGCTGCGCTGGATCGCGGTGTGCGGGCAACTTGCGGTTGTGATCGGGACGCATTTCGGATTGCATTTTCCACTGCCGATCGGACTGTGCCTGGCCGCCATCGCGCTCTCGGCGGCGCTATCGACGGCTCTGCAACTGCGCTTCGCCGCCCGGCACCGCCTGTCGGTCCCATTCGGAACCGCGCTTCTAGTCTTTGATATGGCCCAGCTGGGCAGCCTGCTCTATCTAACTGGCGGCATAGACAATCCCTTCTGTTTTCTGCTGGTGGCGCCGGTCACGGTCGCAGCCGCCACGCTGCCGGTGGAGAGCACGCTTGTGCTCAGTGTGCTCACTTTGGCGGTGGCCGGGCTGCTCACGCGTTACCACCTGCCGTTGCCTTGGGCCTCCGGCCAGCAATTCACCCTACCCCCGATCTACACTGCGGGCGTCTGGGGCTCGATCCTGTGCGGCATGGTCTTTATGGGGCTCTATGCCCGGCGCTTGGCGCGCGAGGCTTGGCAGATGTCGGAGGCCCTGGCCGCAACCGAGCATGTTCTGTCGCGTGAGCAGCGCTTGCATGCCCTGGACGGTCTGGCCGCCGCCGCCGCCCACGAACTTGGTACGCCGCTCGGCACCATCGCCGTGGTGGTGAAAGAGATACAACGCGCGTTGCCCAAGGACAGCCCGCTGGCCGAGGATATTGAACTGTTGCGCAGCCAAGCGCAGCGCTGCCGCGAGATCCTGCGCACGCTTACCGAACGTTCGGCGCTCGGCGACCCGTTGCATGCCTATCTGCCGCTGAGCCATTTGATCGACGAATCGGTTGAGCCGTTCCGGGTGTTCGAAAAGGAGATCGTCGTGGCAGCCGGTCCCGCGCCCGGTCTTGAGGGCGCGCCGGCCGAGGAACCGGTCTCCCAGCGCCGTCCGGGAGTTGTCTATGGCCTGACCAACCTGGTCGAGAACGCGGTCGATTTCGCCCACTCCCGGGTCGACATCCTTGCCGGCTGGACCGCGGATCGCGTCACCATCACCATCGCCGACGATGGCCCCGGCTTCCCGCCGAGCATTCTTGGCGCCCTCGGCGACCCCTATGTCACGACCCGCGGCGGGCCGGATCGGCCAGCGGCCAAGGATGAGCAGGCTGGCGGCCTTGGCCTTGGGTTTTTCATCGCAAAAACTCTGCTGGAGCGCTCCGGCGCCGAGATCGAGATCGCCAACCGCGAGCCGGCACAAAGCGGCGCCGTGGTGCAGGTGTCCTGGCCGCGCGCGATCTTCCAAGGCGCCGGACCCAAGGGCCTGGACGCCATCGACGCGGCCTGAGCCGGTCTCTCCGGAACGCCTGATCCAACCATTGTGCGGCGCAAGGCTTGCGCTCGCGCGTAAATAGTGGTGAGACAGACCGCCCAATTGACATTGCGACGCAACACCAAGTTGCCCGGCAACGGGAGATGACTTTGACTGACAAGCCTGCGGAGCTGCAACTGCCCGCCGATAAAACGCTGCTGATCGTGGACGACGATCGCGCCTTCCTGACCCGCATCGGCCGCGCGCTGGAATTGCGCGGCTTCGAGGTGCGCATGGCCGCCACGGTGGTCGAGGCGCGCGACATGGTCCGCAAACAGGCGCCCGCCTTCGCGGTGGTCGATATGCGGCTCG
>Ga0075024_100000875_pt1 | contig 11647 bp, 9 predicted proteins | sample Str013_2_FD_71389 | JGI IMG/M metagenome (GOLD analysis project Ga0075024, IMG submission 71389) | Freshwater sediment microbial communities in response to fracking from Pennsylvania, USA - Straight Creek_MetaG_SC_2013 | ecosystem: Environmental > Aquatic > Freshwater > Creek > Sediment... | reverse complement strand
GCGGCGTTCGTCGTCGACTCGCTCTGGCTGTACAACTTGACCGTTGCCGCCAACGAACCGTTGTACGTGACGAGGATGCACTTCGTGCCCGTCGACGACGGCTTGACTCCAGTGGCCGTGAACATCGCGACGCCAGCGTCGTCGTCAGTGAGGACCACGGTCCCGACGCTCCACGTGTCGCCGCCGTTCACCGTCGTTGCCGTGAACGCCGCGCTCGATGCCCGCACCACCGCCAGGGCGGTCAGCGCGAAGCCGACGATCACGGCCAGCGCGAGCACCGGCAGCGGAAGACGTCTGTCGCCGGACGCGGCACGAGAAGAGGACACCCAGATCTATCGGACGCTCGTGCCGATCGCGTGAAGCAACAAACCATCAAGAACAGTCCATTCGTAGCCCGGCTCGACCGCATCGCTGGCAACGTCTGACGTCCGATCCAGGTCTCCCGCTCGAACCTCAAAGCGCAAGAGATGCCTCGGGCCAGCAGCCCCCGTTCGCGCTCGTCAAGAGCGGCTCGAACGTGCCCTCAGGTGGGGCGGCCGGCATGGCCGTCGCGTTGGTAGCTTCGTCGGCGTTGAGCGAGGTGCTGGTTGAAGGCGGTTTGGGGAAGTGGGCGTGAGTAGTGGAAGCCCTGGCCGAGTTCGCAGTCGAGGGCGGTGAGGATCTTGACTTGGTCGGGATGTTCGATGCCTTCGGCGACGACGGTGAGGTGAAGGGTCTGGCCGAGGCGGATGATGGCTTCGACGAAGGTGGCGCCGTCGGGGTGGTGGAGGTCGTCGATGAACGGCTGGGCGATCTTGAGGATGTCGACGGGGAGACGACTGAGTTGGCTGAGCGACGAGTAGCCCGTGCCGAAGTCGTCAAGGGCGATGCGGAAGCCGAGCTCTTTGAGGTTCGTGAGACTACGGGCGGCAGTCTCGGGATCCGAGATCATGAGCCCTTCGGTGACCTCGAACACGATGAGACGGCGATCAACGCCGTGCCGTTCGACGATGCGGGTGAGGTCGCTGGCGAGGGTAGGTTCGAGGAGATCGCGTGCCGACAGGTTGACGGTGACGTAGAGCGATTGACCGTCGACGCCGGTGGGGTGGTGATCGGCGAGGTACTCGCAAACCTGGTCGAGGACGGCGCGGCCGATGTGGACGATCGCACCGGACTCTTCAGCGATGGTGATGAAAGCGCTGGGCGAGAGCAGACCGAGTGCAGGGTGTTGCCAACGGACGAGCGCTTCGGCGCCGATGATGGCGCTGTCGGTGAGGCGGATGATGGGTTGGTAGTAGACGACGAATTCTCGTTCGCGGATGGCGCGGTCGAGCTCGTAGGTGAGGTTGTAGCGGTGCACGGCGGCTTCGTGCAGGGCGGTTTCGAACACGGCGATGCAGTTCTTGCCGCGGCCCTTGGCGGCGTACATGGCGGTGTCGGCGTTGCGGAGCACCTCGGCGGCTGGTTCGTTGGGGGAAGAGAGCGCGACGCCGATGCTGGCGCGGACGGGAACTTGGCGACCCATGATCGACACGGGGCTGGCGACGGTGGCGAGGAGCCGCTCGGCGAGAGCAGTGAGTTGGGAGAGCTCGGTGACATCGGGAACCACGACGGCGAACTCGTCGCCTCCGAGACGGGCGGCGGTGGCGGTGTCGGGAACGGCGCCGCGTAGACGGCGGCCGAGCACAACGAGGAGCTCATCGCCGGCGGCGTGACCCATGCTGTCGTTGACGGTCTTGAAGTCGTCGAGGTCCAAGAACAAGACCCCGACCGTCGCACCGATGTGTACGGCGTTGTCGAGTGCGGCAGTCACGTCATTGGTGAACAGGGTGCGGTTGGCGAGTCCGGTGAGGCCGTCGTGGTTGGCCTGGTGGGTGAGTTTGCGTTCGAGTTGACGGAGCTGTTCGAGGGATTGCTCGAGGCGACCGTTCTCGAGGGCGCCGGCGATGTTGGCAGCGAGGGTGGCCAGCAGGACAAGGTCATCGCGGTCGAAGCGGGCCACGTCGCCGTGCCGGTTCCCGATCACCAACACCCCGCACGCCCGGTTCTCCCCACGCAAGGGAGCGACGACGGCGTCGCTGAGTTGGTGGGCGTCGAGGTACGCCGCCACCCCGGAGGGTTTGTTGGCTCGTTCGAGCAGCTGCGGGCCGCCGGCAGCGCCCGCGTAGGCGAAGAGGGGTTCGACCTCGGAACCCGCGAGGGGTCGGCTGAACGTAGTCACCTCGCCCGGTTCAGCGACGACATCGACAACGACATCAGCGTTGGCGGGGGCGTAGACGAGCTCGGCGAAACCGGCCCGAAAGGCGCCGCGAGCGTGCCCGACGAGTTGCACGAGCGCGCTCTCGATCTCGCCTGACTGATGCAACAGTTGGGTGGAATCGTGGAGGAACTCGAGGCCCTGGTGCCGGCGGCGTTCCCGGGCGTAGGCGTGGTTTGCCAAGTACAACCCGACGGTGGGGACGAGCAGCAGCCACGAAGCTTCCGGATGCGACGTGAGGACCTCGACGGCGATGAGACCCAAACTCGTTGAGATCAACGCGCTTGTCGATCCGAACCCGAGCGACGCCAGCAGTCGGCGGTCCCGCCAGTGGCCCTCGGCCACGCTGATCACGACGATCACCAGCACCGCCGAGAGGATCGAGGCGGTGAGCGCACCGGCGGCGGCCGCGAACGTTGCCGCCACCGTGAACCCGCCCGGTGGGCCCGACACGGCGCGGAACACCGCGATGGCGAGCTGATCGGCCAGCACGAACGACGCCAGGTTGAACAACAGCTTCACCGGTCGCTGACGACGGTGCGCTGCTAAGACGACGCCGCTTCCCAACGCGTGTGCTCCGAGCAACGTGGCGCCAGGGAAGAAGAACAACCCGAGAGCGAGAGGGATCTCGAACAACGAGAACGAATGCGAGTTCCGGGAGAAGTGCAAGTGGACCGAGAACCGCTCGGTCGCCCCGAACAACACCATCAGCACCACGAACCCCAACCACCCCGACCGACCGACCACGAAGGGGTGCGTCGCCGGCGCGACCACCGTCAGCGAGATGACCGCCGACGCGCTCAACCCGACGGTGAACAGCCACACCAGTGACGAACGCGACCGCAGCGCGGCCCCACTCGTAGGCGTCGTCGCACGCTGGTCCATCGCTGTCATATCGGCGCCACCGACACCCAACATGAGCTGCCCCCTCGATCACGGTCCGCCGGCTCGACCCATACCAGCGAGCAACCGCGTCGGCCAGAGCCGACCTTGAGAGGAACAGGAAGCAACATTGCGTGGCAGTCCATTCACTCTTAGTCCACACTTTGCCTCGTGATGTGGTCGGGCGACCACGGGTAGACCGAGGAGTCTTGATGCGAAACAAGTGCACACCATCGGCCGCAGCACCGGCGGTGAGCGACGTCACCGATCGTCGGCGTCGCCGTGAGCGCAGCGGAGCGGGCGTCCTTACCGTTCGTCGACGCCTCGGCAGCATCGTCGTGGCGTTTGCCGCGTCCATCGCCAGTGCCTCGATCCTGCCCACCAGTGCGGCGTCGGCCACCGTGTACGACCCAGCGTCCGATCTGTACTCGATGGCTGCTGTCACGCAACGGACCGGCGCGACGGCGTGGTGGAACGCCGGCTACACCGGCCGGGGCGTAGACGTCGCCGTGATCGACACCGGCATCGCCCCTGTTAGTGGGCTGGACGGGGTGGGCAAGGTCATCTACGGGCCGGACCTGTCGTTGGAATCCCAGGCCCCCAACATGCGGAACCTGGACACGAACGGTCACGGCACGTTCATGGCCGGACTCATCGCCGGACATGACTCGACCCTCACCAGCCCGTACGCCACTGCCCCCGCCACGGCCTATCGCGGGCTGGCTCCCGACGCTCGGATCGTGGCCATCAAGGTCGCCACCGCCGACGGCGGGACCGACGTCACTCAGGTCATCGCCGCCATCGACTGGGTCGTGCAACACAAGAACGACAACGGCATGAACATTCGGATCATCAACCTCTCCTACGGGACGAACTCGCTACAAAACGCCGCCGCCGACCCGATCTCCTACGCTGTCGAACAAGCCTGGAACCACGGCATCGTCGTCGTCGCCGCTGCCGGCAACACCGGCTACCAGCGCGGTAAAGGCGCCCCTGGACTGGCCGACCCTGCCTACAACCCGTTCGTCATCGGCGTCGGCGGCTACGACACCATGGGCACAGCGGCGTTCAACGACGACATCATGGGCAGCTACTCGGCAAGCTCGACGGGATGCGGGGCCAAGTGCAAGAACCCCGACTTCGTCGCCGTTGGCTCTCACCTCCAGGGCTTGCGGGTCCCGAACGGCTACCTCGACGCGAACCATCCCGAAGGACGCATCGACATCCGCTACTTCCGCGGCTCGGGTACCTCCATGGCCGCCGCGGTCACCTCGGGCTCCATTGCCCTGATCCTGCAGAAGTACCCGAGCATGACCCCCGATCAGGTCAAGCGCTTCATCGCCAACAACGGCCAGAAGGTGCCCGGTGCCGATAGCCAGGCCCAAGGCGGTGGCGAGATCAACCTCCCCTTGCTCGCCACCAAGACACCCGCCAGCTACACGCAGACGTTCGCTCCATCCAAAGGCGGTGGAACCCTCGAGGACGCACGCGGTTCGGATCACGTGACCGCCAACGGAGTCATCCTCGCCGGCGAACAGGACGTCTTCGGCCGCACCGTCGACACCAAGAAGTTGGCCCTCGTCCAGGCTGCCGGTTCATCGTGGTCCGGTGGAACCTGGAACGGCTCCACCTGGTCGGGCAGCTCCTGGTCCGGCTCGACCTGGTCAGGCTCCACCTGGTCCGGCTCGACCTGGTCAGGCTCCACCTGGTCCGGCTCGACCTGGTCGGGCAGCTCCTGGTCCGGCTCCACCTGGTCAGGCTCCACGTGGTCGGGCAGCTCGTGGTCAGGCTCGACATGGTCAGGATCCAGCTGGTCAGGCGGTACCTGGTCATGAGCGACCGCCTCCGCCCTTCCACGAATGCTGCCATCGGGCAGCAACCCGGCGCACGCAGACGACGACACATCAAGCGCATGACGGCAACGGCCGCCGTGCTGGGCGGGTTGCTCGCCACGATCACTGCGACGACGTCATCGGCGGCGACCGTGGCGACCCCTGGTTCGATCGACGCGGTCGCCGGTTTGACCGGCGGGCGTGATCTGTGGGCCTGTGGTTGGAACGGCGCCGGAGTCGATGTCGCCCTCATCGACACTGGGGTCACCCCGGTAGCGGGGACCGGGACCGTGATCAACGGCCCCGACCTGTCGTTCGATGCCCAAACCGGTGGGGTCCCCTATCTGGACGGGTTCGGGCACGGCACCCACCTCGCGTCGATCATCAACGGCCACGATCCCGGTGTCGCCGTGTCCGGTGCGTGCCGCCTTCAAGCCGACGGCACCGTCGCCAGCACTTCAGTCCCGACCGCCACCGGCTTTGCCGGCATCGCGCCCGGGGCCCGCGTCGTGAACGTCAAGGTCGGTGCGGTCGACGGCACGGTTGACGTCACCCAGGTTCTTGCTGCGATCGACTGGGTCGTGCAGCACCGCAACACCAACGGGTTCAACATTCGGGTGCTCACCATTGCCTACGGCGTCCCCTCAACCAGCGACGCCATCCACGACGCGCTGTCGCATGCCGTGGAGGTTGCCCGCCAGAACGGGATCGTCGTCGTCGCATCCAGCGGCAACGACGGCACGACCCGCACCGATCTCGCTTACCCGGCACGCAACCCCGACATCGTGGCGGTAGGTGCCGCCGACAGCCATGGCGCCAGCAGTGCGTGGAACTGGTCAATCGCCGCGTTCGCCGATCGCGGCACCAAGGATCGTCCCGTCGACGTCGTCGTGCCCGGCGTCGATGTGCAAGGCCTACGTGTCCCCGGCTCCTACATCGACAGCCTCGCCCCTACTGACAGCGGCGATCGGTACATACGCGGCAGCGGCACGTCTCAGACAGCCGCCGTCGTGTCCGGCCTCGCTGCCCAGCTGATCAGCCGCTACCCCGGTGCCACACCCGACCAGGTCAAGGCCATGCTCCAGAAGAGCGCCGCACCGCTCCAGTCCAGCGGTGGCACCTGGTCCCAAGGGGCCGGAGGGATCGTGGCTCGCCAGTTGCTGAAGGTCAGCCCCGTGACAGTTCGGACCACCCCTCTGGCCACCTCTGGCGACGCCCCGGTGACTGCGGACCGGCAAGACCAGACGATCGCGCTCGACGGCATCGCCCTTACTGCCAACACCGACGTTCAAGGCAATTCCTGGAGCCCCGCTTGGGCTATGGCCAGCGCGAAGAACGCGACGTGGAACCTCGGCCGATGGAACGGGGCCCCCTACAGCGGCGACGCCCCCACGGCCGCAGGGTGGGCCACCAGCGCCTGGCCCACCGCGTTCACCGGGAAACCTTGGACCACCGCTAGCGGCCCGGGCGGCACTTGGGACGGGCTGCGCTGGAACGGCCTGCGCTGGAACGGCCTGCGCTGGAACGGGCTCCGCTGGAACGGCAACACGTGGGACGGCCTGCGCTGGAACGGGTTGCGCTGGAACGGCAACACCTGGACCTGAACCGCACCCCTTGAAGCAAAACCATCAAGAGCAGCCATTGCCAGTCGCGTCGCGGCGCCGGCCAGGCGCCCGGCTCAGCCGACGCGACCGGCGTGGCGCGTCAGCAGCGGCTCGAACGCACCCTCGACATCGATCGCATCCGTCGCCCGCGGCGTCAACAGCGAGGTGACCGTGATGTAGCCGTCGTCGACGAGAGCCGTATCGGTGTCCGGGCGCAGCTCGACCTCGCGCGGCACGATCTGCACCGTCAAGGTCCCCGGTACCTCGCCGACGACCTTCGTCGCGAATGGCCCGAACGCTGCCAACCGACCCCAACGGGCACCGCGCACGTCAGCGAGGGGAACATCAGGGACGTTCACGTTCAGAGCGGTCTTGCGGGGCAGCGTCGTCAGCCAGTCGACGCACGCCAGCGCCACCTCGCCAGCGACGTCCCAGCGCGGCGGGTTCGAGGCGCGGTCATTGATGTGCAAGCTGATCGCCGCTCCGGAGATCCCGAGGTCGACGGCAGTGAGAACGGCGCCGACGGTACCCGAGTGCAGCAAGCCTCGACCTGTGTTCGCGCCGCGGTTGATCCCCGACAAGACGAGATCGGGCTTGCTGCCGAAGATCTCGAAGAAGCCGAGGAGGCTGCACAACGCCGGAGGGCCGTCGACGCCAAAGGCGGGCACGTCAGGGCACTCGGCGAGTCGGTGCTGGGTGACCTCGATCGTGACGCCGTGGGCGAGGTGCCCGACAGCGGCACCCGAGCCAGAGCGCTCGTGCAACGGCCCAACGACGACGACGTCATGACCGGCACCGGCAAGGACCGCCGCCAACGCCGCGATCCCCGGCGCCTCGACCCCGTCGTCGTTCGTCACCAGGATGCGAAGCCGCTGCATCTGTCCCCTCCCAACGCGCAGGCGTGAGCCGCAGCGTAAGGACGTCGCGCACCCGACACCGAATTGGCTAGCGCCGTCACCGACGTGACGCCGGCCGACGACGAGACCCAACCACGTGATCGTCGAGCGCGGCGACGACCTCGACCATCGCATCAAAGGAGTGGCCGCTGACGAACACCTCGACGTACGGCAACGCAGCGCGCATCGCGGCAACGGTTGGTTCGTAGCCAGCCGCAGCTTTGCGGGGGTTGACCCACACGATGCGGTGGGCGAGCCGGGCGAGACGCTCCATCTGCAACGCGACCAGCTCCGGATCGCCCCCGTCCCAACCATCGGAGACGATGACCACGACTGCGCCGCGAGCAAGACCTCGCCGGCCCCAGCCATCGTTGAACGCCTTGAGCACCTCGCCGATGCGGGTCCCACCGGCGAAGTCTTCGGCGGCGCGCACCGCCTTGCCCAACGCGACCTCGGGTGAGCTCGTGCGCAACTGGCGCGAGACGCGCGTCAACCGCGTGGCGAACAGGAATGCCTCGGCCCGCACGGCGCGCACGGCGCCATGGAGCAAGTACAAGTAGGCGCGGCTGTACGCGTGCATCGAGCCAGAGACGTCGGCGAGGAGCACCACCCGTCGCGGCCGATCGGTACGTCGCCGACGCACTTGACGGACGGGATCGCCACCGGTGCGCTGCGCCCGACGCAACGTCGAACGGAGGTCGATGCGGTCGCCGCGACGGCGGCGCACCAGGCGCCGACTGGGCCGCCGCGGCGGCGCCGGGATCAGCGCGGCGATGAGCGACTGGAGCGTGGCCAGCTCGTCGGGCGTGCAGACGCCGAAGTCCTTGGCGCCGAGGTGCTCGGTGTCGCTGCGCTCGGCCAGAACCGTCTCGTGCTCGGGACCGTCGCGATCGCCGTCGGTGTCACCGACGGTGGGACCGGGCGCTCGGGGCCGGTCGGTGCCCGCGCCGTCCTGCGAACGGCCCGGGGCGCGGGGACCGCCGCCGGGCACCACGCCGAGCAACGGCGGCAACCGCGAGTTGGGATCGCCGCGCTCGGCGACGTCGACGATGCCGCGGAAGATCTCGGCGAACACGGCGTCGAACGTGCCGATCTGATCGTGGCGCGTCACGAGCGTGGCCCGGGCCAGCCAGTACAGGTCGTTGCGCGTCGACGGCCGGGCGATCGTGATCGTGCGGGCGAACCAGCCGCTGCGCTCCGGGGCCACCGGTACCCCGGCGTCATGCAGTCGACGGCCGAAACCGGCGGCCACGACGGCGAGATCGACCGAGGATGCCCGGTCGAGCGCGACCGCTCCGGCGCCGGCGATGCCGGTCACCCGGCGGCGACCCAGGCGAGGCCGCGGGCCGTCGCCTCGTCGGTGTCCTCGCGGTACTTGAGCACCGAGCCGAGCGTGCGCTCGACGGCGGCGACGTCGAGCTGCTCGAAGCCGAGCAACGAGAGCGCCTGCACCCAGCCGATCGCTTCGGCGATGCCGGGCGGCTTCTGCAAGTCGAGCGTGCGCAGCCGCGACACCGCGCTGGCAACGTGCTCGGTGAGTGCGATCGTCGACGACGGCACGCGGGCGCGGATGATGGCGACGGCGCGCTCGATCGTCGGGTAGTCGATCCAGTGGTACAAGCAGCGGCGCTTGAGCGCGTCGTGGAGATCGCGCGTCCGGTTCGAGGTGAGCACGACGATCGGTGGATGCTTCGCATGGATCGTGCCAAGTTCGGGGATCGTCACCGACGACTCGGCCAGCAGCTCGAACAGGAACGCTTCGAACTCGTCGTCGGCCCGGTCGACCTCGTCGATCAACAACACCACCGGTCGGGGGCCTGGGTGGCGCACGGCGCGCAGCAACGGCCGAGCGATCAAGTACTCGGGACCGAACAGATCGTCCTCGGCCAGTGCCGTGCCTGCCGCTTCGGCCATGCGGATGCCGAGCAGTTGGCGCGGGTAATTCCACTCGTAGAGCGCTTCCGCGGCATCGATCCCCTCGTAGCACTGCAACCGCACGAGCGGTGTGTCGAGCGCCGTTGCCAATGCCTTGGCCGCCTCGGTCTTGCCGACGCCCGCTTCGCCTTCGAGCAGCACCGGCTGCGGCAGGCGCACGGCACAGAACAAAGCCGACGCCAAACCATCGTCGGTCAGGTAGCCGGCACCCGACATCGCCTCGCGCAACGACGCAACATCGGGGACGCGTTCGCTGAGCTCGTCGGGCACGGTCGGTTCCGTCATCGTCGCCAGTCTGCCGCTCGCGTGACGCGAGGTGTGCAACCGTCTCCTCGTCGCCGGCCGAGACTCTGGTGCCAAGGTGGTGGACATGGGCCACCGTTCTGGTACCATCTGTTCGTGGATGTGAACGTGAAGGGTCTTGAGCCCGCCGTGCTCGCCCGGCTCGCTGAGCAAGCGGCGACCGAAGGCATGAGCCAACAGGAATGGCTCCGCCAGGTGCTCCGCCGCACCGCCGCACGGCTGTCCCCGGCCGAGCTTGCGGCGCAACGATCATCGCTCACCCCGATGAGCAACGACGAGTTCACGCGCGTCCGCGCCGCGGTGGTAGCACGCCGGCGCGCTGCCACAGGTCGCCTCGGTGCACCCGGCCGCAGTCGCTGACGCCGGCGGCCTGCTCGTCCTGGCTGGCCTGCTCGACGGCGTGATCCACGACGTCGACGAAATCCTTGTCCTCGACGCCACCGCTCTGCTCGTCGCCGAGTACCTCGCGCTGCGCCACGACGCCGCGCCCGGCCGCGCCCGCACCGAGTTCGGGCTCGCCACCCGTCCCGTTCGCGAGTGGTTCCCAGTCCGCGCCCTCGCCATCGACGTCGCCCTCGATGCCGGCACCAGCGGCGACGTCGACGCCCTCGCGTCGCTGGCGTTGGCCCACTCCCTGCAGCTCCCCCTCGTGACCAAGAACCGCGACCTGACCAGTCCCCAGGTCGCGATCCTGCTCTGCTGACAACCGGCTTAGGCACCGAGGTAACGGGTTGGCTCGGCGGCGAAGGCGCGCAGGCAGCCACTGCCGCAGAACCAGTAGCGGGTGCCGTCGTGATCGAGGTGCAACGATCCGTCGACCATCGCGACGGTCATGCCGCAGACGAGGTCGGTGGCGGTCGTCGCGACGCCGGGCGTTGTGCCGGACTCGCTCTCACCGACTGACCGACCCGACGGTCGGGGGCGGCTGGCGACGATCTCGGCGAGGATCGACAGCGCGACTTCTTCGGACGTGCGCGCTCCGAGGTCCATCCCTGCCGGCGTGCGGATCCGCGCCGCCATCACACTGTCGGCGCCGAGCGACGCGACGACGGCCTCACCGCGCTTGCGGCTGGCGACGAGCCCGACATAGGGCACGTTCGCAATGAGCGCGGCGCGCAGCGAGTCTTCTTCGTCGCGACCGTGCGAGGCGACAACGAGCGCGCTCACGCCATCGAGCGTGCCATCGCCGTAGCGCGCCATCTCGTAGCCGAGCGCAGCACCAAGGCGCGCCAACGCGGCGCCGATCGGGGTGTCACCGACGACGACGACGAGCGGCGCCGGCAACACTGGTTCGAGGAAGATCTCCAACGTCCCACCCGACAGGCACGGGTTGTGGACGACGAGCTTGCCGGGCTGATCGACCTCGGGCGTCGGGCAGATGCGCAACAACAACGTGTCGCCGGAATCGAGCAGTGCCAACGATTGCGCCCGCACTGTCGACTCAGCGCACGTCCCCCCGACGAAGCCAACGATGGTGCCGTCGGCGAGGACGATCGCTTCGTCGCCGGGCTTGGACGACGTCGGGCGATCGGCGAGCACGACGCGGGCATGCACGAACGGGACGCGCTGCGCGCGTAACTCGTCCGCTCGCCCATGCAACGCGTCGCGACTCGTGCTCATCGTCGACTCCTAGGCCGAGTCCGTCACTCGATCGCCATGTCGGTGCGGAACGGACGACCTTGCATCGTCATCCACACCTGAGCCGGCGTGAGCGGCATATCAGCATGACGGACGCCGTACGGCTTCAACGCGTCCATCACCGCGTTGACGACGGCGGCCGGCGAACCAACAGTGGCCGACTCGCCGACGCCCTTGCAGCCAAGCGGATGATGCGGCGACGGCGTGACCGTCTCACCGAGCTCGAACGTCGGCACCTCCATAGCAGTCGGCAACAGGTAGTCCATGAACGAACCACCAAGGCAGTTGCCGTCGGCGTCGAAGGCGATCGCTTCCATCAAC
>Ga0075024_100000874_pt1 | contig 11658 bp, 14 predicted proteins | sample Str013_2_FD_71389 | JGI IMG/M metagenome (GOLD analysis project Ga0075024, IMG submission 71389) | Freshwater sediment microbial communities in response to fracking from Pennsylvania, USA - Straight Creek_MetaG_SC_2013 | ecosystem: Environmental > Aquatic > Freshwater > Creek > Sediment... | reverse complement strand
GCACATGGCCATGCCCAACATCGTCGGTATGCTGCCAGGCGTCACCGCTGGCGCTACCGTGATGATGAAAAATCTCATCGCCAAGAAGGGTGTTGCTTCGATCGAGGATTTGCGCGAGGCGGCCATTGAGGGCGACGTCAAGATGATTGCCTGCCAGATGACGATGGACCTGTTCGAATACAAACTCGAAGACATGATTGAGGGACCCACGCTTGGCGGCGCGGCAACCTACATGGAAGGCGCGCTGAAATCCGACATCAACCTGTACATTTGAGGAGAGGCGAATATCATGGCGGATCAGACACTTGACGCGCAGGGGCTCAACTGCCCGTTGCCGATCCTGAAGGCCAAAAAGGCGCTGAAGGACATGGCGACCGGCCAAACGCTGCAAATTCTCGCCACCGACCCCGGCGCCACCGCCGATTTCCAGGCCTTCTGCCGCACCACCGGCAACGAATTGATGGAATCCAAGCAGGACGGCAAGGTCTATTCGTTCCTCATCAAACGGATGGCCTAGCATGGCAGGCAACGGCCTCTTCATCTTGCTGTGTTCCGGCGAGCATGAGAAAATCCAGATGGCCGCGATGATGGCGTCCGTGGCCGCCGTGTCGGAGCGGCCAGTACAGGTGTTCGTCAGCATGAATGCCATTTTGGCGTTCGCTGCCGACGTGCCCCCGTCAGGCCGCTATCGCGGCGGCGAATTCTCGAGGCTGCTGCAGGAGAAAAACGCGCCCGACGCAATCTCGCTATTTCGCCAGGGCAGGGAGCTGGGCGACCTCAAAATGTGGGCGTGTTCGATGGCGCTCGACATCCAGCATTGGGAAATGGGCGGCCTCGTCAAGGGCCTGTTCAATGGGCCGCTCGGCCTCACGAAATTCCTGTCGGATGCCGAAACCGGGCAGTTTGTCACATTGTAGGTCTGTTGAGGGAGGCAGCCCTGAAATGGGTGAAAGAACAACCATCGACGCTCGCGGCGCGTTTTGCCCCGGCCCATTGCTGGAGCTGATCGCTGCGTTGAAGCTCGGCCAGATCGGCGACGAGTTCGACATCCTATCCAGCGACAAGGGCTCAGTCACCGACATTCCGGAATGGTGCAAGAAAGTCAACCATGAGTTTCTGGGTACGACAGAACATCAAGGCTATTGGAGCGTGCTCGTCAAGAAAGCGAAATGATTGGCGTCCGAGCCAACTGTCCGACCCGCGATCAACACGGGCGGTCACATAGAACCCACGGGAGGGACGTATGGCCAAGCAGATACTGATCCTCGGCGGCGGCGTTGCCGGCACCATCATCGCCAACGGCCTGTGTCGGCAAATCCGGCAGGAGATTGCCTCGGGCACGGTCGCCATCACCCAGCTCAGCGCCAGCGACAAGCATATGTACCAACCGGGGCTGCTCTATGTGCCGTTCGGAAAAATCCGCGAAAGCGATCTGTTCCGTGATCAACGCAAGCTGCTGGACAAGCGCGTCGCATTTTTTGTCGATCCCGCCAAGACCATCGACGTCGAAGGCCGCAAGGTCGCCACCGACAGCGGCAAGACGTTCACCTACGACTATCTCGTCATCGCTACCGGCTCGCGCATCCGCCCGGACCTGGTGCCAGGCATGGCGGAGGGCGCAGACTGGTTCTACGATCTCGACGGCGCCCGCAAGCTGCGCGACAAGCTCAACGATTTTCAGGGCGGCAAGGTGGTCATCAACGTCAACGCCCCGCACAAATGCCCGGTTGCACCGCTCGAAATCACCTTCATGCTGCGCGAGTTCCTGGCCGGCAAGGGCGTGCTCGATAAGAGCGAGATCACCTATACCTATCCCATCGGCCGCCTGCACGCGCTGGAACCGGTAGGCCAGTGGGCGGTGCCGGAATTCCAGAAATTCGGCATCCAGTCGCAGACCTTCTTCAACACCAAGTCGGTCGATGCCACGGCCAAGACCATCACCTCGGAAGAAGGCGTGACGCTGCCCTACGATCTGCTCATTACCATCCCGCCCCACTCGGGCCAGGCCGTCATCACCGACTCCAAGTTGGGCAATGGCGGCTGGGTGCCGACCAACAAGCAGTATCTGCTGCGCGAGGGGTCCGACAACGTCTTTATCGTGGGCGACACCACCAACATCCCGATATCCAAAGCGGGGTCAACGGCTCATTTCGAGGCCGACGTGGTGGTCGACAACCTCGCCTCGCTCATCAAGGAGCAACGCTGGTCGCGCGCCTATGACGGAAAAGTCTATTGCTTCCTCGAAACCGGCATGAACACCGGCACCTATGTCTGGTTCAACTACACCACCCCGCCCAATCCCGGCCCGCCCTCGCAGATGATCCACTGGTTCAAGCTCGGCTACAACCGGCTCTACTGGTTGTCCGCCCGCGGCCTGTTGTAGGGAGCCGGCGATGACCGACATGGCAAACGGCGCTGCCGCGCCGATGAACGAGATGAACCGCTTGGCGACGGCGGCCCGCGACGCGCTGACCGACCAGATGGTCGAGCGGCTGGCGACCTCCGGCGGCAACGCGCTGGAGCTGCTCGATCGCTTGAATGACGAGCCCACCAGCGCCGCCATCCATGGCCTAATCGACCGGGTGACCGAACTGCACAAGGTTGGCGCCCTCGATACCGCCGTCGACCTGTTGATGCTGGCGCACGCGGCCCGCAGCGCACTGACCGATAGCATGATCGAAAGACTGTTCGCCTACGTCGAACATATGGCGGCTTCTGTCGGCCACGAGGATATGGGCGACCTCGTCCACAATGCGCGCGTCGCCATGGACGAAGCCGCGCATGAGGTCGCCAAGTCGCCGGCCAAGGGCGGAATGCTGGCAACGCTCTCGCTGCTTTCCAAACCGGAAACCCAGCAAAGCCTGCAATTTCTGCTCAGCTTTGCCGGCAAGCTCAAGGCCAAGACCACGGGGGCGTGACCGTGCCCCGTCCAACACACTGAATCGAGATCAGGCTGCATGGGAAGTTTTATTCCAATCTACCTCCCCATCGCCCAGATCTCGGTTGACCTGCTCTTGATCGTGACTATTGGCGCGGCGGTCGGCTTCCTGTCCGGGCTGTTCGGCGTAGGCGGCGGCTTTCTGATCACTCCGCTCCTGATATTCCTCGGCATCCCGACCACCATCGCCGTTGCCACCGGCTCCAACCAGGTTGTTGCCTCGTCAGTATCAGGAGCGCTTGCGCAGTGGCGGCGCGGCAATGTCGACTTCAAGCTCGGCACGGTGATGCTGGTCGGCGGCTTTGTTGGCTCGACTGTTGGCGTGTTTGTTGTTGCTTGGCTCAAGAAGAGAGGTCAGGTCGATCTCTTTATATCGCTGACCTATGTGCTGATGCTCGGTGTCATCGGCTCATTGATGCTGGTCGAAAGCCTCAATGCCATCCGCAAAAGCCGTGGCGGCGGGGTTGCGGCGCCCAAGCGCAAAGGCCATAGCTGGCTCGACGGGCTGCCCTTCAAGCAGCGGTTCCAGCGGTCGAAACTGTATGTCAGCGCCATACCGCCAGTTGCCATCGGGGTCTTTGTCGGCTTCCTCTCGGCGATCATGGGTGTGGGCGGCGGCTTCGTGATCGTTCCGGCGCTCATCTATCTGATGCGGGTGCCCACCAGCGTCGTCATCGGAACTTCGCTGTTCCAGACCATCTTTGTCGCTGGCTATACCACGGTCATGCAGGCTTGGCAGAACCAGTCAGTTGACGCCGTCCTCGCCATCCTCCTGGTCGTCGGGGGCGTTGTCGGCGCCCAGTTCGGCGTGAGGGTTGGTCAAAGCCTGAAGGGTGAACAGCTCCGGGCGCTGCTGGCGGCCTTGGTTCTGGCGGTGGCAATAAGACTGGCCTTTGGCCTCATTCTGAAACCAAGCGAATTGTACTCGCTGACGCCGCTTGGGGGTTGATGCGCGTGGGCCAAGTTTGGCGTTTTCTGCCGGCGATAAGTCTGCTTGTCCTGGTGCTGCCAATGCAGCCTGCCCCGACCCGGGCGAGTTCCATAACGCCTTCTACGCAAGTCGCCTCGTTGCCACCCGAAGCGATCGAGGCGGATATTTCGACCCGCGATGTGCCTGTTGAGGGAAATTTCGCAGGCACACGGGTCGCGGTGTTCGGCGCTATCCAAAACAGCCGGCAGATCACAGAAGATGAATCGCTCTACGATGTTGCCGTGGTCATCGCCGGACCCGCGCAGCAGCTGACAGCGCGGCTGAAAGCCGATGTCGCCGGCCTGTGGAGCATCACAGAATCACTCAATTTCAGTAACGTGCCGAGTTGCTATACCGTCCTGGCAACCCGGCCGATCAAGGACATCGCACCCAAACCGGTGCTTTGGCAGATCGGAATTGGCCTCGACAATCTCCGGCTGGCGCCCCAGTCATCCTCCCGGCCGCTTCATGCCGGGCGCGCGGGAGGGCGTGGATCGCTACGGCTATATTCCGTTCGGCACGGGACCGCGCGTCTGCATCGGCGCCAATTTCGCGATGCAGACGATGATCGTGACGGTCGCCGCGATCACCTGCGCGTTCCGCCTGGAGCTGGTGCCGGGGCAGCGGATCACACCCGTCCACCGCGTCACGATGCGACCGGAGCGAGGCATCGTCATGACCCTGCATCGGCGTGCGGGGGCGGGACCGGGTCCCGCCCCCGCGTCGCAGCCGCCTACTGCCCCAAACGGTATTTGATGCCAGCCGTCACTTCGAATTGCTGCATCGAGATGTCGATGGTGTGGCTTGTGGCAAATCCGGGCAACTCCGTGCCCGAAACCGTCGTCCGCGGCACGTAGATGCCGTCCAATTCAAAGTCCATGTTGGGCATGACCCGGTACTGGAATCCCGTCGTGAAGTGATTCTGCACAACACCTGGAGCAATGATGTTGAACATGACGTCGGGGGAGGTGATCGGGTTGGTGTTGTAGGAGTAGCCGGCGCGCAGGGTCAGGTCCGTGTTGGTCCGCCACTCGGCGCCTAGCTTGATGACGTCCACGTCCTTCCAGCCGAAGCCGGGCCCGTTGGCGCCGCCAAGACATTGGCTGGGGTCGGCGCCGCCAAAGCCGGGGCAATTCAAAATGTTTGCCGACGGATTGGCGATCGACGCCACCGAGCCGTACCAGATGTGCTTGTAGTCGGCCATCAGTGTCAGGCTGGGCATGACGTCGACCGCAACGCCCGCTTGCAGACTGGCCGGGATGTTGAACGCGCCCTGATCGGCGAACAGACCACGATAGTCGTTGAATTTTTGCATGTAGATCGGCGAACTGCCGGTCAGGCCAAAGCGCACGTTGTTAGTCAGCGCCGCCTCGACTCCAGCGCGCACGCCGCTGCCCCAAGCCTCGTTGGTGCCTTGGTCGGAGAGATGTGCTACGTCATTCGAAGCTTGCCCAAACGCGCCAAGCCCCTTCACCTCGATGGTCTGGCGCGCCAAGATTGGAGCCACGCCCACCGAAATGCCAGGCGCGATCGTCTTGGCAAAGGCGGCAGAAATCAGCATCTGCTGTAGGCTGATGCCCATTTGGCCAAAGCAGAAGACGCCGGAACCACCGGCGGGGCTGCAATTTGGGGCAGGCCGGCCAAACGCCGGGTAGTTGGTTTCCATACCGCCGTTGCCGTAGACGGTCAGGCCGAAGGTGTCGAATAACGGCGTATTGACCTTTTTCGACCACGCCATATTCGGAATGTAGAAGATGTTGTCTTGGCTCTTGGTGGTGCCCAGCGGCGTAATGCCAGGCGTGCCGCCACCGGTCACCTCCCGGTAGGGCATGAAGAGGGAGAGCGATACATCGAACTCGTTGCTGGGCGCATGAACCAGACCCGCCGGGTTGAGCGCCGCAGCCGTCGCATCCGTGCTGCTTGCCGCACCGGCACCCGCCAGGGACTGATGGCGCGCTCCATAGCCGTTCTGAAAGTAGCCGTCGGTGGCCCATGCAGCCGGTGCCGAGAGCCCGAGCCCAACAGCAGCGAAAGCCAATACCGTCAGCGATCCACCGCAATTCCTATGCGCCATTGCCAACTCCCTTGAGCCCAGTTCCGCTACATTCGGCGGCTTTGTTTCGACTTGATGGAACCAAACATCGGCCTCGGGTTACAGCAGTCGACGTTGGAGAGAATACTGTCGCAATGGCATTATATTCGTATATTCGATTCTTCGAATATCACGATTTTTCTCATTGAAATGTGCCGGATATGTCACGATTCGAATTCAGGCCTGAAATCGGGCCCAGGTCTGGGGAGCGCCCGGCTTGTTTGTTCAGCAACACCCGCGCTGCAATGTCGCTGTGGGCACGCCAAGGCGCGCCTCACGTATATCATAATTGTCGCATATAACAGCGTCGCTTGACAAGTCCGGTCACAGTGCCAACGGGCAGACGGGTCTTGGCGGCCAGCGCAAAGTTGACAATGGGGAGTGAACAATGAGGAAGACTCTGATCGCAGCCCTTGGCGTCGCCGTCCTGTCCGGTGCGCCATTCACATTCGCCGCGGGCATGGACGACATGGTCGGCAAATGGAAGTGGACCGATTTCACCATCGACGTCAGCAAGTGCGCCGACAATCCGTCTGGCGCCGGTCTGTGCGCAAAGGTCACCGCCGGGCCCAAGAATGTCGGAATGGAGATGATCCGCTCCAAGCTGGAAGCGCAGGGCGATGCGTTCGTAGGCAAAATCGCCCATCCGCTGAACGGCGAAATCTACAATACCAAGCTGAAGCTGACCAACGCCGACACCTGGACAATGGATGGCTGCACCGACGCCAACGTCTGCGCCAAGGGCGATTTCGCGCGCATAAAGTAGGCCGCCTCAGACCCAATACCGGCGGCCCCAGTCGATGCGCCAGACTGCGGGCCGTCAGGCGGCGCGCGGGCGCCCGAGCCGGTGCAGCACAAGGCCGGGCACGAGGCCAGCCAGGCCGACCTGCCAGAACGGCGCCAGCCAGAACTGAAATTTGCTGGAGTCGCCGAAATTGATTGAAGGCGGCACATCGAGCAGGCTGCCGGCAAGCTGGCAGGCCAGGAAGAACAGGCCGATGGCGATGGCGATGGTGCCCGCCAACCGGACCTGACCGCGTGCGCCGCCTGTCGAGAACGTCACCAGAAAAAGCAGCAGCCCCCCGATGGCGATTGCCGCCGCGCCTATCCACATGACCGGCTTCATGAACGGCATCATCTGAACCATGATGCCAATGAGTGCGTCTTTCATTGTTTCCCCCTATTTTCGCGAGCCCGCCTCTCTTTGCCGCATGTGACGGCGTGGGCAGGCCGATCACTGCATCCTAATATTAGAATTTGCGAATGCAAGAGGGCGTGAGCCCTGAATTCACCGGCCATCATCGCTTCATTCCCAAAATCTGTGGCAGGAAGCCATGCCCCTTGGCCTCGACGAAATCCCAGAGGGCCTGCGCGGCCGGGCTTGGTGTCCGGTCAGCCCGTCGCACGATGCGCCACTCCCGGACGATTGGCAGTCCGGCCACGTCCAAAATGACGAGCCTCCCGCTATCGACTTCCGCGGCCACCGTATGGGCCGAGATGAGCGCAAGGCCGAGGCCCGCCAGGACCGCCTGCTTGACTGTCTCGTTGGAGCCGATCTCGAACTGCACGGGCGGGATTTTGACGTCGTGCCCCGCAAAATACGCTCTAAACAGCGCCCGCGTGCCCGACCCTTCTTCGCGCACCAACAGGCTCTCAGCGGCGAGCCGCGCGGTCGAAATGCGGCGCTTACCGGCCAGCGGATGATCGGGCGGAGCGATGATGACGTGGGGGTGCGGACCGAACGCAGCTTCGTGCACCTCCAAATCAGCCGGCGGACGGCCCATCACCACCAGGTCGATCTCGAAGGAGGCCAGCGCCTGGATGGTTTCGGTCCGGTTGCCAACCGACAACCTGAGATCGATCTGCGGATGATCCAACATGAAGGCGCGGATGATCCGGGGTGCGAAGTATTTGGCCGTCGACACCACGCCGACGCTAACTTTGCCGCCGGTCAAGCCTTTGATTGCCTTCAGCCCGTCTTCGCAATCGGCGATCAAGGTGGCGACCCGCAGGGCCGCGTCCAGGACCAAGCGGCCAGCTTCCGTCAGTTTCAATCCGGAACGTGTACGCTCGAACAGCGCGAGGCCGTTGGCCTCCTCGGCCAGCTTCAGTTGGAGCGTGACGGCGGGGGCGGTGACGCCAAGCGCATCAGCGGCGGCGGCAATGCGGCCGGTGCGCGCGATTGCGGCAACGGCGCGGAGCTGGCGGAGGGTGAGCAATGACATAGGATCAGTTTTTCTAAACAAAGTGCAAAGCTAACTCAAATTTACTGAATAGGCCGGTGAGCGCAAGGTGAAAGTCAACGGGCAGGCGCCAGCAATAGGCTTCACCCAGGGAGGACGACCGCAATGCCGCAGTCAATGTCCAGGACGTCCACGTCGATCGAGCCCGGCACGACACTTGCGCGCCGGCTCGATGCCTGGGTTGCGCAAGATGGCGGTGCCATTCACCGCTCTGACGTAGCTGCCACAATTGCGGCGCTCGGTCATGCCGGGAAGATTTTGGCCAATGTGATTGCGGCCGGAGATGCCGCAAGCGCTTCGGCGGCGGTGGCTGCCGGGGCTGGAAGTGGCGACAGCCAGAAGCAACTCGACGTCGAGGCCGACGCAATCGTGATGGCTGCGCTGCAAGAGGCCCCGGTGGCCCTGGTCGCATCCGAGGAAGGCGAGCACCCGGTCGCCGTCCGTCCGGGTGCGCCGCTGCCGGTGGCGGTTGATCCCCTCGATGGCTCGTCCAACATTGATACCAACGCGCCCATCGGCACGATCTTCAGCATCATGCTTGCCAGGCTAAGTCCAGCGTCCCCCGAGAGTGGGTTCATCGCGCCGATCTCAACCCATCTCGCGGCAGGTTACATCATCTATGGTCCTCGTTGCGCGCTGGTGGTGACACTGGGCGAACGCACCGAGATGTACGGGCTTGATCCCGTGAGCCGCTCGTTCAAACTCGCCGTTGCCGATGTCGAAATCCCGCGCTCCTCCAAGGAATTCGCCATCAATATGTCGAACAACCGGCACTGGCGGCCGGAGGTGCGGGCCTATGTCGAGGACTGCCTGGAGGGGGCCGAGGGGCCGATGGGCAAGGACTTCAACATGCGCTGGCTGGCCTCGGCGGTGGGCGAGGCGCACCGCATCCTGATGCGCGGCGGTATCTATCTGTATCCCGCCGATGATCGCAAGGGTTACACCAAGGGACGGCTGCGCCTGCTTTACGAAGGCGCGCCGCTGGGCATGGTGATCGAGGCTGCTGGTGGCCGGGCCACCGATGGTGAGACGGCCATAGCCGCGCTGTCACCAACCGGCATTCATCAGCGAACCCCCTTGGTGTTCGGGTCGGCCGACGATGTCGCGCGGTTCACCCGCTACACCCAGGATCGTCACGCCGTGCCCGAGCGGGCACCGCTTTTCAAGAACCGCGGACTGTTCCGCAACTGAACGCAGACGATTGAGTAACGGCCATGTCCAAGCCTCATCCCATTATTTCCGTAACTTGATCATCTGGGGCCGGAACAACTTCGGTTAAACGCACGTTCGAGCAGATCTTCCGGCGCGAGAACATCGCAGCGGCCTATATCGAGGGCGACGCATTCCATGCGTATGACCGCGCCGAAATGCGCCGTGTGACCGCCGAGGCCAGCAAGGCCGGCAACAGCAATTTCTGTCATTTTGCCCCGGAAGCCAACCTTCTGCCCGACCTTGAGGCGACCTTTGCCGAATATGCCCAGACCGGCGGCGGCAAGACCCGGGTTTACGTACACGATGCCGAAGAGGCTGCCGCGCTCGGCGCGGCGTCCGGCACATTCACCGATTGGAGACAAATCGAAGAGGGGACGGACCTTCTCTTCTATGAAGGCCTGCACGGCGCCATCATTACCGACAATGTGAATGTCTCGCGACACGCCGATCCGTTCGTAGCCCGCTGGATCCCGACGCCGGATGAATCGATGGTCGTCATCCGCTTCCGCACCCCGCGCAGCGTCGACTTCCCCTACCTCATCTCAATGATCAGCGGCAGCTTCATGTCGCGCGCCAATTCCATCGTGATCCCCGGCGGCAAGCTCGACATCGCCATGCAGCTGATTTTGACACCGTGGATTTTGCGCCTCGTCGAACGTAAGCGGCGCGCAGGCTAAGCAGGACCATCCCATCACCAACAAGTCCCAAAACACCGGGCCAAACATGCGCGATATGGCCAACGCGATCCGCTTCCTCGCCATCAATGCGGTGGAAAAGGCCAATTCCGGCCATCCTGGAATGCCGATGGGCATGGCCGATGTCGCGACCGTACTGTTCACCGAATTCCTTAATGTCGATCCAGCGGACTACAAATGGCCGGACCGCGACCGCTTCGTGCTGTCGGCCGGGCACGGATCGATGCTGCTTTACGCGCTCAACCACCTGCTCGGCTATCCGGACATGCCCATCGAGCAGCTCCAGCAATTCCGCCAACTCGGCGCACGGACCGCTGGCCATCCGGAATACGGGCACGCTGAGGGGATCGAGACAACGACCGGACCGCTCGGCCAAGGCCTGGCTACTGCCGTCGGCATGGCGCTGGCCGAACGGATGCTCAACGCCCGCTTCGGCGATGCCTTGGTCGATCACTACACCTACGTCATCGCCGGCGATGGCTGCCTGATGGAGGGTATCAGCCACGAGGCCATCGACTTGGCAGGCCACCTGAACCTCAACCGGCTGATCGTGCTTTTTGACGACAACCACATTTCCATCGACGGCCCACATCGTTATCGACATCGATGGATCAGATGAAGCGGTTCATTGCTGCCGGTTGGTCGGCTGCGCGTATCGACGGCCACAACGTCAAGGAAATCAGCGCGGCCATCGCCGCTGCCAAGGCCTCCGACCGGCCAAGCCTGATTGCGTGCCGCACCACGATTGGCTTTGGCTCACCGAAAAAGCAGGGAACGGAAGGCGCGCACGGATCGCCTCTTGGTCCGGACGAAGTGGCCGCGACGCGCAAATTTCTGGGCTGGACTGCCGAACCGTTCGTCATACCCGAGCCTATTCTGTCTGCTTGGCGCGCGGTTCCGGGGCGCGCCCAAGCCAAAGCGGCGGCTTGGCGGGCGCGACTGGCGGCTTCGCCAAATCGAGCTGCGTTCGAAGTAGCCATCACCGGCGATTTGCCGCCTGAGGTCAACGTAAAGCTGGCAGCCATTCGCGCTGAACTCGTCGCTGCCGCGCCGTCGCTCGCCAGCCGCAAGGCCTCCGAAATGGCGCTCGGCGTCATCAATGCGGCCACGGATATGACTATCGGCGGTTCCGCCGATCTGACCCATTCCAACTTCACCATCACCAAGGGGCAAGGCCGAATTGCCCCCAGCGACTACGCTGGCCGCTATATCCACTTCGGCGTCCGAGAGCACGGCATGGCGGCGGCCATGAACGGCATCGCGCTGCACGGCGGCTTCGTGCCCTATGGCGGCACGTTCCTGGTGTTCTCGGACTTTGCGCGCGGCGGTATGCGGCTATCGGCACTGATGGGGCAGCGGGTCGTCTATGTGATGACCCATGATTCCATCGGCCTTGGCGAGGATGGCCCGACGCACCAGCCCGTCGAGCACCTGGCCATGCTGCGCGCGACCCCCAATCTGCTGGTGATGCGCCCGGCCGATGCCGTGGAAACGGCGGAATGCTGGGA
>Ga0075024_100000873_pt1 | contig 11665 bp, 7 predicted proteins | sample Str013_2_FD_71389 | JGI IMG/M metagenome (GOLD analysis project Ga0075024, IMG submission 71389) | Freshwater sediment microbial communities in response to fracking from Pennsylvania, USA - Straight Creek_MetaG_SC_2013 | ecosystem: Environmental > Aquatic > Freshwater > Creek > Sediment... | reverse complement strand
CCATGAATTCTTCCACCACAATCTCCGCACCACTAGTCCCGAAGCCGCCTTCGAACATGAAATCGATGGCCTGGTCGCTTTCGGGTTTCGTGGTGGCGATGATCACGCCCTTGCCCGCCGCCAGCCCGTCCGCCTTGACCACGATCGGCAGGCGCTGAGTGGCGAGGTAGGCCTTGGCCGCGGCGGCGTCCGTGAAGCGGCCATAGGCGGCGGTGGGAATCCCCGCGTCCCGGCACAAATCCTTGGTGAATCCCTTTGAGCCTTCGAGTTGCGCTGCCGCCCGGGACGGGCCGAACACCTTGATCCCGGCTGCCCTAAGCGTATCGGCGAGCCCGGCCACCAGCGGCGCCTCCGGGCCGATCACTACGAAGTCGATCTGCTTGCTGCGGCACAGCGTCAGCACCGCGGCGTGGTCGGCGGCATCGAGCGGCAGGCATTCGGCGAGTTCGGCGATTCCCGCATTTCCGGGGGCGCAATAGAGCCGCGTCAGCAGCGGACTTGCCGCAAGCGCCCAGCCGAGCGCGTGCTCGCGTCCACCTGCGCCGATGAGCAGTACGTTCATGGGGGCCGTCCGCTGTTGATTGGGCCTCTTACCTATGGCCGTCGGCCGCCGCGCGCAAGCCGCCGTCCCCACCCGGGGAGCGAAAGGCCACAGCAGAGCCGGCAGAAGTGGAACTGACACCACACACTGCAAGCACAATGGGCGCCAGCGCCGCGCAGGCCTCTTGCGTGAAGCCATTGACGGGCGAGGCTGATTAACCTTAATTGACGGCTTACCAATTTGCCGATGGAGTGCCAATCCATGTCCCGCCGGACCATCGTCCAGAGTCTTGTTATAGCCAACACTGTCGCAGTCCTTGCCGTAACCTCCGCCTGGGCTCAATCAGCGCCCTGTCCCGGCAATCCGGATGCGCTCGGCGTCGCACGCACCGTCGAGATCGACACGACCGGGGGACCGGGGTTCGGCTTCGAGCACTTCAGGTCGCACGATTTTCTTCGCCCGGGCGAGATCGTGCTGACGTTCGACGATGGCCCCTGGCCCAAGAATACGCCGGAGGTGCTCGCGGCGCTGGATTTGCATTGTACCAAAGCGACGTTCTTTCCGATCGGCAAGCATGCCACCTGGTATCCTGAAATCCTCCGTGAGGTCGCCAAGCGTGGCCATACCATCGGCAGCCACACCTGGAGCCACCTCGATCTGACGAAATTGACGGTCGAGCAGGCCAAGACCGAATTCGAGATGGGCGTCAGCGCCGTGCATCGTGCGGTCGGCGACAAAGCGGCCTCCTTCTTCAGATTTCCGGCGCTCAGGCATCCTCCCGAGCTGGTGAAATATGTCGGTGAACGCAACGTCGGCATCTTCTCCACCGACGTTGACAGCTTCGACTTCAAGCTGCGCAGATCCGACAAACTGGTGCCGTCCGTGCTGGAGCGCCTGCAGAAGAAGGGCGGCGGCAAAGGCATATTGCTGCTGCATGATTTCCAGGCGGGCACCGCGAAGGCCATCCCTGAATTACTGCAGGAGCTGAAGAAAGCCGGATACAAGGTCGTGCACATGAAGTCGAAGCAGCCGGTGACAGCGCTGCCCGAGTACGATGCCATGGTCGCTGCGCAGCAAAAGGGCCCAGCCACCGCAACGGATCGACCGACGGCAAGTGTCGTGCGCACGATCGAAACGTCGCCCAGATGATGGTCATGAACACCCGTCTGCCGGATTGCTGACCGGGTTCGGCTGGCGCGGGCCGTGCGGCGCATTGGCCCCTGGTCCAGGCGCTGGTCCGCCCTGCGCCCATACCGGCAAAACCTTGGAAATCCGGCGTTTGCCGCCTCGGAGCGGGCGCTTTCCGTGTCATAATGCGCGGTCCGCAACGAACCCGGTATGATTCCTTGGCCGAGCCTGTCCTCACCCCCCGCGCCGGCGCCAATGTCGCCGAATTCTCGGTGTCCGAGCTGGCCGGCGCCATCAAGCGCGCGCTGGAGGGCAACTTCAGCCATGTCCGCCTCAAGGGCGAGATTTCGGGCTACCGCGGCCCGCATGCCTCGGGCCACGCCTATTTCGCGCTGAAGGACGACAAGGCCAAGATCGAGGCGGTGATCTGGAAGGGCACGTTCGGGCGGCTCCGCTTCAAGCCGGAGGAAGGCGTCGAGGTGATCGCCACCGGGCGCATCACCACCTACCCCGGATCCTCCAAGTACCAGATCGTGATCGAGCAGATCGAGCCGGCTGGCGTCGGCGCGCTGATGGCGCTGCTGGAGGAGCGCAAGCGCAAGCTCGGCTCGGAAGGGCTGTTCGCCGAGGAGCGCAAGCAGCCGATCCCGCACCTGCCACGCGTGATCGGCATCGTCACCTCGCCGACCGGCGCCGTCATCCGCGACATGCTGCATGGCTTTAACGAGCGGTTCCCCGCGCATGTATTGCTATGGCCGGTGCGCGTGCAGGGTGAGACCTGCGCCGCCGAGGTCGCGCGGGCCATCCGGGGCTTCAATGCACTAGCCGCCGGCGGAGCGATTCCGAGGCCCGACGTGCTGATCGTGGCGCGCGGCGGCGGCAGCCTCGAGGACTTGTGGGGGTTCAACGAGGAGATCGTGGTCCGTGCCGCTGCGGAAAGCCAGATCCCGCTGATTGCGGCGGTCGGCCACGAGACCGATTGGACGCTGATCGACCTCGCCGCAGACGCCCGCGCGCCGACGCCGACCAAGGCCGCGGAATGGGCGGTGCCGAAATACAGCGATCTGATGCAGGAGAAGGCCAAGCTCGGTGACCGGCTGCGGATTGCCGCGCGGCGGCTGCTGGAGGCGCAGCGGACGCACCTGAGGGCGGCGCGGCTGCCGCGGCTCTTAGACCTGATCGCGTTGCCGCGGCAGCGATTCGATGCCGCGGGGGACAAGCTCGCCCGCTGCTTTCGCGAGGGGCTGAACCGCTGCCACACGAGCCTCGCACGGATCGCCGCCGGCGCGCGCCTCGAACGGGCCCTGCTCGCCAATACCCGCGCTCATATGATGCGGCATGCGCGGCTCTCGGGACGTCTGGTGCCGCGGCTGCTGGAAGCCCGTGTCGGTCGCGCCCGCGAGAGGCTCGAACAGCTGGGCGGCCGCTCGGCGCAAGCCCTGATGCGGTCAGCGGGCCGTCAGCGCACGCGGTTCGAGCGCGTCGCTGGCCGGCTGCGTCCGTTGCCGATCCGCCAGCGCATCGAGCGCGCCCAGGAGCGCTTGCTGGTGCTGGCCGCGCAGGCCGGCCAGGCCTACCGGAATGATCTGAGACACCGTCGCCGCCGGTTGCAGGGCCACGCGCAACTGCTCGTCTCGCTCAGCTACCAGAGGGTGCTGGAACGGGGCTTTGCGCTGGTCCGCGACGCAGCTTCCGGAGCTGCCGTCCGTCAGGCCGCGACGATAGTGCCAGGACAGACCTTGCGGATCGAGCTGGCCGATGGCACTGCCGACGCACAGGCGCTCTCGGCCGGGCAACCCAAGCGCAGCGCCCCATCCATCCGTTCTCCCGCCGACAAAATTACCCCGGCGCGGCCCGCCAAGACCACCGACCGCGGCGGCCAGGGGTCGCTGTTTTGACGCGGCGTCCGGCACGTATTGCGGCCGCGCGGTCATGGACTTTCGCCGGCACGCCACCTATACAACGAGTCATTCCAGCCGCAGTCCGGCGCACATCCAGACCTTGCACATGAACCGTTTCGATAAATTTTTCGGCCTCAAGGGCGAAGCGCGGATCAAGTACCTCGATGGCGAGTTCCAGGTGCTGAGCCCGGGCGAGTTCGTGCGCTGTGCGGTCACCGGCGAGCACATCGCGCTCGCCGACCTGCGCTATTGGAGCGTGGAACTGCAGGAGGCGTATGCGACCGCTACTGCCTCGCTCGAACGCTACCGCCGCGTCAAGAAGGTTTGAGCGTCAGTCGGACTGGATCGGCAGCGCGAACGGTTATTGCCGACGGGCGGCATCCAGCTTTTCGCGCATGAGAGTCGTGAGCCGCTGCGCGTCTTCATCCCGCATCCATACCCGAAGCGGCAGCGTGCGCGTGCGCTGCTGCAAGGCGAGCAACGGACCTGTCTCGGCCCCCTCCAGCCGCGCATAATCCTTTTCGGTGGTGATCAACTCGGCATGGTGCCGGGCCGCCAGGCCGAGCAGCCGGTTGGCGTCCGCCTCGGTGAAGGGGTGATGGTCTGGGAACGCGATCCGATCACGCACGTCCGCGCCGAGCGCCGCGAGGGTTGCAAAGAACTTGCGGGGCTCACCGATGCCGGCGAAGGCAACCACGGCACGCCCCCCGAACAGGGCCTTGGCGCCGTCGCTGGTGCCGGTCTGCATGGGCAGGACCGGCGCACTGCAGGTTGCGAGCCAGGGCCAGTCGAGGCCGGGCCCCTCGTCGGTTTCCGCCCGGTTGAGCACCACGAGATCAAGCAAGGGGAGCTGGAACGACAACGGCGCGCGGAGGGGGCCGGCGGGGATCGTGCGGCCATTGCCAATGCCGCGCTTGCCATCGACCACGGCGATGACGAGGTCCTTGTGGAGGGCGGGGTTCTGCAGCCCGTCATCCATGACGATCACCGTCGCATCGCGCAGCTCAGCCGCGTGCCGCTCGATCGCCCGCGCTCCCTGGGCGCGGTCCCGCGCGACGAATGTCGGCGCATGCCGCGCGAGCAGCAGCGGCTCATCGCCGACATCGCCGGCCCGATCGCCGGCCGTCACCAGATGCGGTCCGGCGAGGCGTCCGCCATAGCCGCGCGACAGCACCGCCGGATGTTCGCCCAGCTGCCTGAGCACACCGATCAGATACATTGCGAACGGCGTCTTGCCGGCGCCACCGGCGGTCAGATTGCCGATGCAGATGACCGGCAGCGAGGATCGATAGCCGGCCCCGTTGCGAAAACGATGGATGGCAGCACGGCCGTACGCCCAGGCCGCCGGCGCCAGCAGAGTTGAGAGGAAGCCGGCGGGCCGATACCACCACCCTGGCTCGTCAAGACGCACGCTGCAGCTCGTTCGCTTTCGCCTCGCTCAGCGGCAGGAACACGAGCAACTCGGTGACGGTCCGCTCGAGCGCGCCTGACAATTCGCCGATCGCTTTGCTCGCCCGCTCGCACTGCTGCCGGCGACGCACGGGGTCGGTCAGCAGCCCAAGCGCGGCTTCGGTGAGCTCGCCAGCCGAGCGCACCTCGACGGCGCCTTGCGCGCGCGCCAGTGCATCATAGGCCTCGCGGAAATTCTGCCGGTGGATGCCCGACACCACCGCCGAGCCATGTCGCACTGCCTCGATCGGGTTGTGCCCGCCGCGCCCGATCAGCGACTTGCCGATGAACGAGACGGGGGCCAGCGCGAACAGCGTGCCGAGCTCGCCCATGGTATCGGCGAGGTAGATGTCGGTGCCCGCATGCGGCAGCTCATTCTGCGATCGCTGGCTAACGGCGAGACCGAGCTTGCTCAGCTGCTGGGCGATGGTGCGGCCACGCTCGGGATGGCGCGGTGCGATGATAGTCAACAAACCCGGCAGGGCGGTCCGCAAACGCGTATGCACCTCGGCGAGCAGGGTCTCCTCGCCCTCGTGGGTGCTGGCCGCCAGCCATAGTGCGCGAGTGGCGGTCGAGGATCGCAGCTCCTGCAGCACCGCCTCGTTGATCGGCGGTGGCGGCACGTCGATCTTGAGGTTGCCGACGGATATGGCTTTGCGTGCGCCGAGCTCGCTGAACTGCGCCGCCATGCGGCGGTCCTGGGCGAGGATCAGATCGAAGCGTCCGAACAGCGGCCCGGCCACACTCGGGCGGGCGCGCCAGCGGCGGAACGATCGCTTCGACATGCGCGCATTGACGAGCGTGAGGGGAACACGGCGGGCGGCGCATTCGAGGATCAGGTTGGGCCAGATTTCCGATTCCATGAACACGGCGAGATCGGGCCGCCAATGGTCGAGGAAATTGCCGACAAACTGCGGTGAATCGAGCGGTATGAACTGGTGGATCGCGCCATGCGGCAGGCGCTGCGCGGCAAGCGCGGCGGAGGTGAGGGTACCGGTGGTCAGCAGCAGGCGCGCGCCCGGCCGGGCCGCCGCCAACCGGTTCATCACCGGCAGCATGGTGGCGGTTTCGCCGAGGCTGGCGGCGTGGAACCACAAGAGCGTGCCGGCAGGCCGCGGCACGCTGGCTTGCCCAAAACGCTCGGATCGGCGGTTGGGATCCTCTTTTCCCTGGAGCGCGCGGATCCTCAGAATCATCGGCGCTGCCGGAAGCAACAGACGGGTCGCCGCCGTATAGCATTTGAGCGCGAGGCCGGGATTGAGCGGTGCGGGCCGCCGGCTGGCCTCGGCGGTTGGCTCAGGGATCGTGTTGCCGTTCAGCAGGCTGGGAGCAATGGTACGGTTCCGCAGAGCCGGCGGTGTGGAGCGTGCGGGATTGGCGTCGGCGAGTGTGTAGGCGCGCAGCGTGGCGGCGTTCAGCTGGTCCTCAACCTGTTGCCGAAGTCGCTCCTGCTCGGCCTCGCTGGCGTCCCGCGGCACGAAAACCGGCTCGCCGAGCGTGATGCCGAGCCTGGAAAACGGCAGATTGACCGTGAACCGGCTCCACGTATCGAACGAATGATAACGGCTGGTCGCAATCGCCGCCGCCACGATCGGCCGCCCGGTGAGACGCGCCAGTGTAATGATGCCCGAGCCAGCGTTGCGGGCCGGGCCCGGCGGCACGTCCGCCGTCATCGCAACGGTGCAACCTTCGCCGATCGCGCGTACGGCGCTGCGCAGCGCCTGTGCACCGCCGCGATCGCGCCGCCGCTCCCCCGCGCCTGCGCCGCGGATCAGGTCCATGTCGAAGCGCTGCAGGGCCTGGCCGAGAATTTCGGCGTCGCCATGCCGGGCCACCATGATCCGGACCGGAATGTTGTCCGGTCTGATCTTGGGCAGCATCATGAACTGCCCGTGCCACATGGCGAAGATGAACGGATGCAGCTCTCTGAGGCGTGTCTCGATATCGGGCGGATCGCGGACGACCCGGGAGGTAGCGTGCACCAGGCGAATATAGGCGGCCAGCAGGCCTCCGGAGGCTCGGTGCAGGAACTGCGGCTTATCGGAGGTGGTGTTGGCCATCGGTGCCCGTGCTACTCCGCCGCCGCGACGGTGCGGGACTGGCCGGATTGCGGCTCTCGCGCGTCAGTGGTGATCGGAGCCACCGAAGCGGCAGCCCCGAAGCCCTCCAGTTGGGTCTTGGCCAGCCGCGCATAGAGCCCGCCGTTGGCAACCAGCTCGTCGTGCCGGCCCGTTTCCACGATATGGCCCTTGTCGAGCACGCAGATGAGGTCGGCTTTCTTCACGGTCGAGAGCCGGTGCGCGATCATCAGCACGGTGCGGTGCCGGACCAGCGATTCGAGCGCACGCTGCACCTTGGCTTCCGCCTCGCTGTCGAGCGAGCTGGTGGGCTCGTCGAGCAGCAGGATCGGGGCGTTGCGCAGGAACGCGCGGGCGATCGCGATCCGCTGGCGCTCACCCCCCGATAGCGCGCCGCCCGCCTCCCCGACACGCGTTTCATAGCCGGCCGGGCTCGCCATGATGAAGTCGTGCGCGGCGGCATCGGTCGCCGCGTTGATGATTTCGGCTTCGCTCGCCTGGTCGGCGCCATAGGCGATGTTGGCCTTGAGCGTATCGTCGAACAGCACCGGCTCCTGCGTCACCAGCGCCAGATGACGGCGGAGAGAGGAGATCTGCACCTTGCCGATGTCCTGGCCATCGATCAGCACCCGACCCTTGACCGGATCAAAAAAGCGCAGCGTGAGATTGAGGATGGTGCTCTTGCCGGCGCCCGACGGCCCGACCAGCGCAACCGTCTTGCCGGCGGGAACCCGCAGACTGAAATCCTTGAGCACGGGCGTGCCGTCGTCATAGGCGAAGGTGACATCCTCGAACACGATCTCGCCCTTGCCGATTTCGAGCGGCAGGGCGTTGGCCGCCTCCACGATCAGGTTCCTGCGGTCGATGATACCGAACACGCGGCTGGCGCCCAGCACCCCCTCCTGGATCGAGGTGCCCATGGTGGCGAGTGCCTTCAGCGGCTGGTAGATCAGCATTGCCGAGGCCATGAAGCCTGAAAAGTCGCCGAGCGTCAGCCGCCCCGAGACGCCGCGCGTGCCGGCGAAATAGACGGCGAGCGCGAAGCCGAGCCCGGTCAGGAGCTCGACCGCGGGGCTCGACAAGGCGCGCGCGCGGGCGCCGCGCATGGTGAACTCGAGCCCGCGGCGGATGGTCTCGCGCGCCCGCTCGATCTCGCGTCCTTCCTGCCCGTAGGCGCGGACGATCCGCATGGCGCGCAGGGTCTGGGTGATGAGGCTGGCCAGATCCCCGGTCTCCTGCATCGATTTGACCGTGGACGTGTGCATCTTGCGGCGCTGCCGGTTCATCAGCAGCACGCCGAGCGGCATCAGCACCAGGATGAGGCTCGCCAGCCGCCAGTCGAGCCAGAACATGACCCCGGCCAGCACGATCACCTTGAGCAGGTTCTGGCCGAGCGCGACGATGGTGCGGCTGGCCATCGCCCGCACCAGCCCCGCGTCATTGAGGAAGCCCGACAGCAGGCGTCCCGAATGCACGTCGTCGAGCCAGGCGAGATCGGTGCTCGCCAGCCGCTCGAACATCTGCACGCGCAGGTCGGCGACGAACTTGTTGCCGAGATAGCTGACGGCGACGTTGGCGACATACTCCGCCAGGGTTTTCATCAGCGTGACCAGTACGATGCCGAGCGTGATGGTTGTGATCAGGGTCCGATCGCGGCCGAGGAAGATGTCGTCGGTGGTGCGGCGGATCACCGCCGGCACCGCCCCGGTGGTCAGCGCCGAGAACACCATGGCGACGAACGCGATCAGCAGCAGCCGGTAGCGCGGACGCAGATGCTCGCGCCAGATCCGTTCCGTCACCTGCCAGGTCGTATAATGCGCTTGCAGCGCATCATCGGAGCGAGTGACGGAGCGGCTGTCGCTGAAGATGCGGTCTGTCGCGCCCGCTGTGGATGGGGTGGGCGCACGCTCCCCCCGGTCCGCGGGCGCTCGGTTGAGCGCGTCCTGCATTGCGAGCCTTCTATCAGGTGAATTGCAGCAGCGCCACTCCTCCCCGAAAGAGGCTCGTGGATAGTCCAGGGAACGCCGCTTCGAGCCGCGGTTATCGGCCTGCCATAGGACAATAGCGCGGGGCTGTCCATGCGTCCCCAGTCGGCAGGCCCGTGTGGGCGGTCGGGCGCGGCGGGACCCGTTCCGGCACTGCGGTAACACTTGATTGAGGCTATCCGTTAAGCCGATCCGAAGCATTCGCTGTTACAATCGTCAGCGAACGGTTTGCGACGAGACGAACCGGCCAGGGACTGGGCGTCGAGCCCCGGTCCATTCGCGAGCACCGCGGATGGACCGGGGCATCCGATGGCCTACCCGGACGCGGCGTTCAAAATCCCGCCAGCGAGCTGGCCGCCATGTCCGCGCACAGGCCGAGAAAAATCGCGGCGCCGACGTCCCGGTTGGAGCGGAAGCGGCGCAGGCAGTTGGCCGGATTGGCGATGTCGAGCGTCGTCACCTGCCAGGTCAGCTGCAGGGCGACCAGCGCCAGCGTGGTGAAAAAGATCAGATGCGCGCCGGCCATGAAGCCGGCAACCGCAATCAGCACCCAGGCCGCCGCATAGAACCCCGCCACCCAGCTTGCCGTGTCCTCGCCGAAATGCAGGGCCGTCGACTTGAGGCCGAGCAAGGCATCGTCCTCCTTGTCCTGATGCGCATAAATGGTGTCGTAGCCGATCGTCCAGCAGATACAGCCGGCATAGAGGATGAGCGCGGTCGGGGCGAGTGTGCCTTTGACGGCAGCCCAGCCGAGCAGCGCGCCCCATTTGAAGGTCAGGCCGAGCACCAGCTGCGGCCAGTTGGTGTAGCGCTTCATGAACGGATAGATCGCGATCAGGCCGAGCGATCCGAACCCGAGCAGGACCGTGAACAGATTGAACTGCAGCAGCACGACGAGGCCGACCGCCAGCAACGCGGCCATGAAGCCCTGCGCCTCGGCCAGCGTCACGCGGCCCGATGGGAGCGGTCGGTTGCGGGTGCGTTCGACCTGGGCGTCGAAGTCCCGGTCGATGATGTCGTTATAGGTGCAGCCGGCGCCACGCATGACGACGGAGCCGATGACGAACAATGCGATAAACCACAGGTTCGGGTAAGGCCGCCCGCGGCTGAGCTCGACGAGCGCCAGCGACCACAGGCACGGCCACAGCAACAGCCAAGTGCCGATCGGCCGGTCGATGCGGGCCAACTGCAGATAAGGGCGCCAGCGCGGCGGCGCCCACCGATCCACCCAGTTGCCGGCGGCCGCGTCGGCGACCGTGGCTGGGGCGCCGGCGTGAATCTGACGGGGCAAGGTGTGGGGCTCGTCGGTCATGCGGGCATGCGAATAGCCGAGGCGCTGGCGTTGTCAATGGGTCGAGGATGGACGCGGCCACGGCGCGCGCCTAACATTCTGTCGCAGCGTATCGGGCCGCAGGGGCAAACCATGATCCAACCAGTGAAATGGCTCGCGCAATTCGCGCTGGTCCTGATGGCAGGCATGCCAGTCAGAGCCGAGGACCTGATGACGACAAAGCAGGTCTTCGAAATGGCCGTGTTCGAGACCCAATCCGGTCGCAAGCTGAAAAACGTCAAAGTCGGCTGGGAAAGCTATGGGACGCTCAACGCCGACAAGTCCAATGCGATCCTGATCTGCCACTTCTTCTCGGGCAGCTCGCATGCCGCCGGCAAATACAGCCCGCAGGAGGCGGCGCCCGGCTATTGGGATGCGATCATCGGACCGGGCAAGGCCATAGACACCGGCAAATATTTCGTCCTCTCCTCCGATACGCTGGTCAATCTCGGAGCCAACGATCCGGCTGTAATCACCACCGGCCCGGCCAGCACCGACCCCGATACCAACCGACCGTACGGCTTCGGCTTCCCGATCGTCACGATCCGCGATTTCGTCAACGTGCAGAAGCAGCTGGTGGAAAGCCTCGGCATCCGCAAGCTGGTGATGGTCGGCGGCCCTTCGATGGGCGCGTTGCAGACCTACGAATGGGCCGCCAGCTATCCCGAGCAGGTCGGCCGGATCATGCCCGTGATCGGTGCGGCCGAGACCGATGCGAACCTGATCGGCTGGCTCGACATCTGGGCCTCGCCGATCCGGCTCGATCCGAAATGGAATGGGGGCGACTACTATGGCCGCGAGGCCCCGCTCAAAGGCCTTGCCCAGGCCCTGAAGGTCGTAACGCTGCATGCCCAGCACTGGGACTGGGCCAACGCCACGTTCGGGCGGAAGTGGGCCAAGCCCGAGCTCGATCCCGCCAAGAGCTTCGATAACCGGTATCTGATCGAGCAGACGCTCGACAACGCCGCGGAGATGCGCGCCAGGACGGCGGATGCCAACCACTTCCTGTATCTGGTCAAGGCCAATCAGCTGTTCGTCGCGGGCGGCGGCCTGCTCGCCGACGGCCTCAAGCGGATCAAGGCACCGACCCTGCTCATCTCCAGCCCCAAGGATCTGCTGTTTCCGCCGGGCGCCATCAAGGCGACGCAGGACGGCCTCTCGGCAGGTGGCACCCCGGTGCAGACGGTGATGCTCGAAGGCAATCGCGGTCACTTGGATGGCGTGCTGTCGATGAAGCAGGCCGAGAAGCAGAT
>Ga0075024_100000872_pt1 | contig 11669 bp, 10 predicted proteins | sample Str013_2_FD_71389 | JGI IMG/M metagenome (GOLD analysis project Ga0075024, IMG submission 71389) | Freshwater sediment microbial communities in response to fracking from Pennsylvania, USA - Straight Creek_MetaG_SC_2013 | ecosystem: Environmental > Aquatic > Freshwater > Creek > Sediment... | reverse complement strand
CGGGACGAGCGTGCCGCGGATGTAGACGCTGACCATGTCGGCGGCGCTGAGCACGGCAATCGCCACGAAGGCGATCACGTAGCTGCGCGTCACGCCGAGGGCGATGGTGGCGACGCCGAAGATGGCGACAGCGATGAGCAGGACGCGACCGATGCGCGTCGTCACCGGCTTGACGGCGAGGACAGCAGCGATGAGCACGGCACCGATGCCTCCGGCGGCGCGCAGCCAGCCGAGGCCGACGGCGCCGACGTGCAGCCGCTCGTCGGCGATCGCCGGCAGCAACCCGACGGCGCCGCCAAACAGGACGGCGAACAAGTCGAGCGAGATCGCCGCGAGGAGGATCGGCGTCGAGCGGATGAAGCGCAGACCATCGAGCGCGGCACGCACGCCACCACGCTCGCCTTCGGTCGCCGGTTTCGTCGCCGGCGCGCTGATCGCATCGGCACGGATGCGGACCGACAGCGCTGCCAGCGCGGCGATGACAAACAGCGCCGCGGCAGCGTAGAAGGGCCATGAGACACCGCCGGCGTAGAGGAAGCCACCGAGGATCGGACCGATGATCAGCGCGCTCTGCCACGTGCCTGAGTAGACGGCCATCACCTTCGGCATCGTGCCCGGCGGGGCGACGTTGGCCGGCAGCGACCGGCTCGCCGGTGCGGCAAAGGCGCGGGCGACGCCGAAGGCGAAAGCGATGGCGAAGATCGGCCCGACTGCCGTCGGTGTGCTCGCCGCGTAGATGGCGAGTGCGAGTGCGCACGCCCCCTCGCCGAGGTAGGCGAGCGCGGCGACTTTGCGACGATCGAAACGATCGGCGACGTGCCCGGTGGCGAGCACGAGCAGCGCCGCCGGCGCGAACTCGGCCAGGCCGAGCAGGCCGAGGTCGAGCTTGCGATGACTGATGTCGTAGACCTCTTTGCCGAGCGCGGTCGCTTGGGCGAACGCGCCGATCGAGGCCAACGCCATCATCGCCAAGACGGAGATCACCGAGCGATCACGCAACGGTGAGGCTGTCGCTGGCGATGTTCCTGCGCCGCCGGACGAGTCCGGCGAGCTCACGGTGCCAACCGCTCGATCAGCCACTCGCTTGCGTCGATGCGACGGTAGCGGAGCCGATCGTGAGCGCGCGCCGGGCGGCCCTGCCAGAACTCGATCTCGGCCGGCAGCAAGCGATAACCACCCCAGCGCGCCGGTCGCGCGATGGGGCCCTCACCATGGGCGACTCGCACCGCCTCGATCATCGCCTCGAGCGCGGCGCGATCGGCGATGACCTGCGACTGCGGCGACGCGCTCGACGCGATCTGGCTGTCGAGCGGGCGACTGGCCCAGTACTCGTCCGAGTCGGTGTCGTCGAGCACGACGATCGCGCCCCTGACGCGGACCTGTCGGTGCAATTGCAACCAACCGATCGTCAGCGCCGCCAAGGGATTGGCGCGAAGCTGCGCCGCCTTCGACGAGGCGTAGTTGGAGAAGAATGAGAACCCGTGCTCGTCGGCACCGCGCAACAGCACGTAGCGGCCGTCGGGTTGACCGTCGGCGCCGCACGTCGACAAGACGGCGGCGTTCGGCTCAGTGACCTCGGCAGCGACGGCTTCTTCGTACCATCGCCACCACTGGACGATTGGATCGTTGTCGACGTCACCGATGTCGATGCCGGCCGTCTCGTACTCGGACCGGCGACGGGCGATGTCGTCGCGGTTCACGTCGCCCTGCGGACGACGGCGTTGGCGACGTGCAGACGCTCGGGTGGGCCGGCGACGACACGCTCCAACGGCTGGATCGTGCCGCTCATCGAACCGCACCGACGGCCGCGCCATCGATCGAACGCGCCCCGCGCATGTACGGCAGCAACACCTCGGGGATGGCGATCGAACCGTCGGGCTGGCGGTACGTCTCCCAGATGGCGGCGAGGACGCGCGGCGTCGCCAATGCCGAACCGTTCAACGTGTGGGCGATCTCGGTGCCTTTGGCGCCGCTTGGTCGGTAACGTAGGTTGCCGCGGCGACCTTGGTAGTCGCTGAACCAGCTCACCGACGAGACCTCCAACCAGCGATCGCAGCCAGGCGCGTAGACCTCGATGTCGAAGCTGCGATGGTGGCTCTGGCCCATGTCGCCGGTGCAGATCTCGATGATCCGGTAGGCGAGGCCGAGCGAGGCGATCGTTCGCTCTGCCCGATCGACGAGCTCGGTCAAGAGGGCCGGCCCCTGCGCCGCAGTCGAGTAGGCGAGGATCTCGACCTTGTCGAACTCGTGGACGCGCAGCAGGCCGCGCGTGTCCTTACCGGCCGAGCCCGCTTCGCGCCGGTAACACGGCGTGTAGGCCATGTAGCGCAGTGGAAGCACCGATTCGTCGACGATCTCGTCGCGCCCGATCGATGTCAATGGCACCTCGGCTGTCGGGATGCACCACAGGTCGTCGCGCTCGATCTCGTACGCGTCGTCGGCGAACTTCGGCAGCTGCCCGGTGGCCGTCAACGTCGCCGTCGTAACGAGCGACGGCGGGCGGATCTCTTCGAACGCATCGGCGTTGCGATCGAGCGCGAGCTGGCACAGCGCCCGGCTCATCGTGGCGCCCTGGCCACGCAGCATCGCGAACATCGAGCCCGAGATCTTCACGGCGCGCTCGGTGTCCAAGATGCCGAGCGCATCACCAACCTCCCAGTGGGGGACGCGCTGGTGCTCAGCCCAGCGCGCCGGCATCTGCACCGGGCCTTTGACGACGGGGTTGTCTTCTTCGCCGGCACCGTCAGGGGAATCAGGATGGGGGATGTTCGGGATGCGCAACAACAGGTCGCGCAGCTCGGCTTCGGCGGCGTCGGCGGCATTGGCGAGATCACCCTCTCGCCCGCCCAGCGCTCGGCTTTCAGCCTGCACCGCCTCGGCGTCCTCGACGCGGCCGTCACGGCGAAGCTGGCCGACCTGCTTCGACAGCTCGTTCACGGTGCGCCGGATCTCGTCGCGGTCGTTGGCGATCTTGCGCAACCGAGCATCGACAGCAGCCGCCTGGTCGAGCTGTTCGAGCACGTCAGTGTTGCCCCGGCGGGCCATTGCCGCCCGGACAGCTTCGGGCTCGGTTCGCAGCAGCTTGACGTCGATCACGAGGACGCAAGCTACTCGCCAACGCCGCCCGCTAGCGGGCTGGTTCTTCGGGCGCTGGGGTGGCGTCGAAGACCTCGGCCACCTGCTCGTAGGTCAGTGCGCCATCGGCGGCCGCCTGCGCTTCCGCTCGGGCGCGCGCTTCTTCGACGGCGCGGCGGCGGGCGGCGAAGCCGTAGTCGTCGGGGCTCGTGCGCATGAACCGGCGGAAGAACATCACGGTGACGATCGTCCACAAGAACGCCGAGCCGCCGACCTTCATGATCACGCCGGCGATCTGTTGGTCGTAGGTGACGCTGAGCCCAAACAAGCGCGGCGACGGGAAGTCGTACGCCTTGTAGACGGCGCCCTCGGCGAACGTCAGCCAGCCGGCGGGAACCGTCGGCACGACCGATTGGGCGAACAGGTAGATCAACGTCGCGCCGGCCGAGATGCGCACCTCGGGCAAGGGGCCGCACACCGCCATCCACATCAACAGCGCCGTCGTCACCAATGCCAAGTGCAGGCCATAGTGCAGCAAGCCGTTCGCTCGACCGGGTTCCACGGCTGCGTTCACGAGACCGGGGATGTGCGTGATCATCACGACGGCATTGAAGGCGACGCCGGCGACGACCGGCTTCGTCAACCAGCGCAACGCGCCGTAGGCGCGACCGTGGCCAACGATGGCGCGCGCCAACCACTCCGGTGTCGCCAGCAAGACCAGTGGTGGCATGAAGTAGCTGAGCACCATGTGCTGGAGCATGTGCGCGCTGTACAAGTAGTTCTCGCCGATGTCGTGCACCGGCCAGTCCGATGCGAACCACAACAGCACGATGGCGAGCACGAACCACGTCAGTTGTCGGCGAGAGACGGGCGCCTCCCCCGCCGGCACGGCACGCGGCCCAATCACGCGCACGGCGTAGGTGTAGCTAGCGACGAGGGCGAAGACGAGGACCCACACCTCGGGGTGAGCATGGAACGCCCACGGCTGTTGCGAGACGACGCGCGTCGCCAGGAGCACGTTGCTCACCGGTACCCGTTCACTCGACCTAGCACGATGCGAACGCTAGTCCCGCGAATGCGCCGACCGTCTAGCGGAAGCTCACGCCGACCGGAGCTGGTGGACACGCTGATGGGAGAGACCGAGTACTGCCGCTACGTCGCGCTCAGTCGCGCCGACGGCGATCAGCCGCTGCACTGCCGTGTGTGTCGCTGCGACCGCCGCGTTGGTGGCTGCTTCCGCCTCAGAGCGCGCTGCGCGAGCTGCTTCGACCTCGTTGACGCCGGCGACTGTCGCGACAACGTCGACCTCGTCGATCGGCAGGTCGAACCACGCTGCTGCCACTTCACGGGCGTAGCTCATCGCCTTGCGCATCGTCGGGCCCCACGTGTGAGATCCGTCCGCGTCGGGCACCTCGACATCCCATCCACCTTCCTCGGGACGAAGGACGACAGCGAACGTTCGGGTCATTTGTCAATCCACCCTTCTCCGAGGCACGGGGTCAGTTGGCGAACGATGCTGCGCAGCGTTCCCGGCTTGAGACTTCCGCTGTGCAACGGGACGACCGTCTGGCAAGCGCCACAACGCACGATGAGATGAGATCCAGTCTGCCGAAGTTCCACGCAGCCGAGCCGACGCAGCAGCGTCCTCAGCTGCCTCGCCGTCACGGAAGTAAGCCTAGCGCGCTAGGCGAAGCGTCGTCTAGGGTGCTCTGCGGTGCAACGAGGGTCAAGGACGGCAAGATGATCCGCGTGTGCCACTTGAGAATCGTGCCCCCGTCACTCACGACCGTAGGAAGTGACAATTCGGCTCGATGGCGACAGCCGTCGAAGTGCGAGAGAAGGATCCAGAAGGCGTGCTCGACGAAGCTCGGTCCGAAGTCGAGCGCGAGCTGAAGGTTGCCCGCGATCTCGGTCGTCGTTGCCGGTCCACGAGGATGCTGCGTTCGCGGCTGCGCCTCGATCCAAAGCCCTGTCTCCTCGTCGCCCGTACACGCCGCTATCCGATACCGGCCATCGGGACTTGCGATGAGCGGAAGATTCGACTCGTTCGTCACTCTCCAGCCGAGCGGCACGAGCAGGTCGCGCAGACCGCGAACGTGCTCAGCCCACGCCACGATGCCCGGATAGCTCGGCGGGTGATGCTCGTGACACGATGCGCGACAACATGCCGCTCGCCTTCGGAGCGTCGTGAGATCGTCGGGCGGGATACCAAGAACGTTCAGCTCTCGCGCAACGTCGTCGGGTGCGTGCACGACTCGCGTTGCGGTGACGCCGGCACCTGGCGCGAGCGTGTTGCCAAGATGCAGCGACCGTTGTTCGTGTACAGGAGCGAGCCCGTCGCCACCGTCTGCCTGGTTGTCCTCGCGCATGTCGAGTCCTTTCTCATTGGGTAGTTGGAAACACCGTCCCGATGAGCTAGAACACGAGTGCCAACTCGGTGCGTTCTGTCACAGCGGGACCGCCGTTCGGATGGGCCGAGCTGATTTCAGCTCGGCCCATCCGACATTTAGAACATCGCGGCATCCTCGTACTGCCGTTCGACTCGGCACGGCGTTGATCTCGGCGCTCGATGCCGTCGCTGCGGTAAGGCGCTGTGAGCGCAGCGCTTCGTCAGCGATACGCCGATCGGCAGGCCAAGAATGACGAGGGCGGGGTCGTCGAGGTCGGGCGTGTCGCCGAGCCCTGGCAACGTCAGCTGCGTCCACGCAAGGATGCGGGCGTCGCCGGACTCGGGCTCTACCTCGCCGATGACAAAGCCAAGTCGCAGCCCGCTACCGGGCGCGTGCCGACGGACTGTCCCGTCCTTCAGACGCCACGTGATGTGTCCAAGGCAATGGTGGCACAGACCCGACATCAGGTCATGGATCAGCTGGGGTACGCAGTAGCTCGCGGCGAGGGTCAGTCCCAGCTGCCGTGCGACGCGCTCGAAGTCCGCAACGTCGATCTCTTGTTTCGACTCGCCCTGCATCAGATACGCCCACAACGGCTGCAGCTCCCTGACCGTCTCGAGTCCGACGCCCCGGTCCCGACACGCCGAGATCCAGTCGATCAGATCGACCATGATCGCTGGGTATACCCCACCCCTGGAGCCGACACGCATTGCAGCGGGAATGAGGCCCTGTTCCTGCCAGAAGCTGACGGTCCGACGAGAGATCTTCCGGCCACGACCACGCAGCCGCTCGATCGCCTCGGTCGGAGTGACCGAGTCTTCGGTTCCTTGGATGTCCAGCAGTTTGTGAATGCTCAGCGCCATTGTCGCTCCCAGCTGCATGGTGATGGTACCTGAGCTAGATTACAACACGGTAGTTACACCTTTGTCAACTACGCCTCGGCGTCTGCTGCTTGGGCAACCGGTCGGTCAGGCCGACCACGCGTCGATCAGATCCCGATCCCGATCCCGATCCCGATCCCGATCCCGAATGCATGTGAACCGGCGAGACCATGCCGCCAGCCGATCGTGACATGGATGGCCGTTTAGGCCACCACACGATCCTTCGGGGGGCTACGCCGCTTCCGACCCGGCGGGGCGAGGCCTCCGGTCAGTGCACGAAGAACTTGAAGGTCGACAGCGCGGCGACGTAGACGGCGACGGCGAGGCAGAGGCCCGAGTAGAAGAGATACTTGAAGACCTTGTTGTCGAGCCGCAAGTGCATGAACTCGAACACAACGGTCAGGAACTTGATCACCATCAGGATCAGCAGCACCGGGATGAACAGCTTGCCGATGTGGAGGTAGGTCAGGATGACCTCGGCCGCCGTGAAGAGGGCCAGCACGAGAGCGATGCCCCAGTAGCGCTTGTCCGAGTGGGCGTGCTCGGCGTCGTGGCCGGCTTCGATGTGGGAATCGACATGTGCGCTCATCGATGCGTCCTCAGGCCGGGATCAGGTAGACGAGGGTGAAGATCACGATCCAGACGATGTCGACGAAGTGCCAGTAGAGCCCGACGAGCTCGATCACTTCGGCCTTGTCGCCGGGGATGCGGCCTCGCAACGTCATCGCCATCACCGACATCAGCATCACGATGCCGACCGAGACGTGCACACCGTGGAAGCCGGTAAGCGTGTAGAAGCTGGAGCCGAACAAGCTCGTCGTGAAGCCGAGGCCCTTGCGGTAGAAGGCGGTGAACTCGAACACCTGCCCGCCAACGAACGTCGCTCCTAGCATCGCCGTCGTCGTCAACCACAAACGGATGGCGTTGTCGTCCTTGCGCTTCGCGGCCGACACGGCGAGGACCATCGTCAACGAGCTCATCAGCAGCACGAACGACGACACCGACGTGAACGGGATCGAGTACACCTGCTCCGGTCGCGGTCCGTTGCCGACTCGCCCTCGGTAGAGCATGTACGTCGAGATCAGGCCGCCGAACAGCAGGCACTCCGAGCCAAGGAACAACCACATCGCCAGCTTGTTGTTGGTCAAGCCGGTCGACGTGGCGTGCGCGCCGTGGTCGCCCTGATCGACATGCGCGTCGTGACCGTGCGAGTCGGTTGCGGCGATCATCGGGGCCGTGGCGGGGACAGCGATGTCAGCCAACGGGAGTCAGCTCCTTCGAGGTGCCCGCCGGCGTGGGCGGGTCGTAGTCACTGTCGTCGGCGACCGACGGTTCTAGCACCCAGCCATAGATGCCAAGGATGACGATCGCTGCGCCGATGACGCACACCGGGATCGTCTTGAAGATCACGCCGAGCGCGATCATTGGCAGGCCGAAGGCGGCGACGATCGGCCAGTACGACGGCGACGGCATGTGGATGTGCTTGTCGGCGTTGCGTTCCTGCTCGGCCAACAGGTCTTCGGCTGAAGAAACGGCGCGGATCTCGCCCGTCTCGTGGTCTTCGGCGTACTTGCGGTAGAAGAACTCGTCTAGCGTCGACACGACCGGGATCTGGTCGAAGTTGTGCTCCTTGGGCGGGCTGGCCGTCATCCACTCCAAGCTGCGCGCGTCCCACGGATCGAGCGGCGCAGTGCGCTGCTTCTGACCGAACAAGCCGTTGGTGCGCACGGCGTTGATCAAGAACAACAAGATGCCGACGGCCAGGATCAGAGAACCAATCGTCTCGATCAGGTTCCACGTCGCCAATCCATAGCCGTCTTGGTAGGTGTACATCCGTCTCGGTTGGCCTTGCAGACCGACGATGTGCATCGGCCCGAAGGTCAGGTTCATGCCCACGACCATCAACCAGAACTGCCACTTGCCCAACCGCTCCGACAGCATCCGCCCGAAGATCTTCGGCCACCAGTAGTAGAGGCCGGAGAAGATCCCGAAGATGGCACCGCCGAACAGCACGTAGTGGAAGTGGGCGACGATGTAGTAGGTGTCGGTCTGTTGCGTGTCCGACGGTGACACGGCATGCGTCACGCCCGACAGACCGCCGATCGTGAACTCGACGACGAGACCCATGGCGAACAGCATCGCCGTCGTGAACTTCAACCGGCCGCCCCACATCGTGCCGACCCAGTTGATGATCTTCACGCCGGTAGGGATGGCGATGAGCATCGTCGTCAGCGAGAACACCGCGACCGAGACGGGACCGAGTCCAGAGACGAACATGTGGTGGGCCCACACGCCCCAGCCAAGGAAGCCGATCGCCGCGCCAGAGAAGGCGACGGCCTTGTAACCGAACAGCGGTTTGCCGGAGAAGACCGGCAGCACCTCTGACACGATGCCGAAGCTGGGCAAGATCAGGATGTAGACCTCGGGATGGCCGAAGATCCAGAACAAGTGCTGCCACAGGATCGGGTCGGCGCCGGCGGAGACATCGAAGAAGCGGGCACCGAACGTTCGCTCGAAGCCGAGCAGGAACAAGGCGACGGTGATCACCGGGACGGCGAAGACGAGCAAGAACTGCACGACGAGCGCCATCCACGTGAAGATCGGCATCTTGAAGAACTTCATCCCCGGCGCTCGCATGTTGAGGATCGTGACGATCAGGTTCAACGAGCCGGTCAGCGAGGCGATGCCTGTGATCTGCAGCGAGAACACCCAGAAGTCGACACCGTGGCTGGGCGAGAACGGCACACCAGAGTTGGGGCTGTAGCAGAACCAACCGCAGTCGGCGCCACCGCCCAGGAACCACGACGAGTTCAACAGCAAGCCACCGAACAGGAACGTCCAGTAGCCGAAGGCGTTCATGCGCGGGAAGGCGACGTCACGGGCGCCGATCTGCAGCGGCACGAAGTAGTTGGCGAAGGCTGCCGCCATCGGCATGACGAACAAGAAGATCATCGTCGTGGCGTGCATCGTGAACATCTGGTTGTACAGCGCGGCGCTGAGCACGGTGCCATTCGGTTGCGCCAATTGCAGCCGGATCAGCAGCGCTTCGACACCGCCGACGACGAAGAAGAACATCGCCGTGCCGCCGTACATGATGCCAAGCTTCTTGTGGTCGACGGTGAACACCCAGTTCCGCCAGCCCGTCGTCGACACCGGTCGGCGCAGCACGCCGTAGCTGGCAGCGGGCGTCACGCCGCCCGCGGGAGCCAGCTCCAGTGGCCGGGATGGTTGCTCGATGATGGCCATCTTGTGCAGGTCTCCCCTACTTCAGGGTCTTGAGGAAGGCGATGAGGTCGTCGATCTGCGCCTCGGTCAACCCGAGGTTTGGCATCCCTCTTCGCAGCTTGTCCTTGCCAGGGTCGGGCGACATCGCTTTCAGCGACGACGGGTTGCGCAACCACGCCTCGAGCTGCGCTCGGTTCAAGCAGTCGGTGCTGCCTTGCAAGTAGAGCGCGCCGAACTGCTCGGGCGTCGCCCCTTCGAGTGCGCTCATGCACTCGGCGGCGCGTAGCTCGAAGTTGGCGCCGGCGAAGCTCGTCCGGCTCATCAAGTGGGTCAGGTTCGGTGCTGCGCCCGACTCGAGTTGCTCGTCGGCCTTGGCGTTCACCTGCTGGCCCTTGTCATCGACGTAGCCCTCGGCCTGGTGGCAGGCGACGCAACGGCTGAACAGCGCGTAGCCGCGACCTTCGGCTGAGTTCGCGTCGGACGGCTTGACGAGCAGCTTGGTCTGGTTGTCGGTCCACGACTTCCAGTCGGCCTCGTTCAACGCCACGACCTTCATCCGCATCGCGGCGTGCGACAGGCCGCAGAACTCGGTGCATTGCCCGTAGTACTCGCCCGGTTGATCGGCTTCCATCCGCAGCGGGTGGACGCGGCCGGGGACGGCGTCCTTCTTGCCGTTCAACGCTGGGATCCAGAACGAGTGGATGACGTCACGGCTGGAGAGCAGCAGCTGGACCTTCTTGCCCGTCGGGATGACGAGCTCGCCCGAGGTGACGACGCGTTTGCCATCACTGGTGGGGAGGTTGTCGTAGCTGAACTCCCACCACCACTGCTGCCCGGTGACGTGAACGACGACGTCAGAGTTGGCCGGCTTGGCCAGTTTGAACACGGCGCCGGCGGTCGGGACGCCGATCGCGATCAAGATCAACGCCGAGACCGCAGTCAAGCCGATCTCGACCGGCGGGTTGCCGTGGCTCTGCTCGGGGATCGGGGCGTCGGGGCGGTCACGGAAGCGAACGACGACGTAGATGACGGCGGCAAAGACGATCAAGCCGACGACAGCGGCGGCGTAGAAGACGGGGGTTTGGAGCCCGTTGATCGTCTTCGACGACTCGCCCTTGCCCGCGAAGACGCTCTGGCGAGCCTTCTTGCAACCGGTGAGCGCCAGCGGCGCCAGCGCCACCAGCGCGATTCCGGCGCGACGAGCGCGAGCCCAGGTCCGAGTCATCCGAGCGTCCACCTCTTCGGTCGCTGACACGCTGTCAACGGTAGCCCGGCTCACGCCACCACCACCTGACCGGAGACGGCATCTCCTCCACCGCCGACGGGTTCGATCTTGAACGAGAACGTGCCCGAGCGCACCAAGCGCACGTTGAGCAGCGCCGTCTTGCCTTCGCCGACGACCTCCGACTCGATCGTCACCGGACCGTCCTTCACCGAGCCGTCGCTCTGCTTCACCGGACCTTCCGCCTCGATGACGAGCTTGCGTTCGCCGGGCCCGTCGTTCGTGAACAAGATGTTCGACGGGTTCGAGCGGACGATGACGATCGTGTCCTTGTCGGGCTTGCCGTCGGCGAAGCTCAACCGCACGGCGACGTTCGACTTCGCCGCCACCGCTTTCGACGCCTTCTCCTCGGTCTCGCCCAGCGTCGTGCGCTCGCCCTTCGACAGCCCGACGATGCCGAGCACGAGCAACCCGCCGGCAGCAACGACGAGGACTGGGGCGAGGGTCCGCATCGTGACCTTCGGTCGGGTCGAGAGCAGGACCGCGACGGCAAGGATCACGGCGCCGATGACGATGAAGGCGACGACGGCGGCGTTCTCGTTCACGGCGAGCATCAGCCGCGAGAACATGAAGATCACGAACCCGACGGCGAGCGCGCCGAGCACCGGGAACTCGAGCGGGTGCATGAAGCGGGCGCGCAGGCTGCGGTTGTAGGCCGGGTCGGCCGAGGCGCGATCGGCCCAAGCGGTGACCATCCACTCGGCAGTCACGGCGATGATCAGCAACACCCCGAGGATGAAGATCCGCCGGTCGAGCGCCAGGCCCAACACGGTCACGGCAGCGACGAACGCGCCGACGATCGGCCACATGCTGTAA